>Ga0181604_10000687_pt1 | contig 30923 bp, 20 predicted proteins | sample 041ome_12_FD_148663 | JGI IMG/M metagenome (GOLD analysis project Ga0181604, IMG submission 148663) | Coastal salt marsh microbial communities from the Groves Creek Marsh, Skidaway Island, Georgia - 041410US metaG (spades assembly) | ecosystem: Environmental > Aquatic > Marine > Intertidal zone...
TGGGCCGGTAATTTTCCACGGGGCTACTTTTTTCAAAGTTTGTGAGATGACGTTCTTCGTTGTCGTCGTCGTCCCTTCTTTCGACGAGTGCGCGATCGTTTGCGCCAGCTTCTTCGATGCCATGGTACGTATTGATTTGTTGTTGTTCTTATTATATATCGCTTGGTCTTTGATGATGTGTTGTTGTTGTGTGTATAAAAAACCTGATGAGGACGAGGAGGATGATTTTTTGAAGAGAGAAGAGACTGTTTTTTGATGATAAAAATGTCTTGCGATTTGAACTTGCTTGTTTTTAATAATGAAAACCGCGAACGATGATGAGAGAGAAAAATGAACAGACACATCATGTGACCAGACTTGCCAGAGATGAAAAGGGGGCGAAAACAAAAAACAAAAAAAAACAATCCTCTTCTTCTCGAAGAAGCAGAAAAAACTTTGTCTCTCTGTCTTCGTAAAAAAAAAGAAAGTTTTTCATTCACACGCATCATCATCATATCGTGATGATGATGATGACGACGACGACGATTCAGACGACCACGGCAACACCACCAAAAACGTCTTCTCAAAATCATCATCGGCCATCCCGAGGAGCTGCTGCTCATTTTTATGCTTCTTCTTTTGGCGGTGGCAGGAAGAACTTCTTCTTCGCGATGTCGCGAAGAATTGGACGACGAGAAAAGAAGAAGAGCGCATTAATCTCCCAGTCCTCTTCTTTCGTAAACGAGGAGGAGGAGTTCCAAAGGAGAAGACAAAGACAAAGAGGAAGAAATAAGAACGCGAGGAGCAAAACGAACGCTTTGTCGTCGTCGTCGAGTAGTAGTAGCAACAACAGCAATAGTAATACCGATTTCGACGACCGCGTGGAAGAAGCGTCGATGGCGGTGGAACGCGCAGAGGAACTCGCGGCACGAGCGGAAGCCAAGTTGAAAGCTTTAGATGTGAAGATGTCCTCGTCGTCTTCTTCTGACGACGACGACGACGACGATGAAAACGAGGAGAAATCGTCCTCGCGAGTGCAAGAGCTGAAGAAATCGTTGGAAGAGATGAAACAGGCGAACTTGGAGTTGAGGAAGAAGAAAGGGAAAGCGGCTTCTTCTTCCTCGTCGTCGTCGTCGTCAAAGTCGTCGTCGTCGACACCGGTATCGCGATTAGCCGCGATCGAACGAGAAGAAAAAGAAGAAGAGGAAAAGAAAAAAGGAGTAGCCAACAACGCAGACGTGGACAACACGAACAATTTCGGAGGCGGGTCGCAGCGACGCTTGTACGATCAAATGTTGACGCTGAGAACTCGATTGAACGAACGCGTCGCGTCTTCAAACGCGTTTGCAAAGTATCTCGAGAAAACGCTTTTAACTCGCGACGATGATTTGAAAAGAGCGAACGAGTTGTTATACGGCGCAGCGAAAGAGTCTGGCGAGCTGTTACGTCTCATTCGAGACGCGCAGAATGACATTGCTAAAAGCGGCGACGACCCGACGCGACGAGCGCGGGGCGAGCAAAAGCTCGAAAAATTTGTCAATCGTTTACAACTCGTAGAGTCGACGTTAACGAAGAATGCAAAAGAGATAGATTCAACTGTCGTTCGAACTGTGCCAGTTGAATATCACGGCATCGCTTCGGATGTGATCATGATGGGTGATTTCGATGGGTGGACGAGAGGAATTCAATTATACCCGAGTTTCGTGGAAGGCGGGAGTAGCACGTTTACGGGCGAAGCGAGATTACCGCCGGGAACGTATCTCGTTAAATTCAAAGTCGACGGCGAATGGCGATTGGCTCGAGAGTGGCCCTCGAGTGGCGAAGGATTTGATGCGAACAACGTTTTGACGGTCATGTAGGGGAAAATTGTTTTCGTTTGTACCTATCCAAATATTAAATCTATGGCACGCCGCGCATTTTATTTAAACATTGCTATCGCTATCAGACGCGTGAAGAAACTCGTATTCTCTAATCCTTTTTTAATCGCTATTTCGTCTATTGCTTCGATGCTTTTTTCGTCGTTTTTGACGTCGTCTTCGCCGTCGTTTGTACTAATGCTGCTGCTGCTGCTGCTGTTTATACTTCTTTCATCTTTTCCGTACAAATCGTTGTCGCGCTCTTCGCGATGGAAATATCTCAGCGCTTGATGGTAAAACGTTCCGTTTCTTTCCGTCATATCCGGAGAATGATCCACGTCTTCGACAATCAACTCTCCAGAATCTACGTTGACGAAACAGCGCAACATGGCGACGCCAGAAATGCCAGTAAGATTTAAAACCCGTTCTATTCTAGGTTTCACGACGCTTTCAATTTTCTTCTCATCGAACAACAACTTTTTTGTTTTTCCATCCTTGACGCAATCTAAATACGCGTGCGTTTTTCCTTTTCTTCTTCCTTCGGGTACACCAACGGGACACGCGGGATCTAAAGCTTTCATTTTACCTTCGGGTCCGATACCGCCGACGTAAATTTTAAGCCAACGTGATTCGGACGAGGACTCTTCTCTCTGAACGAATTGAAAATCAACCACTTTCCCAGTCTCCACGAACGGCTCGAGAATGAAATTATTTTGGATGTTGTTATTCGACGAGAAACGACGGTTTCTCCTGCATTCGTACGCGAACGTTTCTAAATCCTTTGCGCTTCGAATCCGAGTTATTTTTGACGAGTTCTGTTCATAAAATTGACTCTTGATGCACAACTCTGCGCAATTCAACTCTTTTGAAGCCTCGGCGTAGGTTCGGACGGCGCGTTGAATGTTTGAGACTGAGGATAAAAACTCGTTTTTTTCGACGTATTCTTCAGCCATGACCGTGAGCGCGGATTGTAAGATGACTTTCTTCGGTATTCCCATGACGCCTGGAATTTTAACTTTCGAATTATTCAAGGCGCTCGAAAGAAACACTCTGTCGGCGGCTCTCGTGGCAAAAGCGGCAGACGTTCCGGTAAACGTAATTCCCGCGGATTGAAAGAGCTTTCGTAAAGTGCAATCGTTTTTGTGGTTGTTGTTTTTCTCCGACATGTTTGGAGCTATGAACACGATTGACGACTTTGCCACCCCTTGCGCAAACGCAGCGACGGTGATGACTGAAGGAGTTGTTCTTTCCAGATCTTCTTTTTCTCTCCTTTTCGGGAACTCGAGCAGTAAATCTTTACGGAACCTCTCCGGCCACGTGTTTTTGTTGTTCTTTTTCGCAAATATAAGAGTTTCCGCTTCTCGCCATCCAGAGTCTGCGTACACGCACTGGTAAAAATCATGCATATGGTTTCTGTTGTTGAATATCCAGACAAAACTAGAACGGTCGATTGTTTCGTTCTCTTCATTGTTTTCACCGTACACTAAAGCCACGGGTATTACTTTGATATTATTATTGTTATTTTTCAATCTGAAAGACTCGTACGCTTGCAACGCGTTCCACTTGGACGTTTGCGACGACAGGTTGAAGAAAATATAATAGTTTATAGTATTTTCTTTTGAATCATTTTCGGCGTTTTGCGACAAACATAACCGCACGTATCCCTCTCTAATCTTTCGTCGCGCGTCTAAAGCGCCGCTCCTTTTCTTGAAAGCGCCCAAAGAAGACGCGAATAAATGATAGGCTAAAAAATCGTGCGGTCCCGTCTTGACTAAATTTCTGTTTTGCAAAACGTTGATCGTTATTAGTTTTAACAACTTTGTTATCGATGGATTTGTTTTTGATGGAGATGTAGTATCAGATGATGGTGGCAGAAGGGATACAAGTTTTCCTTTTTTACCGACCAATGTATTATCATCACCATCATCATCGTGAAATACTTTGACGTACTTCACATCATCGTCATCATCATCATCACTATCACCGAAACCGCCGCCGGTTCGTCGACGGCGACGGCGAAAGTCTAACACTACTGTCTTGAATTCTGATTTGATTCTTATTTTATCATCGATTGATTTCAAAACGTATACTTCGTTAATGAGTGTGCCGGTATATAAATTCTCTTCAGAAGCCATCCTATAAATAGAAGAGACGAGAAAGCGTTTTGCAACCTCATCGTCATCATCGTCGTCGAAAGCCAGCGCCAGGTTGAACTTTTTAACATTTGTTTCTTCTTCTGAATCAATTGAACCCCCCTTTTCTTCGTCATCATCGTAAGCATCGTAATCATCATCATCCTCGTAAGAATTATCAATATCCTCGTAATCGTTATCGTAACTACTACGTGTGCTCATACGACGACGACTTAAACTTCTTAAACTTCTTCTTTGTTCTTTTGCGAATGATGATGATGACGATGATGATGTTTTTTTTCTAACCGCTCCGCCGGCGAAAGAAGTTGACGGCTTCTGAATTGAATTCCAACAACAACAAGGCTTTGACATCATCATAGTTTCTTGTGTATATATTATTAACATGTAGCAGACGACGACGAAGACGACGACGAAGATGATGATGATACCATCGTCGTTTTTATTCTTCTTCTTTTATTCGCGTTGTTTGTTTGCTATTGTTGTTGTTGTTTTATTATAACGATACGATTTTCACCCAGTTTGGTATTTGGTTAAGTACAAAACCAAAACACAAAGACCGCGTGTGAATGTTCGGAAAGAGGAAAGTGGGTTCGCGGCGTGCCGCAGAACCCCTTGAAAAAATTATCGAATCTTGCGCATTGCGCAAGAACCGCTTCGCCGAGTCGAAATGCAAGGACTCGGCATCGGCGGTCCCTCGCTGATTTCTTGTTATCAGTGGAGGATTCGCAGGTAAGTGAAGAAAAAAAAGCTTCCTTCACGGACTAGTTTCTAGAAAGAGTTTCATTCGAAAATATATTGATACATCTCTATCTAATTTCATAACATCAAGTTTTCACTTGTTGTTTTGCTTTTTCATTAGTCTAAAAAAGCGAATGTTCTTTCGGCAGGCCCGAGGCAGTGCTTGCAAAGCTGTAGTCGCCTTTTACTACTACAGCAGCGTCCGCTGTCTCATTTCAAAGGCTTCAATCAATTTCTTTCAAATTTCCAACCCGCCAAAAAACGCGCGGTTCTCTCTCTTCTCATTCTGTTTTACACAGACCGCGTGTTATTTTCAATCGGAGGAGGATAAAAGTGCTTTGTAGAAGCACTTACAAAAATTCTCGAACGTCTTGCGACGATCGAAGTTCGGATGATTTTGTTTTCAATCAGCAATTACTCAAGATCCCTAATGGTCATGTCTATGAGTAGTACCCCGAGCGCAAAGATGTTGGAAAAATTTTGCCCGGCGGAGGTATGTGTGTTTAAGTTTTTTCAAGTGTGTAGTTATGTTCGTATCCAAAAATACAACAGTTTTAATCTTTTTTTACATGCGACATTTGGAATGTTAATATACCGCACAGTAATGGAAAGAATTTCACTTTTCCAAGCAATTAAGCTTTGATCAAGTGTAGTATCTGTTCTATTAAAGTTAAACCTTTAATTACGATGTTTACCATCGTATTAGTTTAACCAAATTTTTCTGGAGGGCTGAGGAACCGGGCTTGCTCGGCCTCAGCGAGCGTGGCTTGTCGATTGCATTTACCCGCAAGACGCGCACCTCTTTTTTCTTCTTCTTTTTTTGTTTTACAGCGGCCGTGTTTGAATGTTGTTTTGCATAAATTTTTAGCAAAGAAAACGTACTGCCGTTTTCCAAACTCTTCTTTTTACAGAACATCAAATCAAGAACGTCACAAGTTCATCAAAACAAAGTTTGATGGTATCGTCTCTGATAAAGATGGATAACGAAATCACCGACCAAGACTTAATATTCGAAGAGAACGTGCTCCAAAACCCGTACGTTGAAGACGTTTGGGATAAGTACATTCAGTTCTTAGTATCAACAACAAATTCATCATCAACAAAGCTTCTGACAATTCACGAGCGAGCCGTCAAAGCGAATCCAAAATCGAGAAACTTGTGGTTGAGATATTTACGATGGAGAATGAACGCTTTGAAAACAGCTTCCACTTTAACCTCTCCTTTAGATGAAGAATTAGAACAGCAATACAATAAATTGAACTTGGTGTTTGAGAGATGCATAGCAAACATGGAAAGTCCCGGAGACTTTGAAATTTGGGAGCTGTACATAAAATCGCTGTGGCAAGATCAGTGTTCGGTGACGAAAACGAGACGCGCGTGCGATCGAGCGTTGCAATCGTTAGATATCACGGAACATTCAAAATTTTGGTCCTCTCTTTATTTACCGTTTATTAGAAGTTCAGACAAGATCCCAATCGAAACGGCGTGTAGAGTCTATCGGCGGTATGTACAGTTCGAACCTCAACACGTGGAGGAGTACATTTCGTTTCTCAAGAATCGGGGACGCGTCGCGGAAAGTAGTCAAAGACTGGTTGAAATCTTAAACGACGAGACCTTTGTCTCATTGTTGAATAAATCCAAACATCAAATGTGGCTCGAACTTTGCGATTTGATCACCAAGAATGTTAATAATACTTCTGTCAACAACACCGAAGATGGAAAAAAAATTAACGTCTCGGCCATTCTCAGAACGGCGATTAAAAAGTTTACGGACGAAGTCGGTAAGCTCTGGGCATCGTTAGCGGATTATTACATCAGGAGAGGTTTGTTCGAAAAGGCGAGAGACATTTACGAAGAAGGATTAGAGTCCGTAATGACGGTGAGAGATTTTTCGCTCATTTTCGACGCCTACGCCGCCTTTGAAGAAAACGTGTTGAGTTCAAAAATGGTGCAAGAAGAAGAAGAAGAAGAAGAAGAAAACGATGAGATTGAGCTGCGATTAGCACGTTTAGAACACTTGATGGAACGTCGACCGATTCTTTTGTCGAGCGTGATGTTGCGACAAAACCCGCACAACGTGCACGAATGGTTAAAACGCATTTCGCTCTTGTCTTCTTCCTCGTCGAAAGAAATCGTGTCCACGTATTCTTTAGCCATTCAAACCGTTGACGCGAAAGCATCGATCGGATCGATTTCGCAAGTGTGGATAGACTTTGCAAAATTTTACGAAGTGCACGGCGACTTGGACAACGCGAGAGTTATTTTCGAAAAGGCGACGAAATCGCCAAACTTCAAGAGCGTAGACGAACTCGCGACGATTTGGTGCGAATACGCCGAGTTTGAATTACGCAATAAAAATTTCAAGCAAGCGTTGACGCTCATGAAAAGAGTGCTTTTCGTGAATCACAACAAAGAAAAAAGAATAAATAACGCGTCAAATACCACAAAAGGAGAGTACGACGCTCTTCTCGTGCAAGAAAAAGTGCACAAATCGATCAAGCTGTGGATGTTTTATTGCGACTTGGAAGAATCGATTTCGCCGGAAAACGCGAGAATTGTGTACGAAAGGATACTCGATCTTCGCATAGCTACTCCGCAAATCATTCTAAACTACGCGGCTATGCTTCAAGAATCGAAATTCTTTGAGGATTCGTTTCACGTGTATGAGCGCGGGGTGAACCTGTTCAAATTTCCGCATTCTATTGATATTTGGCGCGCGTATTTGACGCAGTTTGTTGATCGATTTCAAGATAAAAAAGTCGAGCGCGCGAGAGATTTATTCGAGCAGTGCTGCGAGCAAGCGCCGCCAAAGGATTGCAAAGAGTTCTTTTTAGAATACGCAAAGTTGGAGGAGCAGTTCGGTCTCTCCAAACGCGCGATGGACATTTACGACCAAGCTTTGACAAAGATGAAATCTGCGAGTGATAAGATTGAGGTGTTGGATATTTACGTCAAGCGCGCGATGGACTTCTTCGGCGTCGGTAAAGTTCGATCAATCTACGAGAAAATCATCGAAGACGACGATGACGACGACGACGACAACGGTACGACAAAGAAAAAGAAGAAGAAGAATCGTTTGGATGATAACTCGACCAAAATCATCTGCGTTAAGTACGCTGAACTGGAGGTTTCTCTCGGTGAAATCGACCGAGCGAGAGCTTTATACACTCACGCGAGTCAGTTCTCAAATCCTGCGCAAGATGGTACCTTTTGGGGTCAATGGAACGACTTCGAAGTCAAGAATGGCAACGAAGATACGTTTCGCGATATGTTGCGTGTGAAGAGATCCGTCGCGGCTTCGTTTTCGCAAATGCACTTCAACATGTCTGTCGTGGAAGTACCAGCCGATGCTTTGGAACCACAAGCCGGAGGAGGAGGAGGAAAAGAAGGCGAAGAAGAAGAAGACTTGATGAAACTGCTCGAGAGAGAAGAGTTGGAGAATAGAAACGCGGCTCCGATTGCTGGATTCGTGAAATCGCATGTGGTTGGCGGTGATCGGGACGACGTTCCAAAGAATCCAGAAGAGATTGATTTAGGTTTTGATGATGAAGAAGAGGAAGGTGATGATGATGAACCAAAAACGTCCGTTCCGTCTGGAGTGTACGGCAGTCTTCTTTCTTCTGGTGGAAAGAAGAGAGAGCGAGAGGACGACGAAGAAGAAGAATAACTTAGCGAGCGTGGCTTGTCGATTGCGTTACGCGCAAGTATCGAGTTTTAGCTTTTAACATGTGTAATACTAGTAGCACGTAAATGTCGTACAGGTACACTCGCATTAACCAAAAAACGGTTTCCCAGAGATTAATTCAATCAAGCAAAGTAACGTAAACGCAGTCATCGCGATTCTACCGTGCGCCATTTCAACCTTGGGCGTAAAATTGCACTTTTCGACGACGAGCATCCCGGGCGTATCTCTAATCCCTTCTAAGCTTTGCGGGTTTGCGTTGTATCCGTTTTGAGGATTAAACTCGAACGGTTTTGTAGACGCATATATGATAGAACCCCCGAGTAGAGCCAATTGAACTAAACTATGCGGGACTTGTTCGAGCAACGACACGTGCTCGGTGACTTCCACCGTGGCGCCAACGCTGAGTCCAACCATACAGACTCGTCCGTTGACAACTTCCGGCAACCAAACCGGGAACCCTCCTTCTTGAGCGAATTTAGAGAAGGCCTCTTTCGCATCGTTACCAGCATCTAATCCTTGCGCTTTCAAAAACTCGTTGTTGTTGTTCGAAGAAGAAGAAGATGAAGATGATGATGACGACGACGACGACGATTCGGCTCTCGTCGTAGTACTAATCTTACTCAAAACGCTCCCTCTCTTCTTCGGTACGGAGGAGATTTTTTGTAGACTTTTCGACGACGACGACGACGACGACGACGACGCGAAAGAGGAGGAAGTCGAACAGAACGACGATGCGGTCGCTGTTGTTGTTGTTGTTGACATCGCGTTACAGGTTTTACAGGTACGAAGAAGAGTTTTGTTGTGTGTGTGTGAAGACTCGAATTTATTTATCAGCTCTCTCCTCTGGTGAGTGAAATCACCAAAAAAAAATACGCGAAAACAAGCAGTCTGGCAAAAAACAAGAAAGACAAAAAAAATTCCTTCATTTTTCCTACAAAAATACTATCACTCACATGTGGGGACGACCACCGTCTTCGTCTTCCTCTTCTTCTCCTTCCTCTTCTTCGACCAACACGAACGCGCGAAAAGAACGAGGAGGAGGAAAAGGAGGAGAACATCGAATACCACCACCACCGTATCATCGGCGTCCGGCATCGCGCGCGACGACGATAAAGCCAAAGACTTTTGAGAAAAGAAAAAGTCAGCTGAATACTCTTCCTCCGAAAACGCCTCCGGGTCGGTCAAAAACGAGTCTTTCCTTGCACGAAAACCAAACGCGCGGGTCGAGAGAACGCGCGATGCGCGCGCTCATGTCGACGAACAACAACAACAATACTACGAGTAATAATAAAACGACGACGACGATGAAGACACGACATCAGCTTCAACCTCCGCAACGCGCGCAATCGACGATAGGAGTGCCTCCTCGACAGAAAAAAAACGACAGTCTCGGCCCACCAAAACAACACCTTGTGTCCCGTTTCTGCGGCGGAGCGAGACTACCACCACCACCACCGTCTCAAACCAAGCGAGAAGTAACAACAACGAAGCAAAGGAGTACAAACGGCAGAGAAACGGCACCACCGATAGCCCCTAGGCTCAAGCCGAGAGAACCGCCGGTGTTGGCGAAGTATCCGCCAACCGCGACGGCGGCGCAAGGACGAAAACGCGGCGACCAAAGCGTACTCGTTCGAGGAGGACCGGCGAGGACGAAGACACCTTCTTCTTCTCTTCTGGTGACTTCAACTTCAACCGCCGCCGGCGGGAGAAAGATGACGAGGACGACAACAATGACAACGTCGACTGTTTTTGGGCGTCAAAATGGTACAGAAAAACAACGACAGGAAACGATAGGGACGAGCGAGCTCGAGTTGGAAAAACAGTTGAAGAAAAAAATCGAAGAAACGAACGCGTCGCCGGGACGGAAACGAACGCTGTGCAAAGAGGCATTCGACGACGTCGTTCAAAAATCTAACCTCTTTCGAGGGCGTCTGGAACTCATACGCGACGTTATATTTAACGATAATACTAATGCCGAGGATGAAAAGGATGTAAAGTGCCTGGTATGCGCGGAGAATACCCCGACGAAAATACGAACGCTCGAAGACTCTCTACGAATAGAAAAGTTAGAGAGATCAAACGCAAAAAGAGAGAACGCGAACGCGATGAAAACAATCGCAGAGCTACGAGCTGACGTTACGCAGCTCGGTAAGATAATTTCTCGTGTGTTTCGAAATGAAATCAAACCGAACGAGTTGAAAGAAATAGCGGCGAGGTTTCGCGAAGCCGCTGCTTCGTCTGCTTCCTCGGCGTCCGAAGATAAAAACGAAAGCGAAGAAGAAGATGATGATGAAGAAGACAATCAATGGACACCATTACCAAAAACCTCCCAATTTTACGGTCTCCCGGTCGAAGAAATCAGTTGGGGACGAACGTTAACGCCCAGAGTCATGTCGCCGGGATATCCAGTCCCGAAGCTCGATTTCTCGTTCGTCACGAATAGCGTCGACGCCGAAGACGAGGATAGCTTTTGCCGAGAGAGCGCGAGCAGTAGCGTGGTAAGCGACGATAGTTTTTACGACGATCAAGAAGAAGAAGATGATGATGATGATGATACTGTTGTTAACAATAATAATAACGCTGAAAAAGGAAAAGAGGATGATGATGATGATGATGATGATGATGATGATGAAGACGCCGAAGTCGATCGATGGTTGAACAGTTGACAGACCAAGAAGTTGTCCGTGAGTTAAAAATTTGTCTCGTCGTCTTCTGTGTTAAATAAAACCAAATCTGATATCTCCTGTTCTCCTCCTCCTCAAGATATCTTTATTTCTCGTGTATAAATATTCTTCTTCAAATCGAAAACGCATTTTCCAAAGTAAACTCTCTCTCTCTCTCTCTCCACTCGACGACGACGATTACGGCGCGCGTTGAAAACAGAAGGAAACTTGGGTGTTTTATTATTAGCGCTTTTAAAATAGTATAATTATAATTGGTAAAGAATGGCTGCAATGATGACATCGTCCTCTTCGTCATCCGTGATGACGATGGGAGGAAGTATCTCGTCCCGACGAGGATTTACCTCCTCCTCTTCCTCCTCTTCCTCCTCGAGAACAACAACAACAACAACAACATTACAAAGACGACGACGACACCAACAACAAATTATTCACGCCGCTGCGTCCAGCGAATCCATAGAGAAAGCCAAAGAATCTGGGTTAGTTTTAGCCGAATTCGAGAAAGAAGAAGTGATTAAAGTGAGAGAACAGTTGAGAGCGAATCACTCGGAGGAAATCTCTGGCGTCGAGAACGATATCGTGGACTGGTTCGTTCGAGACCGAAAGTTGGACGGCGAAGCGGCGCTGAAAAAAATAGTGAAATACCAAACCTGGAGAGAGGAGAACTTCTCCAAGGAAAGTTTAAACGCACCGTCGGTGATTGAGGAAGGGAAAACGGGGAAAGCGGTGTTGATGAAAGAGAGAGACGTGTTGGGGAGACCGGTGGTGTTGGTGACGTTGATAAAGCACGAAGTCGCGACGAGAGTGTTGGAAGATACGCAGAAATTGTGCGTAAAACTGTTGGACGAAGGGTTGGAGGAGCTGAAAAACGAAGGTTTCGAGCAAGAAACGGTGATGTGCGTGTACGATTTGAGAGGATTTTCCATGAAGAACGCCGACATCGACTTTACAAAGTTTTTCATCTCGTGCATATTCGATTACTATCCGAAACGTATTTCGCAAGTGTTGTTGGTGGAAGCGCCGTTCGTGTTTAAACCGGTTTGGGGGATCATTAAGCCTTTGATGGGTAAATATTCCTCTCTCGTGAAGTTCGTGAAAGCGAAGGAGGCGAACGAGTTCTTCGAATCCGAACCGTTTTAACGACGCGCGATGATAAATATACGATTTTTATACGACGTGATTACAACTGAGCACTTAATTTATATTTTTTTATTCCTCTTCTCTCTTATTAAAGTTTCTTTAACTGGGCCGCGACTCCTGCTGCGTTTGCAGCTTCCTTCAAAGCGCTCGCGGTAGAGACGTACGCTTTCTTCGCCCCGTTCGCATCGCCCGATGCGCACGCTTTCTTCAACGCTCCCACCGTCGAGGTCAACGCATCCGTTCCAAACTCAGACTTGGCCAACTCTTTCTCCCAATTCCCAGACTCCAACTCCGCTCCAGCGCCATAAATCGAGTCTTGATCGATTAAACTACCCGCCTTTGAAATTTTATAAACCGCGAGTTGCAACGCCGCGACGTCCCCGGTCGATCGACCGAGTTTCTCGCCCGCGTATTTCGCCTGCTTGCTTCTCTCGTCCTGTAATTTCGCGTTTCTGTTCGCTTTCGCCTTGGCCAAGAACGCTTCGTCTTCCTCGTCGTTCCCTTGTAAAATAGCCATGGCCGGTAAGGCAGAAAACAACGCCGGCGCGAGCGCGGCGAATTTCATCACCTCTCTTCTCGTCTGTTGTTTCTTTTCATTGAAATTGTTTTGTACTTTATCCGATCGATGACGACGCTCTGACGACGAAGCTGCGCATTTCACGTTGCTTCTTCTTCTCTTGATGTTGGAAGAGGAGGCAGACGAGGAGGAGACGACAGTTGTTCCCAACGTATTATTCGTACCGAGTGCAGCAAACATTATTATTATTATTATTATTCTCTCTTCTTCCTGTTTATTATTCTTTACACCAAATGCACGTCGCGTCTGTCTTCGTGTTTGGGAGAAGTTGCAAGATATGACGAGGCGAGATGATGAGAGTGATGACACTTACACGAGTTTTTTGTTCTTCTGACTCTTCGTAAAGCCTAAATTTTCCTTCTTTTTTTTGTGTTCTCTCTTTTTTTTCGTCTTTTTCGTCAGTCAGTAACGCTTCGTTTTTAGTAACCGCTTTACGAAGTAATAAAATCATATAATAATAATGGACATCATGGGCAACCCCGGGGAAGGTGGCGGAGGAGGAGGAGGGAGCATGGGTGGAGGCATGGGAGGCGACCAAGACGCGTTCGCGGAACAGTTCAAACAGTTTTGCATGAAACCGGAAAACAAAGAGAAAGTTCAGGAACATCAGAGGAAAGAAGTCAGGAGAGCGGAAAGAGTCGGACATCGCATCGAGGCGTGTGGATTTCGAGAAAAAGTGCTGGAATCTGATTACGAGGCGCAACAAAACATAGCGCCTTTTATGGAACACAAGTTCTTGAGGAGAATTATCCAGACGTTTTGTAACGACGAACAAGGTGATTTCGGGAAGTGGGCGAAAAATCCTCGCGTGATTGAAATGCTTCAACATGCGAAAGATCTCGTCGATAACGGCTACGTCGACGAAGAGGAGTTGCAATATCGCATGATCGAGTACTTGAAAAACCCAAACGCGGAAGGGCACGCGCAGTTCGATAAGAAAGTCAATCGGAAAGTCAACGTTGAATCGAAAGATTTAGTCGGCGCTTTGAACGAACAGTGCACGTTACGACACGAAGGTAACTTGCAGTACGCGAAGAAAAATTTTGAAGAGGCGAAGGAGAAGTACGAACAAGCTTTGTCGATTATGAATCTCATCAAAGCCGCGGACAGGCAAATGGGCCAATTTGAAATCGAGCAAAACAAGTCGCTTTGTTTAATGAACATCGCGTCGGCGTGCATCGGGATGAAGGATTACGGAGAAGCGATCGAGCGTTTAAATAAAGCCGAAGAGGTTTGGCCGGAACCGCCGGGAAATTTCAAGCTGTACACGAGAAGAGCTCGAGCGCACGTGTACAGAGCGAATTTTACCGAGGCAAAGAAAGATTTACAAACCGCAAAATCGATCGATCCGAACCACGAGGAAATCGAGGAAGTCGAGTGGATGATTGACGCGTTCAAAAGTAAATACGCCAAGGAAGAGAAGGAACGCGCGAGAACTATGTTCAAGTTCCCGAAGGTTTTAATGTCCGATCAAAAGACAAAGAAAAGACCCTCGAACAGATGGCCGCACTCGTACGGATGGTAATCACAGAAGAAGAAGAAGACAAAGAAGAAGAAAGAGTTGGACGAAGGTAGTAGTAGTGGTGGTGGTGGTGGTTAGATGAGAACGAGTATCGAAATTTTGTATGTTTTGAAATAAGTAGTAAAACACTTCCCGCCAAAAGTTTGTTCACAAAAATGGCGTTTAGAGCAGTCGCGCATCAAAGCACCTTCCTGTTGCGCAGATGTATCATCGGCAGAAGCAGTAGAAACACTGCTAATAATTATAACAACAGAAAAGCGATGATGATATCAACTTCTTCTTCTTTGTCTTCTTCTTCTTTTTTATCGTCGTCGTTCCTCCTCAAAGGGCGGACGAGCGGAAGTTTGTTCTGCAACAGAATGATTCGAATGCCGCAACGCACAAAACACATTCGTTTGGGAAACAAAAATCACAAAATCTCGACATCGACAACAGCCGCGTTAGGAGGGGGATCCTCCTCGTCCGCGGGGAAGACGAAACAACGATATTTGTGCCAAGATTGCGGCGAAGATTACTCGCAGTGGTACGGCCAGTGCCCCGGGTGTAAAGCGTGGGACTCCATGAAAGTCTTTCGAGAACCGATTTCAAACGCGAACGGGGGGTCGAATAAAGGAAAATCTGGAGGCGGAGCTGGCGCGGCGGCGGCGCAACGCGCGCAATCGAACAACACCGACAGGGAACTGAAATCGTCCTCGTCTTTGATTTTCAAAAGAAATAGTAACAGGAAAAGCACGGTTAATGGTGGGTGGGTTTCGGACTCGAACGCGCCGCGCGCGTTGAAGGAAGTATTGAAACCGGAATCGAAAAACTCGAAGAATATGCGTCGAGTACCTTTGCCGGGGACGTTGGGTTCGGAAATTGAACGCGTTTTAGGTGGCGGCGTCGTGCCAGGTGGTTTAGTATTAGTCGGCGGTGACCCAGGCGTCGGGAAGAGTACAATTTTATTGCAGTTGGCGGGACTTCTCGGAAAAGAAGCGACCGAGACGGCGAAAAAAGTAAAGAAAGCGACGAAGACGAGCGAGGAATCCGAAGCGGGAGAGGAATCCATGGAGGAAGTGGAAGCTCTGTTCTCTGGAGGTGGCGTTTTGTACGCGAGCGGCGAAGAATCCGTTGAACAAGTCGCGTCGAGAGCTGAACGCATGGAGATTAATCAGGACGGCGTGTATTTATATTCCGCGACGCGTTTAGAAAATATCTTAGATGCCGTGAACCGATTAGAACCGTCGGCGTTAGTCGTCGATTCAATTCAGACTGTATTTTTAGAAGATGCTACCGGGTCTCCTGGATCGGTGAGCCAAGTTAGGGAGTGCGCGACGGCGTTGCTACACGCCGCGAAAACGTCTGGCATGCCCGTGTTCATAGTTGGTCACGTGACCAAATCCGGAGATATCGCCGGTCCTAGAGTTCTCGAACACATCGTAGATGTAGTTCTGTACTTAGAAGGTGACGCCGACAGAGCCGTGCGTATTTTGCGCGGGCATAAGAATAGGTACGGTAGCACAGACGAAGTTGGCGTCTTCCAAATGGCCGATCAAGGTTTGGTCCCGGTGCCGTCGCCATCCGCTCTCTTCTTGGGTGAACGTATTATTTCTGACGACGTTAGCGCGGCCCCGACTGTTACTTTACAAGGATCTCGACCATTCATGCTGGAAGTTCAAGCGTTATGTAACGATAGATCGTCGACTTACGACGATGAAGAGGGCAATAACTCGGGTGGTGGCATGGTTGCGCCGGCCGTGCGTACGGCAGTCGGCTTGAAGTTTGAGCGCATGCAGCTACTTCTCGCTGTGCTAGCAAAATTTGTTTTAGGAAGGAGAGTTCAACGCAACGATATTTTCGTGAACGTCGTGGGCGGTTTGAAACTAGACGATCCCTCGACCGATGTTGCGGTAGCCATGGCGATCGCTTCTTCCTTTCTAGAAAGGCCGTTGCCGTCTGATATGTGTTTTTTTGGCGAAGTTGGTTTGGGAGGAGAATTGCGGCCCGTTATGCAAGCAGAAAGACGCATCGCAGAAGCCGCGACGATGGGTTTCAAACGAGTGCTCATGCCCTTTACTGGAGCTAACGAAGAAGCTGGAAGAAAACAAGGCATGGAGATCATCAAGTGTAACACTCTCGCAGAGGCAGTAAAAGTTGCGTTAGGCGCAGATCCCGTCGGTAGAAAGAAACAGATTCCATGGAAGAAAAGATGATAATTGAAAGGAATCGGTTGTACAATGTAGAATAGATTTAAAATGTTGATTTGTGTGTTATATTTTTGCGCGCGAAATTACTTTCGCGTGCGGGAAGATTTTCTAGTCGCTTTCACGGGAGTCGCCGCGCTCTTCTTCTTTGCCGTGGCCGCTTTTGGCTTTTTCGCTACTTTTGTTGTTACTGCTGTTTTTGTTGTTTTCGTTGCTGTCGCCTTCTTCGCCGCTACCGCCGCTTTTGGCTTTTTCGTTGTCGTCGTTTTCTTGACCGGGACCGTTTTCTCCACTGCTTTCGCTTTGGGTTTGCGACCACGCTTCTTCGGCTCTGGGGCATCTTCTTCTTTTGTTTTGGGGTCGATAACTTTCTTTGGCGACGGTTGCGCTGTCGCCAGAGCTACTGCCTTTGCGGCCGCTACGTTCGAGTCGTCGTTCCCCCAGACCCGCGATTTGCGTCTTTGTGTCGTGGCCGTAGAAGGAGGAGGCGTTTTCTTTAAAGCAGAAGTTGGAATAGGAAGTTCCATGGATGCGCGACGCTTGAGCGAAGGAACATCTTTCTCTTTCTCAACTTCGGAGAGAGGAGCACTGTTGGTATCTTCTAATCTTTTCATCGCTCGACTCAGCGGCGACTTGTTCTCTTCAAACGGTTTCTTTGCCACTTTTGCCGCGGTGGACTTTTTTACTACACTTTTTTCCTTCGAAGCCGACTTCGGAGCGGCGGCTTCCGGCGGTGAAAACTCTTCGTGCGAGCCTCCAATCAACGGTTTCAAACAAGAGTGAGCGTATTGCCCGACACCAAGCACACCAGCACTCGTGGCTTTCTTTACGCTTTGCAAAAAGCCCGCTCCCATGGTAGCGGAGGCGTTGTTTTCCACCTTGGCTTTCTTGGCGTCCACGGCATCGACATGGCTCCTATTTTTCGGTGTCTTCTTCATCGACGTCGTTGGACTAATCGCCGGCGTTGTTGATTCTTTCTTGGCGGTTGGCGGTGTTGCTTTCCTCGAAGGCGATAAAAGCGATGAGAAAAATGTTGGCGAAACCGGTCCGGAACTCTTTCGTAGTTTTGCTTTTTCCTTTTCGAGCTCTTTCTCCTTCTCAGTCAACGCGCGCTTTTCGAGCTCGACGGCTTCACACGCTTCTCTATGTTGCGCCGCTAATTTTTCTGCCGTTTTCTTCTCCTTCTCTTCCAACTTTTTCTTCGCGTCTTCCTCCTTTTCGCGAAGTTTACGTTCCTTCTGTTCAGCAGCTTTCTCTTTGGCAGCTATTTTTTCAGCGGCTTCCTTCTCTCTCGCCTGCAACTTTCTTTGGACTTCCTTTTCTTTTTCTGCAATTTCTCGCTCTTTCTCCGCGGCAGCTTGTGAACTCGCTTTGTCTTGAGCGGCCAACTTACGCATGTGCTCTTTCTCTTTCGCCGCAATCTCTCGCGAGAGCTCTTTCTCCCTCGCGTTAAGCTCAGACTCCTTCTCCGCTGCTTCCTGCAAACGTTGATCTGCTTCATATTCCAAGCGTTGTTCTAACTCCGCCTGTTTCTTTGCAAACTCTTTTTCTTTTCGCGCCAGCTCTTTCGCATCGATCTTCTCTTTCGCTAAATATTTTGACTCGAGCTCTTTCTCTTTCGCTAAATACTTTGACTCGAGCTCTTTTTCTCGAACGGCTAAACTCTTCGTCATTTCCTCTCTTTCTTTCTCTAAAGTTTTCGCCGTGTTCGAAGTCTCTTTCTCTTTCTTTCCGATTTTCTCGTGCAGCGATTTCTCCAACTCGGCGTTCTTCTTCAAAAGCTCCTTTTCCAAGTTTTTCTCCTTCGTCACGAGCTCTTTCTCTCTCGCCGTGAGCTTTTCGCTCTCGCTCTCCAGTGTCTTTGCTTTTTGCGCGTATTCTTTCTCATTTTTGGCAATGTCTTCCTTGACCAATTTCTCCAACTCTGCTTTCTTCTTCTCGAGCTCTTTCGCCATCGTCTTTTCCTTGGCTTCGAGCTCCTTTTCTCGCGCCGATATCTTCTTCGTCGCCTCCCCAACATCTTTTTCTCGTTCTTTCGCGGTTTGCGAGCTTTGTTTTTCTTTCTTTGCGAATTCCTCTTTCAGCGCCTTCTCTTTCGCGATAAAATCTCGTTCTTTCGCGGCGAAATCGCTGAGTGCTTTCTTGTGCTTTTCCTCCACTTCGTCCACGCGCGCTTGGAGTTTCTCCGCTAACTTCTCTTTTTTCCCCACCTCTGCCTCGCGAAGATTCAACTCTTTCTCGAACTCTGTCCCAGCTTGCTTCAACTTGTGAAGTTTATCCGCCTCGAGCTTTTGGATTTGCACATCCTGTTTATGAATTTCGTCTTGTTTCGCGAGGATGTCTTTTTGTACGCCGTTCAACAGGTTCGTTTGCTCCTTGCGCAAAAACGCCTCTTGCTTCAACTCTTTGCTCTTATCTTCCAGCTGCGTTTCCAATTTCACGATTTGTTCTTCTTTGTACCCGAGTTCTTTCGCAAAGTCGTTCATCTTACGTTTTGCAGTTTCCAAAGCCGGTCGTTGCTCGTCGTTCAATTTTTTCAGCTTTTTCTTCTCCGCCTCGAGCGCCTCCGCTTCCGCCGTTTTCTCCTCCAAAGCTTCTTCCAAATCCGAGAGTTCGTTCTCCAACTTCTTCATCTCTTTCTTTGCTTTGGTATTTGCGCTCTCCAACGCTTCCACTTGATGCGAAATCTCTTCGAGATTCTTCTCCAACTGCGCGTTTCTTCGCGACATTTTCGTGACTTCGTAGTCGTTTGACTCCAACGAACGCATCTCGTCTTCCAGCTCTTTCCTCCGCGTTCTCTCGTGCTCGTGACTCTTCTTCATTCTCTCCAGTTCCTCTCTCGTTTTCAGCCACTCTTTTCTCTTCTCTTTGAACTCCTCGTCCGCTTTCGCGCACTCTCGATCGAGCGTCTCTTCCATTTCTTCCCAATCTTTCTTCTCTTCCAACAACTCCTCCACGTCCAAACGAAGTTCCTCGCATTCCATCTCCAACGCTAAACACCGTCTGTTTAATTGCTCGGCTTCGCCTCTCGAGAGATGGTTCAAGTCCATGGAAGGCGTGTTTCGAAACGCTTGCATCATTTGCAAAGCCGTGTTGTTTTTATTGTTGTTGTTGTTGTTGTTGTTGTTTGGCGTCGTGCTCGTCATTTTGTTGGGAGAAGAGAGAGAGAGAGAGAATGGGGGGACAGAAAGACGTTTGAAATTCAGACGCTCCTCCAATTCGCTCTCGCTTTCTTTTCTCTGTTGTTGTTTACTTTTCACCGACGAAAGAAACGTGTCGTTGTTGTTGAGAGTCTTTTTGTTGAAGCACTTTTCCGTTCTCTGTTTGTGTGTGCGCGTGACTTCACTTCGTCCCCAGGCGTGTGTGATGCTACTCTAAAGAGAGAGATTAATTTCAAGCAGAAGAAGAATGTGATATGGAGAGAGTTGAGGTCCACTCGAGAGAAAGAAGAGCAAAAAAAGGAGAGTTTTTTAGAAGGGTGACACTTTAGAAGAAGACAAATCTAACGAACTAACTAATAAAAACTATACGACTAAATAGACTAAGTACGACTTTCACTTCTCTACTTTTTTGAGGGTACCAAAAATTCGGTCCGGCCATTGGAACGGGAACGCGTAGTTGACGTTGAAATGTTTATGATGCAAGTCATGAAACCTCGCTTCGTAGGAGAAGAGAAACCAAGGAAAGCGAAAATCCACCCCCGAATGGTCGAGAACGCCGAATACACCTACTATCGCCATGTACAACAAGAACGACTCTTTCGGTAAGTTTTTCACCACAAACGCCGGCGAATATAAAATACAATAATACCCGATAGCCTCCAAAGGGTGAATGAACAAGTCGCAGTATACCACCGGGCTTTTGTATTCGTGATGGTATTTGTGCATCCGCGTATAAAAATATTTGTAGTGCATCAATCGGTGCCAAGGATATTCCAACGTCGACTGTAACAGCAGCGCATAGAACAAGCCGATACCTATTTCACACGCGCTCGTATCGGTACTCATAATCGTGGATTCTTTCAAGCTCGATTTTCCCCGCACGGTGAGCTCTGTAACCACCAAAGCGAAGAGACTTGAAACGACTAAATTCAGAGTTGCAAACGTCTTGTGTTTCGAGTGCCTCTGCGTTGTTGATGCTGTTGTCGTTGCTCCTGCGCTCGAGAAGAAGAAATCCAGCAAAGGAATAGAAAGTACAAAGAAGCTGTTGTTTTTATGACTTTGTTTAATCCCAGGCCATTTGTTCCGTCCGTTAGGTTGTATCTTCCACGAGCGTTCCTGTTGGCTTTGCTTTCTGTAGAACCACACTTCAATTAAACCGCTCAGAATGAAATACCCAAAGAACTGCGCGAAGAACGCGCAGTAACTCAAAGCGTTCAGAGTGTGGTGTTCTTCTCCTTTCAACATTTTCTTCTTCCGAGTTTCATCGAACGAGATAGAGTTTTATGCGTGCGGCAGTCAGGAAAGGCTGTGAGAAAATTGTTCGAAGAGTGCGAACAGAAGAAAAAAACATCACAAAAAACTCAACTGACTTTTGAAGAAAAGAAGAAAAGATGTTGTTTGAGGTGAAGGTTTCCGAGCCAGTGGCAAAGTCGGTGAACAACAAAATCGTACAGTTCTATCCCGTGAAGACTGAAATCGTCTCTTTGGATGAGAACAACGAAGATGGTGATGATGAAGTACAATATCGCGCGATGGAAAAAGAGTATAAAAGTCAAAGAGCATCTTCACCGTTCGCGTGTTTTCGAAGATTCTCTCAGTTTCGAGAGTTGCACGCCTTCTCTTCGACGAAAGGTGCACGATTACCTCCGTTTCCTCCGAAAGTATTAATCGTCTCTCCGCAACACTTAGAAGAGAGAAGAGCAGCTTTCGAACAGATTTTGAACACAATCATGAACGACAGGACGTTGAATGCTTTGCCAGAAGTCTCGTCCTTCATTGGTGCCTTGCAGATATTGGAAAACGCGGGAGATACGAACTGGACGATACCGAAGGGTGATAAGAACGGGAAGAATGGTAGCACTGGTAATAAAAGCAACGGTAAAGCGAGCGGGAACTACGATACCACGCCTCAGGGAAGAAAGAGCAACGGCTTTGATGGCTACGATTCGTGGGAGGAAGAAACGCCGATAGTAACGAGTAGCTCGCGTTCGCAACAAAAATCGTTGGAAGAGTTTCACCTTTCGAGCGCGGCGCTTCACAAGACCATAGCCGCGTCGCCGAGTCCACTAAAGTTTACTCCAACAAGTGAAGATAAAAATGGGAGTAGTCCAATGGGAATGACATCAATGTTGACATCACCAACAACGACAACAACAACATCGAGCGAGAATCCGGTTACTTTGGAATCACAACAACAACAACAACAACAACAACAACAACAACAACAGCGCACTTTTGATGGCCTCGAGGCACGCGAAGCGATCAAACTCAAACTTGGCGATGTTGCATCTTTAGAAACTATTATGGGTAGCGGACAAGTCGATCCGAATTATCGTGACGGGCACGGATTCACCCTTTTAATGTTGGCGGCAATGTTCAATAAGAAAGAGTGCTGCTTAGCATTACTCGCCTCGGGCGCTAGAAAAGAGTTAGTCAATAGGGATAACGAAACTGCAATAGATTTAGCTCCAGTTTCGCTCGGGAACATCATTAGGCAATATAAATAGCAAAACGAAATAGAATCTCTAGTTTACTACGTACAACGCGCAAATCTAATAATACATAAAATCTTCCTTCTTCTCCTTCTCCTTCTTCTTTAAGCGAGTCCTAATAACTTTAAAGTCGCCGCTGAATTTTTTTCCATGCCGGAACCGCTGGCGATAGCATTCACATATTCTGTTTCGAAAGCTTCTTTAACGATATTAACGAGTTCGTCGCCGTCGGAAAGGACGAGCGCGAGTCTGTGATTGTTCACCGGATGCATCTTCGTCTTTATTCTTTTCTTTCTTTTTGTAGCCGCATCCTCTGCTTGTTTTTCTGAAGCATAAACTACAATCGAAGCTTGATCGACGTCGTGTGTCCAACTTCCGGTGTGAATAGTGATATCTGCTTCGCTCTTCAGCGCTCCTTGAAGTAAGAGCGTCTTATATTGTCGCATCCAATTTGCACTCCTCGATGGTCGAATACTCGCGGCGAATAAATCTACTTGCGGGCAAAACGCTAAAACTCTCGTCGCGTGCTCGGCGAACGCTAAAGATGCAGTCGCGCCCATCGAGTCGCCGAGATATAAAACTTTCGAATATTTCGAGCATATATCTTCTAATCGTTTGCTCCGTTTACTCACTTCGTCTTCAACGTTTCCAGTCATTTTGTTCCCCGCGTACCAACTTCTTTCCACGTCGCAGACGTACAAGACGTCGTAGCTCTTTCCTTCGCTTTCCCCAACTCTTTTCCGCAATTTCTTCAACAAACCGCCCCAGTTAGGCACTCCTGGCGCGCTACCAAATGATACGATCAAGACAGGGGCTCTTTTGGAATCATCTAAAGCTGATCTATTACCATCCCATTTCACGAGTTTAAAATACCCCGCGTTATCGCTTCGATTCGGAACTTCCGCGACGGTAATTGCGCTCATATTTTCGAAACCACCGCCTATTTTTCGAGCTTGCTCTGTATCTATTCCTAAAGTCTTCAGCATTCTCGCATCTTTCATGTTTTGAATAAACGCTTCGAGTTCACTTTTATCTAAATTTTCGTTGTTTTCAATCCACAACTGTCGCAAAGATTGGGATTTTTGAAGTTCTTTCGGTAGGGAACGCAAATCGTTCGAGTACAACCACACGGACGTGAGAACTGGTAAATTCCTCAACTCTTCCGGCACTTGTTGAATTCTGTTCTCCGCAAGGTTCAAGCTTCGTAATCGCTTCAAATTACCCAACGACCCAGGAATGCTTTTCAACCTGTTTCCTTGTAAACTGAAAGTCTCCAACGCTTTCAAAAACTGAAAATCGTTCCCGTTGGCGGATAGATCTTCGATGCAATTGCCGTGCAAATCGATATCGGAAAGATTAAACATCTTTCCTAGGTTTGGTAATTCAAGCAGTTGATTTCCAGGTACGCTCAGTTCTTCCAAAGCGACGAGTTGGGAAAGATTTTCCGGTAACTTTCGTATCCGGTTCCCGGCGACGGAGAGGTTTCGCAAAGATTGGCAACTGCATATGGACTCCGGTAAGCTCTTCAATAAGTTTCCATGCGCCCATAATCCTTGCAATCTCTTCAATTTTCCTACGGATTCCGGTAGCTTCGTCAATCTATTCCCAGCTAATCCTAATCGTTCGAGCAGTTGCAAATCCCCTATTTCATCCGGTATGTGGTATATCCTGTTGTTTGATATTTGCAAGTCCGTCAAAGGCGCGTCGTCGTTCGTAACGTCGAATATTTCCATCGGAAATTCCGTCAAGTCCAATCCCGTCAAGTCTAACCGCCCAGTCGAACGAGATTTCTTGATTCGTCTGGAAACCAGTTCGTCCAACTGTTCGTTTTCCTCTGTGTCCGCATCGTCTAAAATGCTCACTCGTTGCACAAAGGAATTGGACTTTTCTCGTCGTCCTCCTTTTCGTCGTTCGTTGGCGACGCGAGGATGATGCCGTTTGTTCTCCGTCATCGTACGCGTCGTCGTCTTCATCGACGACATCGTTGTTGTTCGCATTCTCTGGCTACTATTACTACTGCCTCTCATCATCATCGCGTATATATAGAGAGAGTGGTTTGTGATGGATATAAAACCTGAAATTCTCTCTTTCGAGCACCACGCAGTTTTCCCACAAAAAGAAAGGAAAGAGAGGCATCAAAGGAAAAATTCGAAAACTCTTCAAAAACAGACACAGAAAGCTTCGAAAATAAATTAATGTCATCTTCAAAGGCTGCTCTTCGAAAAGACTCTGGTCGAACGGCGACGACGACGACGACGACGACCGCAGGAGGACAAGGAGGACAAAAGACAAAGTCATCATCTTCGGGGGCTCCCTCGTCGCAGGAGGTGTCCACGCCTTTGGAGTTGAACAAGTTTCTCTCCTCTTCTTCTTCTTCGTATTATTTGCCCGAGTCGATTCAAGCCGTGGAGAGATGTTTGAAAGAAAACCGAGAGAATTTGAGAGAGTTTTTCTCGACGTGTTATCAGACGCTTCTGTGGCAGATATTCAACTTTGACGAGAGCGGGAGTGGATGGTTACAAAGCGTGTACAACATGCGATTGCAAGCGTTGAATTATTCCGCGACGAGCAGTGCGTCCGGGACAACACCGGGAGGAACTGCGGGAACGAATAACGCATCTCATACGTCTTCTTCCTCGACTTTGTTGAAGAAAAAGAGAGAAAACGAAGCAACGGTGCATCTTTTGTTGAAGTTTTTGAGTCCCGACGGACCTTTGATGAAGGCGATATTCTCGGCAGATTCGAATAATTTGGTCCAATTCGCGTTTCCGTTGGAGCGCTTGCCGTCCAAGACGCAGAGAATGTTGCAAACGCAACAAGGGGCGATGGAATTAAATCGCAACCCGTTGTATAGGGGGAAAATAAAACAGGATCAAAACGGACGGTTTCAAGTGCATTTGGGACTGTATCATTACTTTCTCTTTTGGAACGCGTATTTTGTCCAAAGAGTTGGAAACATAACGAGTAGGTCGGGAGGTTCGTCGTCCTTACACCGCTCGTCGTCGCTTTCACACCAACAACAATACATGCAGCAACACCAACACTCGCACAGACCGACACTCGCGCAAACGCACGACGTACTTACTCCTGCATCCTCTTTGAGAGGATGGCCAAACTCAACGTTATCATCGATAAAGAATTCTGCGCTGCATCACACGATAAGGTCTGGTGGTGGAAACGGTGCAAACGGGAGCGGCGGCAGTGGTGGTGGTCCAGCTGGTTTGAACGGTAGTGGAGGAGCATCGATGAAAAAGAACCACCATCCGTATCAAGACTTGCTCATTTCGCACCTCGAATATTTCTTCAAGCCTCGACAAACGGACGATGCAAACGAGAAACTAGGAAGTAATGTTGTCACGGAAGGTGAAATGATTGTAAACGTTCTCATTGAGTTTTGGTTGAGTGAAAGCGACATCTCTAGCGGGTCGAGGTATTTGTACAATCCTCCGGACGACAACTTAGTCAACGCCGTCACGCTTTTGGTTTCTTATTTGGGAGAAAAAGAATACAGTTCTCCTGCATTTTTGCGCACACGAGAGGGTTTGAAGCGTCCGTTGTATAGATTTTTACGCGAAGCTTTCATGTTGTGGCCGATTGAATCGACGAAATCGCTCGAACCGATCACGAATTTATGGGCCACTTACATCATGCCTTGGTGCAAAGAAAACGTTCCTTTCTCGCACAAGCCGCAGGATTCAAAGTACATGTCTCATCTTCTAGGGAACGTTCCGTTTTACCATTACTTGATGAAACACTTTCTAGAACTGTGTTGCAAGCTCGTACCGAGCGATCCCGAAGGCACGGCGCTCATTTTAACGCGAGTATTTGAAAATCTCGTGCAGTCTCCAGACTTGGTTCTCGTTCTCAAAGCTCTCGAGGAAGGCTTTAATAAATACATCGAGGATCCTTTGAAAGCGACTGCCAATCGCATCAACAATCAAGAAACGTTGACTCCGTACGATCACATGTTTCCAATCATTCAAAATCAGCTCGAATATTGGGATCCCCCGGCGTTAAAGCCGGAAAACGAGCTCGGCGGTTCTAGAACCCCCGCGGGAGCGCAACAACACACTCCTCTTAGAAATAGAAGTAGCCGATTAGGGGGTAACGCTGGATTATTCAATTCCCCGCTATCGAGGAAGAAGCTTGGCATGATGGGCACACCAGGAGGCAGAACGCCCATGAGAGGCCAACAAAATCAACACGACGAGTACCAACTGCAAAAATTGATCATGTTTGATTTAGGTCCCGAAGGTTTACCTCAAGTAACGATTGCTCTTTTGGTACGTCTCAGTCGCGACGTCCAGGAATCCTCCTCGGGTAGCATTCTCAGGAAGCTCGTGCCACAATTTCGCAAATCAGCATTTGACTTGCTTCCCTTGGAAAAGTTGGACGACGTCTCGCTCCTCAAAAACTCCGCCTCGCAAGTTTCGGCATCGGCGAAGAACGTCGCGAAAAATGGCGGTGCTTCGTCGTTCGAATGGAATAAAAAATCGAATATCAAAAGCGCACGCGATTTATACGTTGGCGATTGGATGCAACGACCTATTGGTGAGACAGAGTTTGGTCCTTTGGTGAGGATACTCGTGTATCTTTCTCAATTTCTGAACACCATTTTACACTTTGACGGTACGCGAAATGAAACCGTGGACCAGGAAGATATTTTCGCGCTCGTCACCAAAACGTGGAACGAGTGCCCGAACAAGAAAGACTATTGGTGCGTAATTAAAACGGTCTGTTCAATTGCAAAAATCGGAGTTCTCGGTGTTATCGATCTCGCTCTCGGTCTTTTACGCCGAAGAGGTTTTCGAGTCAACTTGAGATTCATGGCAGAGTACTCCATGATGGTTCTGTTGTTCATCGGGTATTACATTCTCAAGTTCTTGTTTCGAGTGTTATTCTTTTAAAACTGCCGTCGTACCACGGTACCAGTAATTCAATTGATAATATACATTCCTATTGCGCGCATACATTTCTAAATAATCTAATAATATTACTACAATTACGCTACAGTGTGCGGTATGTTTCTATCACGTGCTTTTCTTCACATCGTCCTTTTTCCAAAACTGCACTTTCTTCTTCAGTTTCTTCGCCCACTCCGGCAACTTTCGAGGTGGCGGAGGTGGAGGTGGGATCCAGCGATTTGCTACCTCGCGATGGAACACGTATATTAATTGTCGAAATCCAAGAGTAAAGAAGAAACTCAACACGACGGCAATCATAAGTAAAAGAATAGTTGCCGACCGCTCGGTGACAGTTCCAACGTCCCAGACGCGCTCGAACGCGGTTCCAGTGACCAAACCCTGCGCGGCACCTCCAAGCGATGCGGGATCAGCACCAACCGGAGGAAGCAAGACAGTTGCTAAGCTTGGCACGAGAAGGGCGAATAATCCAATAATTAATCCGACGACGCTCGATGCAATTGCAGATAAGTAAAAGAACGTCTTGAGAAGCAAAATTTTCCGACCGAGCATGAGTTCGGTGCTCCGTTTCAAATTCTCTCCGCCTTGTTTACCTTCAAATATTCGAACGGGAACGCAAAGAGCCAAGTCTAAACACCTCATTAACCCCAAATACGGAATAGGAATGGTAATCATACCGTTCCACGCGATCGAAAGCGTTCGGCGCAAGTCTATTATGAGAATCGATTTGTACAGCTCCAAACCTTGCTTCAAAACGCCGTACGCGTACTTTGGTTTAACTTTCGCGTATGTATTGTCGTCGCTGTTATCATCTTCTTTTTCTATCGTTCCATCTTCTTCCTTATCACCAACGTACGCGTTTTTAAACGTTGCAATACGAACGAGAAACTGACACAGAAACTTCCACGCCTGCGTGGCGACGACGAACGTCGCCGCGATAACTTCCACCTCGTGCACCTGTATCAAAGCTAAGAGGAACGTCCCTCCGAGATTCAACGCTTGCGCGAAAAAACCAGCGACGAAGACGAGCGTCACGGTCGGTAAAAAATCTCTCGAAGATATTCTCAAAACTTCCCCGATGATTGCTTTCGCCGTCAACTCTTTCATACTATTTATTTGTTCTCCTCCTGCTGTTTTTAGGGGAATTCGTGGTTCCGCTAACGGATACACCTTTATTACCTCTGAAGAAGATATCTCTCCTCCCGTTTTAGAAACTTCCGCACCATTTTCGTCACCACCCGCAGTTGTTGTTGCTGCTGCTGCTGCTCTTGCCGCCCGAGCGATGATGATCACGCTGTTGGGGACATTCTTCGTCCTCCCAATCATCAAAGAAAAAAGCTTCTTCTTCCCCTCTCTTCTTCTGGAAAAAGATGATGATGATGATGACTTTTGATGATGATGATGAGAGCGACGATGAGGAGGAGGAGGACATTTTTCCATCATCGAAAAGGAGGAAAAAGAGGACGAGGAGGAAGAGATCATCCTGTTGTTGTTGTTAGTCATCGTCATCATCATCTTCGTCGTGGCAGTGGTGGTGGTAGTAGTGGTGGGGGGTGGTTACGATGAGACTCTTTTTAGAATAACTGCCCCCAGCTGGTGGTGTAAAAAAAGTTCAAAAAGACGAAAAAAGGAGGAAAGAGTGACGCATCACAAACACAAATCTCGATTTTAAGACCCCTCATCGTTACTTTTTTCTTCTCATCGTCGCGATAAGTCCTTCTCCAGAGAGAGAGAGAGAGAGAGAGAGAGAGAGAAACACGCACAGATCCGCGGATAAAGAGCGCTTTACGACGGGTTTCGTCTTTTTTTCTCCTCCGTCTTCCTCGTCTGAAGAATAACATCAGAAGAAGAATAAGAAATCATGAACGTTCATCACAGAACAACGATGAACGAGAACAACAACAACAACATCTTCTCCTCGCTCTTAGATAGAGGAGGAGGAGAGAATTTCATCAACAAGAGCAACAGAGCGCAACAAAACAGAGGCGCGTTAGGCAACATCACGAACAACATCAACAACAACAACAACAATAGCAGCAGGCACAAGAATAGTACAAGTAATTTTGCGACGACAACAACAAAGAAGACGAGCAACAAAAATAGTATTCAGATTTTACAGAGAGACGTGGAACGATTGGCTCGACTGGAATGTCACGAGTTCGAGTCCATCGCGGAAAGGAATAGCACGAACAGTAACGCCGAGGATCGAATCATTTTAGGTAAGATAATGGAAGAACTCATCGTGGAATACTCTGAGAGAGAGCAACCGCACTCGTATTACTACAAAACGTTGCGCGAAGCGTCGAGCCGAGCGAGTAGCGAACGCGATGACATTTGCAGATTCAACTTTTAACTTTGTTATACTATACAGCGAGTATTGCTACGATTCTTATTAATTATGTTATGCGCTATTATTTCCTACTTTGAATCCGCTTCTCTGCGGCGTCTGCTAACTGAGTCACTTCGGTCAATAATTTTTTCAGCACCGCTTTCTCCTGTTCCGCGTACACGAGCTTTGCTGTCGATTCTTCTTCCGCTATTTTGGCTATTTTATTGTTATTCGATTTCGACGGTGACTTTGTTGGTGACTTTTTCGCGGTAATCTTCCCACCATTCGTCGAGAGCGGCGGTGGCTGCGGCGTTCTCCTCTTCAAAGCGTCGTACGCCACCTGGTCGTGTGCTCGCTTTCTCGCGACTTCTGCCGCGCTGAGCAAAGCTTCCCCTAACTGATCCACCGCGTTTGGCTTTATCAAACCGTGCAAAATCGGTTTCTTCGTCTTTAAAAAGTGAGGGCTCGCGCCTCCTTTCGCGGCGAAACCCATCGGAGATTTCTGCGGCACGTACGCCTCTTGTTTCATCGCGCCTCCGTTTGTTTTATTGACGTCCATCTGCAACCCGGGCGCGACTAGTAAACTCGCATCCGACCCGGCTGGCATGAATTCTTGCTGACTCGCGATCGCTTTGTGCGCGTCCGACCCTTCAAAGTTCTTACAGTCCAAGCATCTGCACATGTCCGAACAGAAAATAGACGCTTGAAAACACTCGCAATACTTCTTCAAGCAGCCAGATTTTTTACAGTGACACCCTTTATTGTGCTTCTCGTCGCCTTCTCCGCCATTGAGAGTCGGCAATACTTTCGGTCTGAACGCGTTTGGGTTCCTCTCTAAAGTCGCCTCTACGGCTTCTTGTCTTTGCACCGAGTTTTCCACGTTATTTTTACATTCTACGCAGTTGCAGTTTTGCAAACAGTACTGCCCAGAGGCGAAACACTCGCAGTATAATTTCAGACACCGAGAGTTTCTGCAGTTGCACGTCTTACGATCGGTTTGAATGTTGGCGTTATTCAACGGCAAACCACCCTCCACGGGTGGAATCATTTCTCTTTATCTGTTTCTGCTTCTGCTTTAAAAGCGTTTGATCGTCCGTATCAAAACCTTCTCTTTCTCTTGAAGAAGAGGTCAGGTTTTTCGAAATTCAAATTTCACCTCCGCCTCCCAATTCTACCCTCTTGTCTCTTCCTCTTTTCTTCGTATATTCTTACGCGCGTTGATTTATATCTTAAGAGATCTCGCACCAACTGAGAGCGCTTTCACCCTCTTCCTCTTTCACTCTCTCTGGTTGATTTCCTTCTCTTCTCTTACTGATACGAACGAGTTTCTTGTGTGAAGAATATATAATAATTTTCTTTTCGAGAGAAGACCTCTTGCGTAATTCCCGCCTGCTCTGCTTTTATGTTTTTTGGAGGAAAAGAAAACGAGGAGGAGGAGTGGTGAAAAAAATTTGATCGTCTGCACAAACAACTGCGAACTAAGTAAACTACACACCCTCTCTATC
>Ga0181604_10000693_pt1 | contig 30827 bp, 29 predicted proteins | sample 041ome_12_FD_148663 | JGI IMG/M metagenome (GOLD analysis project Ga0181604, IMG submission 148663) | Coastal salt marsh microbial communities from the Groves Creek Marsh, Skidaway Island, Georgia - 041410US metaG (spades assembly) | ecosystem: Environmental > Aquatic > Marine > Intertidal zone...
GCGCAATCGCCGATTTTTCAGGAGAGCAAACCATGAGCAAACCGCTGGTGAGCATCATTATGGGATCCCAATCCGACTGGGACACCATGCAGGCCGCGACCACTGTTCTGTCCGAGCTGGGCATCCCCTTTGAGACGAGAGTGGTTTCTGCTCATCGCACCCCTGCCCGCCTGGTCGCCTTTGCCGAGGGCGCTGCCGGCCGGGGTATTCAGGTGATTATCGCGGGCGCAGGCGGTGCTGCGCATCTCGCAGGCATGGCTGCCTCCATGACACACCTTCCGGTCATTGCGGTCCCCGTCAGCAGCCACTCGCTCAAAGGCATAGACAGCCTGTTGTCGATGGTTCAGATGCCTCGTGGTGTGGCCGTTGCATGCCAGGCAATTGGCGCGCCGGGTGCCTACAACGCGGGATTGATGGCCGCGCAAATTCTAGCGCTCGCTGACCCCCAGCTGTCACAGGCAGTCAAGGATTGGAGAGCGCGCCAGACTGATAACGTTCCCCACGACGTCGCCTGATGCGCATCGCCATCGCCGGTTGTGGCCAGCTTGCGCGCATGCTCGCCCTCGCGGGTTGGGAGATGGGGCATCAGTTTGTCTTCATCGCCGATCCCGGAGAAAACACCGACTGTGTCAACGGCTTGGGTGATGTTGTTTACCGAGATAACGCAATGCTGGGGGGGGAGCTCTATGCTCAGCTGGGTCGACCCGACGTTGTTACCGTTGAAAAAGAGCACGTCTCGGCTCCCATGCTCGAATCGCTGTCTGGTCACTGTTTGGTGGCACCTTCACCCGAAGCCATTCGGATTTGCCAGCATCGGGGTAGAGAAAAGACGCTGTTGCAGTCACTCGGCATCGCCACGGCTCCTTTTCGCGTCGTTGACAACAGTGAAACCTTAATCGAGGCAGTCGAGGCGCTGGGCTATCCGGCCTTCGTAAAATCCTGCGAGCAAGGGTACGACGGACAAAACCAGTGGCTAATTGAAGATAGTGAAGCGCTGGAGGCCCTGGCTGGGCGCATGAATGAACTGCCCGATCTGGTAGTTGAGGGCCACGTGGATTTTGATCGCGAACTGTCCTTGATCGCCGTGCGCTCCACCGGCGGCGCAATTGCAACTTATCCGCTCTCGGAAAATCGGCATCGAGAGGGAGTGCTGCTCACCTCCGAGGTACCGGCACCCGACGTCAGCCAAACCACAAAGGCCCAAGCTGAGACGATTGCCCATAGCCTGCTTACCCACTGGTCCTATGTGGGCGTGCTGTCGATTGAGCTGTTTGATGAAGCTGGCGTACTGCGTGTCAATGAACTCGCCCCACGTGTTCACAATAGCGGTCACTGGTCTCAGGATGCAGGCGTGACATCGCAATTTGCTAACCACCTGCGGGCGCTCACCGGGGTGATACCCGGCGCGACCCAACCCGCTCTCTTCGCCGGAATGCTGAATCTTTTGGGCCGCTCTCCCGCACCGCATCTGATACAGGAAAAAGACGTCAGCTTGCATTGGTACGCCAAATCGATTCGTCGGCGCCGAAAAGTTGGACACCTCAATCTGCAGGCTACAGACCGGGTCACCCTGCAACAACGGCTAGCAGCACTCGAAGCTGAACTGTATCCGAAAGGTGAACCGCTCTAGCTGTCGCGCTTTTTTTGCCGCGCCTTTTTTTCTGATTTTTTGATGTGACTCATGAGACGGCGTCGCCGCTGTACCTGACGCTCGGTGAGCTTATTCCGCTTGCCTGCATAGGGGTTCTCGCCAGACCGCAGCTCAATGCGAATCGGTGTTCCGTGGAGCTCCAGTTCTCGACGGAAAATCTTCTCTAGATACCGCTTATAACTCGCGGGCAACGCCTCGGTCTGAGTACCATGAATAACCACCAGCGGCGGATTCTGGCCTCCCGCATGGGCGTAGCGCAGTTTGACCCGTCGCCCATTGATCATCGGTGGCGGGTGACTCGCCACTGCATCCTCCAGAATACGGGTGAGGCGGGGCGTGCTGAGTGAGCGCGTAGCCGCATCATGAGCGGCATGAATGGAGCCGTACAACTTACCCACGCCCGATCCGTGCAGAGCCGAGATAAAATGAATGTCGGCGTAATCAATAAATTGCAACCGACGTTTCAACTCTGAGCGGATCCAATCGCGCTCATCCGCTTCAATACCATCCCACTTGTTCAATGCAATCACCAGGGCACGCCCGGCGTCGATGCACTGACCCAACAGGTGCAAATCCTGCTCGACGATACCCTCGTGAGCGTCCAGCGTCAGAATCACCACCTGAGCGTCGGCAATTGCTTTGAGGGTTTTTACAATCGAGAACTTCTCTACGGCTTCACGGACGTTTTTCCGTTTCCTGACGCCGGCCGTGTCGATCAAGGTGTAATGGCGACCACGACGTTCATAATCTACATAAACACTATCTCGCGTGGTGCCCGGCTGGTCGTAAACCACGACCCGCTCCTCTCCCAGTAGACGATTCACCAAGGTTGACTTGCCGACATTGGGGCGGCCCACAATCGCCACTCTGATCGAACCGTCCGATGCGTCCTCAAGCTCTTCAATAGACGCCTCTGACCAGGGAGCGAGCACCTCCGTAATCAGTTTCTTGACACCCCGATTATGAGCGGCTGCGATGGTGTGAATGGCCTCAACGCCGAGGCGATAGAAATCGCTGGCGGCAATGTCCTCTCCCACCCCGTCAATTTTATTGACCACCAGATGGAAGGGCTTACCGAGACTTCGCAAATAGGTGACCAGAGCTTCGTCACCGGTGTGCAGACCAGAGCGGCCGTCCGCCATCAGTAACACCACGTCGGCCTCGGCAATAGCCGCCATTGACTGCTCTGCCATCGCGGCATCGATCCCCTGCTCCTCGCCGCTGATACCCCCGGTATCGATGACGATAAACGCACGATCCTCAATAGCACCCTGACCGTACTGCCGATCTCGGGTCAGGCCAGACAAATCAGCCACTAAGGCGTCGCGACTGCGGGTAAGCTGATTGAACAGCGTGGATTTGCCGACATTGGGGCGGCCCACCAAAGCGAGCACTGGCAACATGGAATTAGTTTCGCGCTTCGACGTCGTAAGCTTTCAGCGCGCCGTCATTACTGTAGATAAATAAACGATTGCCGCTGGCTATCATATCGGCACGGGCGCCTGAAGAATCAACCTTGGTTCTGCCGACGATAATGCCGTCCACCTGCGACAACAGATGCAGATATCCCTCGAAGTCCACTACCGCCACGTAACTATTGACCGGCGTGGGCCGAGACAACTCACGAAATCCCAGCTCGATATTCTGCCAACGCACGCCTTGGCCGTTACGCAGAAAAGCGCTGACCGTGCCATCATCATCGGCCACATATACGTTGCCAAAACCGGCGCCCACGCCTGAGACCGACGACACGTTGCGTTGCCACAATCGACGACCTGAACGAGTATCAATGGCGACCACTCTGCCTTGGTAACTGGCCACATACAGCTCACTGCCCTGTAGCGCCATGGAACCGTCGATATCTACGATCCGCTCTATTTCGGATGTGCCCTGCGGGATCGCCACGCGCGCTTCCCAGGCTACATTTCCCGAGCGCAGGTTGATTGCAACCACCTTTCCATCTGCAAATCCGGCAATCGCGTTGTCACCCACGATCATTGGTGTGCCCGTACCGCGGAGAGTGAGCACCGGCACATCGCTGGTGTAAGTCCATCGCACTTCGCCAGAGTCGTAATCAAAACCCATTAACTTCCCGTCGTAGGTTTGGGCGACGACATATCGTCCATCACCCTGGGGCGCAGAGAGCACCTCGCCACTGACGGAACTGCGCCAAATCTCACTGCCGCTATCCGCTGACAACCTCATTACCAAGCCTTCCGAGGCACCTACAAAAATCGATCCGCCGTGATGTCCGACGCCACCCGACAGCGCCAGATCCAGATCCTGCTTCCATCGCACCCGGCCTGTCTCTGCGTCAACGGCGGCAACCTTACCCTCAGCCGATGCCACATAGAGCGTGTCATTGATCAGCACAGGATTGATTTTGTAGAGCCCCTTACCTTGCCCGTCGCCAACACCGCGCGACCATCGGCTCTTTAGCTTTACCTGCTCGTTAAATTTTTGCAGCTCTACGGGCGCGCGAGGATCAACGTCGTCGTCACTGAACCACCCTTTCACCGTGCTGCAGCCGGCACTCAGCGCCAGCAGCGAAACAAGGGCCAATCTAAAAAGAGCGCGCATTAACCCCGTTCTCCATCAGGTTCAGTCACTTCATTGGGCAAACGCGTTTCGAGACCTCGCACTTTGTTATCGAGCACGACACTGATCTCGCCCAGTTCCGCCGACGCATCGCGGCCCACACGATAAGCGTTCAGGGCTTCCTCAACCCTGCCTGCGGCCAGATGGATATCTCCCGCTGCCTGGGCATAAGCCACCGGGTAGGCATCGCCAGCCTGACCAAGAATCGCGAGAGCCTCGTCCTCAGCGCCGCTAGCAGCCAAAACCCGGGCCAGACGCAGCTGGACCAATTGTCCGATATCCGAACGCGGGTCTCCGGCTGACAGCGCCCAACGCAGGGCCGCCTCGGCGTCCTCTAAATCACCGTCTTCAACCGCTATCCGTGCTTCCAACATGGCCGCAAACTGTGCGTATGTAGATCCGCTATGCTCAGATTTCAGGGTCTGGGCCGCCTCGGCCAGCGCTGCGGGGTCACCCTCTTCCAGTTGGATCGCGAGCATGGTCGCATACAGGTCAGAAGCGGCCTGCTCCCGAGACCCTTCATAAGCTTGATACTGCTGCCAACCTAGCGTTCCCGCAACAGCGACAACGATGGCGACGATCAGGCTCTTACCGTTTTCATCCCACCAACGCTTAATCGCCTCGAGATCTGCCTCGTCCTGCATATGGTCTGCCACGTACTACTCCTGTCTCTCGCGCCTTGGTTAAGCGCCCTCTGTCTCAGCGAGGAAACCCGCCAAAAACAATGCCAACTCTGCATCGTCGATGGTGCGCTGCGCTGAATCGCCCCGCAGGGGCTTCAGCGTCACCTGCTTGTTGGCAACCTCTGTCTCTCCGTAGACCAGTGCCCAAGCCGCGCCACTCCTATCGGCGCGCTTGAACTGACTCTTGAAACTACCGCCTCCCAAATGTTGAACAATATCGAGATCCGGGAACTGCCTTCGCAAGTCATCCACTCTCGGCAAGGTGTGTCGGTATGCCGCTTCATCCGCAGCAATCACGTAGAGGTCAGCCGGGGACGAGACTGTAATCTCCAGCGCCTGCATGAGCAAGATGAGACGCTCGAGCCCGACGGCAAAACCCGCTGCGGGCGTCGATTTTCCCCCAAAAATCTCCACCAGCCCGTCATAGCGTCCACCACCGCAAACCGTGCCCTGAGCGCCGAGCGCTTGAGTGGTCCACTCAAAAACACACTTGTTGTAGTAATCCAGACCACGTACCAATCGCGGATTGACACGATAGGGAATCTCAAGCGCGTCAAGATAAGCCAGCAATTGCTCGAACTCCGCGTGAGATTCTGCATCAAGGTAATCCCCCAAAGCGGGCGCTGCATCCAGAATTGCCTGTGTTTCCGGGTTTTTGCTGTCGAGAATTCTGAGCGGGTTTGTCTTGAGGCGTCTCTGGCTGTCAGCATCCAAAGCGTCTCGATAGCCAGATAAATACTCCACCAGCGCCGCACGGTACAGCGCCCGGTCGGACGCCGAGCCAATACTATTGATCTCCAGCGTCAGCGCATCGTCGACCCCCAATCTACGCCAAAGTTGGCGACTGAGCGCAATCAGTTCAGCATCCTGATCCGGCGTCGCAACGCCGAAGGCCTCGACACCGAGCTGATGAAATTGTCGCTGGCGTCCCTTTTGCGGTCGCTCGTAGCGAAACATGGGGCCCGTGTACCACAGTCGCCGGGGCGTCGCCGCCATATTATGTTGCACCACCGCCCGGACGCAGCCCGCCGTGCCTTCGGGCCGCAAAGTCATGCTCTCGTCATTGCGGTCGTTGAAGCTGTACATCTCCTTTTCGACGATGTCAGTGACCTCGCCAATAGATCGGGCAAACAGGTCCGTCGACTCAATGACGGGAAGACGGATCTCCTCATACCCGTAGCTCGAAAGCACCTCCAGCGCGGCCGTCTCCATCGACTGCCACAACGGGGTCGCCTCGGGCAGGATATCCACCATCCCGCGTATCGCTCGATAGGTCGTCATGGGCTATCAGTGCGTGCTAGAAATGATGTTGGCCTCGCGCTCGGCGCGCTCCGCCTCAAGGGCTTGCGCCCGGTCCCGAATAACACTCTCGAGATGATCGACGAAATCCTGATTGCTCACCTTATGATCGGGTTCTCCCGAGATGTAGATTAAGTTGTTGGGCGTCGCACCTGTCAGACCGACATCCGCCTCCCGCGCCTCTCCAGGGCCGTTGACGATACAGCCGATGACGGCCACGTCCATCGGTGTCCGCACGTCGTCCAGCCGACTTTCCAACTCATTCATTGTGCTAATGACATCGAAGTTCTGCCGGGAGCAACTGGGGCACGCGATAAAGTTAATGCCATTGGTGCGCAATTTAAGGCTTTTCAGAATCTCGAAACCCACCTTGATTTCTTCAACAGGATCAGCGGCCAGAGACACTCTGATCGTGTCGCCGATCCCCTCCATCAACAGCATGCCAAGACCGACTGCCGACTTCACGGTGCCACCGCGAATGCCACCTGCCTCAGTAATACCGAGGTGCAGGGGCTGCTCGATCTGCGTCGCCAGCTTTCGGTAGGCCTCTACCGCCATAAAGACTTCCGACGCTTTGACGCTGACTTTGAAATCGTCAAACTGGTGTCGACTGAGGATCTCGACATTACGTAGCGCAGATTCCACTAACGCATCGGCATTAGGTTCCGGGTATTTTCTGAGCAGGTCCTTTCCCAGAGACCCCGCATTGACCCCGATACGGATGGGAATACCACGATCCTGGCAAGCAGCAATGACCTCTTTAACCTTGGATTCTCGGCCGATATTGCCGGGATTGATGCGCAGACAGTCGACGCCATATTCGGCCACTTTCAGCGCGATCTTGTGGTCAAAATGGATATCCGCCACCAGCGGAATGCCCGCACGCCGCCTGATTTCTCGGAATGCCTCAGCCGCATCCATGCTGGGAACGGACACCCGAACAAGATCGGCACCTGCGGCAGCAATCGCCTCGATTTGAGCGACCGTGGCCTCCACGTCACAGGTCTCGGTGTTGGTCATACTCTGGACGGCAATAGGCGCATTACCGCCGATGGGGACTGCACCCACATGGATCTGTCGGCTGATGCGGCGCTTTATCGGTGACGGCTGACTCATGACCTTGACTCTCCGGTAACCGACGCTCGCGCCGGTTACACTTTATCGACTCTGACGCTCTATCCAGGCGTTGTATTCGGATGAATCCGGATACAGGTTACGCAACGCCAATTCATAACTTCCTACAGCATCCTGATCGCCCGTTGCTTCGGCAACCAAAAGCCCCAGCAGTAATCCCCGCGGCGATTGCTGAGGCGAAACGCTCCTGTAGGTGCCATGATACCGGTTGGCTTCGCCAGTATCACCCGCTTCGAGACGAAGAAATCCCATCTCTAGTAGCGCAACAAGATTTCGGCGGTCCATGGCAAGGGCCCGGGTAAAAGCAGACTCGGCGCCCGGATTATCGCCCAACTGGATTCGGCAAAGACCCAAATTCACGAACGCCATAGGCCTGCCGCTGTACAGCGTATCTTCGGTGACGCGCAGAAATTCCCGCTCCGCCTCAACATAACGAGTCTGGGAATAAAGAAACGCGGCGTAATTATTTCGAGCGCGGGAAAGCCTGGGGTCCGCCTTGAGTGCTGCCTTAAACTGCTGCTCCGCCATTTCAAATTCGCCGGTGCTCTGGTAGACCAGTGCAAAGGCCTCGGCCACCTCCGCATTATCGGCATCAATTTCTTGCGCGAGCTCCAGGTTGCGCTTGGCGTTTTCCCAGTCGCCTACCCCAATGTACTGTCGCGCCAAAGCAACACGTTTATCCAAGGTTTCATCGGGGTCGGAGGTACGCTGGGTGCCACCGCTGTATTCCGTTACACAACCCGCCATCATACAAATGATGATGGCCATAGCCCAAAGCATGTGCCCGGTAATCTTGCTCTTAACTGCGGGCTGGGGGCACCAGGTCTCGCTGCAGGATATCTTGCGAAGGTTTTCAGATTGGTTCGCCACCACTAACGGGGTCATTGACCGCTTCCCTTGAGGCTCAGTCTGATTGCAACAGGCTCTGCGCGCCACGTCCAGCCCTGTGACGCGCTGACCGGCGAGTGCGATCGACCACCTCACCTACCAACTGACCACACGCCGCATCGATATCATCCCCGCGGGTTGTCCGCACCGTCACCACAAAACCGGCATCGATCAGCACTTGCCAGAATCGACTCACCGCATTGCCACTGGGACGCTGGTAACCCGAATCAGGAAAATCATTAAAAGGTATTAAATTGATCTTACAGGGGTAGCCCTTAAGCAGCGCGGCTAGCTCTCTCGCCTGCGCCACGCTGTCGTTAACCCCTGCCAACAGTGTGTATTCAATAGTTACCACCCGCTTCTTATCGGGCTGGGCGTCGATATAGGCACGCGCGGACTGCAGTAGTGTTGCAATCGGATATTTCCGGTTAATCGGAACAATCTCATTGCGCAACGCATCGTTGGGTGCGTGCAGTGAGACAGCCAGACTGACGTCGGCCCAGTCCGCCAGCCGATCGAGATTCGGCACTACCCCGGAGGTAGATAACGTCACTTTGCGCTTCGACAAACCGTAAGCGAGGTCATCACACATCAGATTCATGGCTGCCACGACATTGTCAAAATTAAGTAATGGCTCACCCATGCCCATCATGACCACATTGGTGACAACTCGGCCTTTGCCCGACTGCCAGCCATCGTAGGAATTAATCGCCAGCCAAACCTGTCCTATGATCTCTGCGGCCGTGAGGTCACGCTGGAAACCCTGCTTGCCAGTGGAACAAAAGGTGCAATCGAGACTGCATCCGACCTGTGAGGATACGCACAGGGTCGCCCGATCTCCTTCAGGAATGAGCACTGCTTCTACGAGACTGCCTCCATCCACCGAGATGGCCCATTTTCGGGTTCCATCTGCAGAGTCCTGCTGCTCGGCAATGACAGGCGGCGTTACCTCAGCTATCTCTCCCAATTTCCCGCGCAGGGACTGACTCAAATCCGTCATGTCCGAGAAATTCCTGACACCGCGATGATGTATCCATTTCATCACCTGTTGGGCACGAAACCGCTTCTCGCCCAGGTCTGAAAAAAAGGCTTCTAGCTGAGCCCGGGTTAACCCAAGGAGATTGACTCGAGCCGCTGGAACGGTGGTGGCGATCAGTTGCTGAGGGGCCGTCATCACTTCACCGCCCGCTGATATTCAGCGTGAGCAAATCTCGCTGGAGGCAAAGAAATAGGAGATCTCTCTCTCCGCCGAGGCGGGAGAATCCGATCCGTGGACCGCATTAGCGTCGATGGATTGCGCGAAGTCTGCCCTGATCGTGCCAGGGGCCGCTTCCTGAGGGTTGGTAGCGCCCATGAGCTCTCGGTTCAGCGCGATGGCGTTTTCACCCTCCAGCACCTGGACAACAACGGGGCCTGAAGTCATGAAAGCAACCAAATCGGCATAGAAGGGGCGTTCTTTATGCTCGGCATAAAAGCCGCCGGCCAGCGTGTCGGAAAGATGGATCAATTTAGCCGCAACCACCGTCAAACCCGCGGCCTCAAATCTGCCGATAATTTGCCCAATCACATTCTTACCCACCGCGTCCGGCTTGATAATTGATAAGGTGCGTTCTACCGCCATGTTGGTCTCCAATGTCTCTCTATTTCGGGCGGACGCCCGGCCCGCGGGCGCGGAGTATACGGGCTTTACCCATCAGTGTCATGGCAACAATACCGGCCGCAGCAGCGACTTCAGTGCCTCTCTGAAGCGTGATTGATGGTGTAACGAGGGATCTCGACTACCAGCGCCTCCTCGCCCACTTTGGCCTGACAGGAAAGGCGCGACTCGGGTTCCAAGCCCCAAGCCTTGTCAAGGTAGTCTTCCTCGAGCTCGTCCGCCTCGCCCAAAGACGAAAAGCCCTCCCGAACGATCACATGACAAGTGGTGCAGGCACAGGACATCTCGCAGGCATGTTCGATGTCAATGTCATTGCGTAACAACGCCTCGCAAATACTCTCACCTACCTCTGCCTCAACTAGAGCACCGTCCGGGCAAATTTCGTGATGGGGTAGCACAACAATTTCGGTCATCGGTCGCCTCGTTTCTCAGCTCTGATCGGCATCCAGGGCATTAACTGAGACTCCCGTCAGCGCTCGTTGAATACTGCGATCCATGCGGCGCGCAGCGAAGTCCTCACTGGCACGACCGAGGCTCTCAGTCTTCTCACGAATCGTCTGCGGGTCATCACCGACCAATACCTCCTGCAGCGCCCGCATATCGTTCTCGAGCTGCTGCGTCTCCTCGGCTAACAGCAAGTCGGCGTCCTGCCTCATCGCCGCTTCAAGCCCCGCCAGCAGCGCCTCCGCGTCGACCCGTGTCTCGGTCAATTGTCGGGCGATCATATCCTCAGCGGCGAACTCGTAGCTCGCTTTTAGCATCTCAGTAATTTGCATCTCGTCGAGACCAAATGCCGGCTTGACCACCACGTCGCTTCGGGCCCCGGTCAGCTGCTCGACGGCCGATACCTCTAAAATGCCATCGGCATCCACTCTGAAGGTCACTTCAATTCGCGCCGCACCCGCCACCATAGGCGGAATACCCGTGAGCTCGAATCGCGCAAGAGATCGGCAATCCTCCACACGCTCCCGCTCGCCCTGAAGCACGTGGATAACCAAACCGGTCTGCCCGTCTCGGGCCGTGGTGAATTCCTGCGCGCGCGCCACTGGAATGGTGCTGTTGCGTTCAACGATTTTCTCGACCAAGCCGCCATACGTCTCGAGTCCGAGTGACAGTGGGATCACATCCAGCAGGAGCGCGTCCCCCTCACCTCGGTTGCCCACCAAGATGTCAGCTTGTTTTGCCGCACCCATGGCCACCACCTGATCCGGATCCAGGGCGCATAACGGTTCCTGACCGAAACACGCAGCGACCGCAGAACGGACCCCCGGCATTCGAGTCGAGCCACCCACTAATACCACTCTGTCCACCCCAGGCACCCCGGCATCGGCCAGTACCGACCTACACGCCGCAAGCGTACGGTCGATCAAAATGACAACCAGGCGCTCAAGGGTCTGTCGCGTCAGATACAACTCATCAGAGGCAATATTCAGCGCGCGCGCGTCAAGCGTGACGGTTTGCTCGACGCTGAGCGTTTCCTTGGCGCGACGGGCTAACCCCAGCAGAGACCGTCGTTGTATGGCTGTGGGTTCACTTAACCCCAGCTCTGAGAGCCAGTAATCCGTAATTGCGCGGTCAAAATCATCACCGCCCAGCGCGCTATCACCGCCGGTAGCCAACACCTCGAACAGACCCTCACGCATCCGCAAAATCGAAATATCGAAGGTCCCGCCCCCGAGGTCATAAACCGCCAACAGGGAGGCTTCCTCTGCATCAGCATCAAGCCCGTAAGCCACGGCGGCGGCAGTGGGTTCATTGAGGAGTCTGAGCACCTTGATGCCCGCCAGCTCCGCGGCCTGCCGGGTCGCCTGACGCTGTGCATCATCGAAATAAGCGGGCACGGTGATAACCGCGCCGGCAATAGCGCCGTCCAGTCGCTGCTCAGCGCGGCACCTCAGCGCGCCTAAAATAGCGGATGACACCTCCACCGGTGTCTTCTCCCCCCCGGCGGTCGCATAGGCCAGGGCACCCTCGTTGGTGAGGGTGACGTAGGGGTCATCAGAAAATTCTTCACGCGCTCGACCCAGCAACCGCTTGGCCGAGGCGACGGTGTTGGCAGGCTCGGTCAGAGAAAAGGCCTCGGCCGCTTGCCCGACTAAAGTCTTGTCGGCCCCGAAATACACCACCGAAGGCAGTGCTGCGCGACCGGCCTCGTCTGTCAGAACGCGGATCTCATTACCATCAAAGTGCGCGACCAAGCTGTTTGTAGTCCCCAAATCGATCCCCAGCGCGATCTGCCGGGGTCGACGCGCGGTCGTCGGTTCTCCAGGCTCGCTGATTTGTAGCAAAACCATGGTCAAGCCGCCTGGAGACGCGCTGCGTCACGTAATTTGGCGAGATAACACATCTCCTGCCAATGGCGCGCGGCGTCCTCGAACCGCTCACTTTCGACAGCGCTGACGAAGGCATCTCTGGCGGCGTCATAGTGCTCGCCTATCTCTAAAACCAGCGCGTCACGCCCAGCAGGATCGTCAACGTCCGATGACTCCAGTCGCTCCCGAAGTTCGATTTGCGTCATTAAGAACGTTGCGTCGACCCCTGTCCTCTCGGCTTGCATCAAATCCACACCCGCCCGTTTGAGCACATATTCGGCGCGGGTCACCTCGTCCGACAAAGTCCTAAAACCGCTATTGATGTCAGCACAGAGCTGCGCGGCAAGACGCTGCTCGACCTGTGGTTTACCGGCAAACCGGTCGGGATGAAACTGTGACAATAAGGTGTGATAGGCGCGCTCAAGCACCGCGTTATCAAGGTGAAACCCGGGTTCTATTTGAAATAACGCGAAGTAATCGCGGGCAGACGTGCCCGTTAGCGGTTCCAAGGTCAGACCGTGAAGCTTTCGCCGCAGCCGCACTCCCCGGCAACATTGGGATTGCGAAATTCCAACCCCTCATTCAGTCCCTCGCGAGCAAAGTCGACTACCGTGCCGTCGAGATAAACCAGACTTTTAGGATCGACGAACACGGTTACGCCATCGGTCTCGAAGGCGGCATCTTCTGGTTCGGGTTCATCAACAAACTCCAGGACATAAGCCAGTCCCGAGCACCCCGAGGTTTTGACGCCAATGCGGATTCCCTCGCCCTTTCCGCGGCTGTCCAACTGTCGGCCTACGTGCTGGGCGGCTTCCGATGTCAGGCTGATTGCCACTCAAGCGTCCTTTTTGTCGCGATAATTTTGGACTGCAGCCTTAATAGCGTCCTCGGCGAGGACAGAACAGTGAATCTTGACCGGCGGCAGGGATAATTCCTGGGCAATTTCCGTATTTTTGATCGATGCGGCCTCATCCAGATTTTTGCCCTTGACCCACTCTGTCAGCAACGAGCTGGAGGCGATGGCTGAGCCACAACCGTAGGTTTTGAATTTAGCATCCTCAATGATGCCGTCCTCACTGACGCGGATTTGCAGCCGCATCACATCGCCACAGGCTGGTGCGCCCACCATCCCGGTGCCAACGCTGTCATCGGCTTCATCGAGCTTGCCTACGTTGCGCGGATTTTCGTAGTGATCAATCACTTTTTCGCTATATGCCATGATGCTCTCCCGGGTTTATCGAGGCGCCTTAATGCGCCGCCCACTCAATCGTGTTCAGATCAACGCCATCCTGGTACATGTCCCAGAGCGGCGACAGCTCTCTTAGCTTTTCTACCGCATGCCGCACGCACTGCGCGGCATGATCAACCTCAGCCTCTGTGGTGAACCGACCAAAACCGAAGCGCAGCGAACTGTGCGCGAGCTCGTCGTTCAAACCCAGCGCCCGCAGTACATAAGACGGCTCCAGACTCGCGGATGTACAAGCTGAACCACTGGAAATCGCCAGGTCACGTAAGGACATGATCAGTGACTCACCCTCCACAAAAGCAAAGCTCACGTTCAGCGCACCGGGCAAGCGTGCGCTTCGATCACCGTTGATGTGGACTTCGGGAATATCGCTGATGGCATTCCAAAACCGCTCTCTGAGGGCAAGCAGGCGCTCCCCCTCTTCGGCCATCTCCTCCCGGGCTATACGCGCTGCTTCGCCAAACCCCACCAGTTGATGAGTTGCGAGGGTGCCGGAGCGCATTCCTCGCTCGTGGCCACCCCCGTGCATTTGTGCCTCCAGACGGACGCGGGGCTTGCGACGAACATATAATGCGCCGATACCTTTGGGGCCATACATCTTATGTGCTGACATCGACAATAGATCGACCTTCATCTGCGCCATATCGAGGGGCACTTTGCCCGCTCCCTGCGCGGCATCAACGTGCAATAAAACACCCGCCGCGCGACAGACTTCACCAATCCCCGCCACGTCGTTGACCACACCAATCTCATTATTGCCGTGCATCACACTCACCAAAATGGTGTCTTCCCGCAGCACATCCTGAATCATCGCGGGTGTAGTCAAACCATTCTCATCGGGGTCGAGATAGGTAATGTCATAACCCTCCCGCTCGAGTTGTCGGCAGGTGTCGAGCACCGCCTTGTGCTCAATCTTGGAGGTGACAATATGCTTGCCCTTCTTGTGGTAAAAGTGTGCAACGCCTTTAATGGCGAGGTTGTCCGATTCTGTGGCGCCCGAGGTCCAGACAATTTCCCGGGGGTCGGCGTTGATCAGCTCGGCAACCTGATTGCGCGCGTTCTCAACCGCCTCTTCTGCTTTCCAGCCAAATACGTGGGAGCGAGAGGCCGGGTTACCAAACACACCTTCGGTAGACAGGCACTGCATCATGGCAGTCGCCACCCTCGGATCAACAGGTGTCGTCGACAGATAGTCGAGGTAAATAGGCGTCTGTAATGTAACCGGTGCATTCATATTTGTTTGCTCTCACTCAGCGCTGACCTATTACGGCAGCATTACCTCAGGGACAGTGTCTGCAACATGCCGTCTGCGCTCACACTGCGATTGCGCGGATCGCGTTTTTCCATGAGGTCCCCCAGGCTGATATGACTGAGAAACTCATGAATCTGTCCCGAAAGGTCCTCCCAGAGGTGGTGTGTAAGACAGGTTTCACCGTGGTGGCAATTTCCCTTTCCCTGACAGTTGGTGACGTCCACCGACTCATCAACGGCGTCAATAATCTGCGCAACATAAATTTCTGTCCGGCTTCTCGCCAAACGATAGCCGCCACCGGGGCCGCGCGCGCTGATCACCAACTTGCCCCGCCGCAACTTGGCAAACAATTGCTCCAGATAGGACAGAGAGATCTCCTGTCTTCCGGAAATATCCGCCAATGACACCGGACGGCTACCCCCATTGATAGCCAAGTCCAGCATCGCCGTAACAGCATAGCGGCCGCGCGTTGTCAGTTTCATGGTCGCGATTGTGCTATTCCCGACTATTTTAGTCAAGAATTAGCCAAAGTGGTATTAATCGGGGGGCCGTCGCGCCGCTTTTTGAGTCTCGGTCAGAATGCCGCGGAGAATATTGAGCTCCATTTCATCGAGGCGCACCCGATTGAAAAGCCGATTGAGCCGCGGCATCAATTGACGTGGCGCCTCCGGGTTAAGAAAACCAATCTCAACGAGTGTCGCCTCAAGATGCTCATAAAAACGCGCCATATCGTCGCTGCTGGAAAAAGGCGTGTCCCAATCGGCATCCTCAGGCAGACCGACTTTATCCCCCAACGCCATCATGCGTAACTCATAGGTGACAATCTGTACGGCCATAGCGAGATTGAGACTCGGATAGGCCTCATGGGTGGGGATATGACAGTGGAGATTGCAGCGCTGTAGCTCCTCGTTGAGGAGACCGCGATCCTCTCGGCCGAATAGAATGGCCACCCGCTCGCGGACGGAGTGGCTAGCAATTCGTTCAGCGCAGCCGCGAGCATCCTGTAGGGGCCAGGGGATACGTCGATCACGCGCGCTGGTACCCACCACAAACTGGCAGTCGGCAATGGCCTCTTCGAGGGTGTCTACCACCCGCGCTGACTCGAGCACGTCAAGCGCGGAGGCCGCGCGCCAATTCGCTTCAGGTGCGGGGTATTCCAGAGGTGCCACCAGCGTCAACCGGTTCAATCCCATGTTTTTCATTGCCCGCGCGACACCGCCAATATTGCCACTGTGGGTGGTGTGAACCAGAACGATTTCTATATTGTCGGGATTCATACTGACCTTGCTCGCAACGGTCGGGTTTTGTCAGGGATGGCTTGACGGGAAATATCGTCGCGGCGGGCAGTCTACCAGAGGCGTATCGGGTTGCCGTGACCCCTGCTATCATGCGCCGCCCCCAGATTGAGGTAGCAGATGGAACCCACCGCATCCATGGCATTGCGCGCCGCTCGCAAGGCGGGTGATTTAATTATGCGCGCCTCGGACGATATGGAGCGCATTGGCTATCGCGCCAAGGCGGCAGCGGACTATGTCACGGAGGTTGACCTGGCGGCAGAGAAAGAAATTCTCTATCACCTCAGTAAAACCTATCCAGATCACGCCTTTCACTGCGAGGAGAGTGGCTTCTCGGGCAACGAGGAGTCGGCATATGTTTGGGTGATAGATCCACTGGACGGTACCAGTAATTTCTTACGCGGTATTCCTCACTTCGCCGTAAGCATCGCCTGTTTACATCGCGGCAAGATAGAGCACGCGGTGGTCTATGACCCGATCCGCCGAGAGGAGTTTATTGCGTCGCGCGGTCGGGGGGCACAGCTGAACGGGCATCGCATTCGCGTGGGGGACCGGCGGGATCCGGCAGAGGCGCTTTTTGGCACCGGCATCCCCTTCCTCGGTCACTGCGACGAGCATCTGGACTGGTACACCGCGTCACTTGCCGCCGTGACGGGCCACTCCATGGGCGTGCGCAGAGCGGGCGCCGCCTCTCTGGATTTAGCCTATGTGGCAGCTGGACGGCTCGATGGGTTTTGGGAAATGGGCCTCAATCCCTGGGATATTGCCGCGGGCGCACTATTGGTGAGGGAGGCCGGCGGCCTGATCACTGATCTGGCGGGCGGCGAGGACTGGTACGACAGCGGTAATATCGTTTGCGGTAACAGAAAACTATTGCGGCAAATGCTAGCGTGGGTGAGATGGACTGGGCCGTAAATTCAGCGCTCGATGACGGTGGCGCGACCTAGGGCAACAACCCTTCCTGATCGGCACCTTCTTTCTCTGGCACCATCACGTCATCCTTGCTGACATCGAGTTGCAGTAAGGTCGTCGCAGACACGTAGATGGAGGAATAGGTTCCTACTGCGACACCCACCAATAGCGCAATCGCAAAACCAAAAATCATCTCGCCACCAAAAACAGCGAGCGCTAACAACACCAGTAAAGTCGTTAACGATGTCACGAGCGTTCTGCCTAACGTTTCGGTGAGAGAGATGTCGATCACCTCAGAGGGTGACGCGCGACGCACCTTGCGCAAATTCTCGCGGATCCGATCGGACACCACGATAGTGTCGTTGAGCGAATAGCCCACGACGGCCAACAGTGCCGCCAGCACCGTCAGATCGAACTCCAAACCAGTGAGCGAGAAAAACCCCAGCGTAAAAATGACATCGTGTACCAAGGCGATAACGGCACCCAGTGCAAACTTGATCTGGAATCGAAACGCCACATACAGCATGACCAGACCCAGCGCAGTGAGCATGGCAATGCCACCGTCATCGCGTAGCTCGTCGCCCACTTGCGGTCCGACGAACTCAATGCGCCGTATTTCAATATCCAGATCGGTAGCGGCGCGCAATTTATCCACCATAATCGCGCCTTGTTGGTCAGAATACCCGTCAGGTAACCGCACCAATACGTCTCGATCTGTGCCGAAACTCACCACAATCGCACCGTCGTATCCCTCCTGATCGAGGGTAGAACGAATGGCGCCCAGATCCGCGGTGTCACTGTAGGCAACCTCTACCAATGTGCCGCCGGTGAAATCCAGACCCCAGTTCAGCTGTGTAATAGAGAGAGACACAATGGCCGCAAACATGGCGGCCGCGGAGCACGCCACCGCGACCCAGCGCCAGCGCATAAAAGGGATGACATTCATTTTGCTGTCTCCGTTAACCCGGTCGCCGGGCGACCAAGCCCCCCAATTGATAAGGCGCGAACACGCCTGCCGCCATAGACAGCGTTAACCAGCGCGCGGGTGCCCATGATGGCAGAGAACATCGAGGTCACAATCCCCACCGAGAGTGTCACGGCGAAACCTTTGATGGGACCCGTACCAATCGCGTACAAAATAATCGCAACAATCAGGGTCGTAATGTTCGCATCCAGAATCGTCACCAGCGCCCGGTCAAAACCATTATTGATTGCCGTCTGAGGCGGCGCGCCTTGGTTAATCTCTTCCCTGATGCGCGCAAAGATGAGCACGTTGGCATCGACCGCCATCCCCACCGTCAGCACGATGCCTGCGATGCCAGGCAAGGTAAGCGTCGCGCCCAGCAAAGACATAATCCCCACCAGCAACACAAGGTTTGCCGATAGCGCCAAAACGGCCGCCACCCCAAACACCCGGTAGTACGCCACCATGAATAGCACAACCAGCGCTAGCCCCATCTGCACAGACTTCATGCCGAGCTCGATATTTTCTGCGCCCAGAGAGGGACCGACCGTACGCTCTTCAACAAAAGTAATTGGGGCTGCCAGGGCACCCGCCCTGAGCATCAGTGCTAGTTCGGAGGCCTCGCCCGGGTTATCCAAACCGGTAATTTGAAATTGCGCCCCCAGCGCCGACTGAATCACCGGCGACGTTAATAATAGCTTTTCGTCGTAGGGTATCCGCACCGGCCGCTCTTCCCCGGTCTCGTCGACCTCATACCGCGTGCGATATTTACGCTCAATAAATAACACGCCCATCCGTCGCTTGATGTTGGCGCGCGTAGCCCGAGACATCATCATGCCACCCTCGCCATCGAGACTGATCATGACATTCGGTTGCCCATTCTGGTCAAATCCGGCCTGCGCATTAGCCACACTCTCGCCCGTAATGATGACATCGCGCTCCAGCCACTCCGTCATACCGCCCCGGTCTGGGCTGCGGTATTCGAAGCGCTGTCGCTCCGAAATGGGCGCGTTGGCCTCTGCCACCAGACGAAACTCAAGGTTAGCGACTTTCCCCAGAATGCGCTTGGCCTCCGCAGTATCCTGAATACCGGGTAATTCCACGACAATGCGGTTTCGACCCTGACGTTGCACCAGAGGCTCGGAAACACCGAGTTCATTCACGCGATTACGAATTGTGGTCAAATTCTGAGCAACGGCGTAATCCACCACCTCCGCCATGGTCTGCTCTGTTACCTGCGCGTAAAGCAACCAGTCGTCACCCGCATCAACCCGATCCAAGAACAATTCGGGATACAGATCGACCACCTCTCGGCGCGCCGCCTCGCGATCGTCTTCGTCGCGGAACTGCATGGCGACCTGACCGCCATCCATGCTCACCCGCCCGCGGATACGTTCCTCGCGCAGGCGCTTTTTGATGCCGGTCTCATACTGCGCCAGCTTGCGCTCGGTAGCGGCCTCAACGTCAACCTCCAGCTTGAAATGCACACCCCCACTGAGGTCGAGTCCCAATTTCATAGGCGAAGCTCCACCCTGCACCAACCAATCCGGCGTAGTAGGTGCAAGATTGAGCGCAACAATGAAGCCGTCACCCAGCTCCCGCGCCAAAACAGCCTGAGCACGCAACTGCTGCTCACGGTCGGTCAGGCGGATCAGCGCAGTCTTGCCCTGATCCTGCACAACCTCGCCAAAGAAGCCGATATCGGAGCGGTTCAGCGCCGCTTCTGCGCGCTCCAGCATGCGTTCATCTATTTGCTGGGCGCTACTGGCACCCGCTATTTGCAGTGCCGGATCGGGCGCATACAGGTTGGGTGCCGCGTAGTAAAACCCGGCGGCCACCACCAGTAAAATAAGGACATTTTTCCAGAGTGGGTAACGATTCATCCTTCGCTCATTTTTGCGACTCGCGGGGAGTAATGGGAAACAAAAACAGGCGCGGAGTGTAACGAGTCACGATCACGAGTGCCATGTCATCTTACCCAAGCCAGGTTCGGGCATTGCGAAATAAGCGCATCCAGCCAGAGTCAGTCCGCCATTGTGGTGGTCGCCAGGACATCTGTGCCGCGCGAAAAACACGCTCGGGATGGGGCATCATGATGGTCACACGCCCGTCTGCATTACACACGCCGGTGATGCCCGCCGCTGACCCATTGGGGTTGTATGGATAGGCTTCAGTCGTATTCAAGTCGTGATCAATAAATCGCAGCGTGACCTGCTGCTCCGCCTCCAGCCCCGCCTGGGTCTCTGTTGAAGCAAAACGCGCGCGCCCTTCGCCATGAGCCACAACAATTGGCAAGTGCGATCCCGCCATGTCTTTCAATAGCAGGGACGGAGAAGACTCAACGCGGACCAGCGCCAAACGCGCCTCGTACTGCTCTGATTGATTGCGTGCAAATCGCGGCCAGTGATCAGTGCCGGGAATAATAGATTGCAGGGCCGAGAGCATCTGACACCCATTACAAACCCCGAGAGAAAACGTATCGGTACGCTCAAAGAACGCCTGAAAATCAGCCCGCAAGCTGTCATTGAATAAGATTGTCTTTGCCCAGCCCTCCCCGGCGCCGAGCACGTCTCCGTAGGAGAAGCCCCCGCAGGCGACCACGCCATGAAAGGCAGCCAGGTGATGGCGCGCCGACATCAAGTCGCTCATATGGACATCAACACAGGTAAATCCTGCCCGGTCAAAGGCGGCGGCCATTTCCAACTGCCCGTTCACACCCTGCTCTCTCAGGATTGCCACCCGAGGACGGACACCGGTCGCGATCATCGGCGCGGCGACATCCTCGTCGCAATCATAGCTGAGTGACGCGGATAATCCGGGGCTGGACTGCTGTATGGCCTCAAATTCAGCATCGGCACAGGCCGCATTGTCCCGTTGTCGCGCAATGGCGTGGCTGGTCTCGCTCCACAAGCGTTGCAAAGCGGCGCGACGACTGTCGATCAATTCAAACTCGCGGGTATTCACGACGATCCGCTCATCCAATCGTGGTCGGCCAACAGCGGTTACCATGCCGCCCAGTCCGAAACGCTCAGCCAGCGCCACGATCTCGGGCACCCGTTGCTGCTCAACCTGAATGACCGCACCTACCTCCTCGCAAAAGAGCCGCGCCGCCGCCCGCGACTGCTCAACATCAATCTCAACATCGAGCCCGCAGTGGCCGGCAAACGACATCTCCAACAGGGCCACCAACAAACCTCCGTCGGAGCGATCGTGATAAGCCAGTATGCAGTCTTGTTTTTTCAATTCATTGAGGAACGCAAAAAAGGCTTGCAGGTCTTCAGGCGCCACGTCTGGGGTGGCACTACCCATGGCGTTCCAGACCTGGGCCAACACAGAGCCCCCGACCCGATCCTGCCCGCGACCAAGGTCAATGAGCAACAGTGCGGTATCTTCGCGAGGCACGAGCGTCGGGGTCAGCACCTCGCGCACGTCACCACAGGGCGCAAACGCAGACACAATGAGTGAAACGGGCGCCGTCACCGATCGCTGCGCATCGGCCTCGTCCCACACCGTGCGCATCGACATGGAGTCCTTACCCACCGGAATGGTCATTCCCAGGGCCGGACAGAACGTCATGGCAACCGCTTCTACGGTATCGTAGAGCACAGCATCGTCCCCGGCGAAACCCGCGGCGCACATCCAGTTGGCGCTGAGTTTGATATCAGACAGCGCGGTGATTGGCGCCGCCATAATATTAGTAATGGCCTCGGCAACCGCGAGGCGACCCGCAGCCGGCCCGTCGATGAGCGCTACGGGCGTTCTCTCGCCCATAGACATGGCCTCGCCCAGATGAGAATCAAGCGACACGGTGGTGACAGCACAGTCGGCAACGGGCACCTGCCAGGGGCCAACCATTTGATCTCGCGCCACCATTCCCGTCACGCTGCGATCTCCGATGGTTATTAAAAAGCTCTTTGAGGCCACCGCGGGGAAAGTCAGGATCCGCTGCAGAGATTCAGCAATCGACACCGTCGCCGCATCGAAACCATCGGCGACTCCCGGCGCCCGTCTCGTCTGCCGGTGCATTTTTGGGGGTTTGCCAAACAGCACAGACATGGGCAAATCCACAGGGTCATTGCCGAACTGTCGGTCGCTCACCTTGAGGTGCCTTGCCTCGGTAGCCTCCCCCACCACTGCATAGGGGCAACGCTCCCGGGCGCAGATCTCTTCGAACACGGCGAGCTGATCGGGCTCAATCGCCAATACATAGCGCTCCTGAGATTCATTACACCAAATTTCCAGTGGCGACATCCCCGGTTCGTCGTTCGGAACCTCTCGCAATTCAAACTGGCCGCCGCGACCACCATCCTTGACCAGTTCCGGCAGGGCATTACTCAGGCCCCCCGCTCCCACGTCGTGTATGAAGGAAATCGGGTTGTTACCGCCCAACCCGCAGCAAGTATCGATCACTTCCTGACACCGCCTTTGAATCTCTGGGTTTTGTCGTTGTACGGAGGCGAAGTCAAGGTCTTCAGCGCTGTCGCCACTGGCCATCGAAGAGGCAGCGCCGCCACCCAGCCCGATCAACATGGCAGGCCCGCCCAACACCACCAGCTTGGCACCTGCGGAATAGTCGCCCTTTTCAACATGGCCTTCTCGGATATTGCCAAACCCCCCGGCGATCATGATGGGCTTGTGGTAGCCCCGGACTCCAGCGTCGGTAGCCGCTTCAAACGTGCGGAAATAGCCCGTCAGATTGGGGCGGCCAAATTCATTGTTAAAGGCCGCTGCGCCAATCGGGCCCTCGGTCATAATCTGCAAAGGAGAGACGATCCGCTCGGGTTTACCGTAGCCAATCTCCCAGGGCCGCGGTAGATCTGGAATTTCTAGATGAGAAACGGAAAAACCAGCCAAACCGGCCTTGGGCCGAGACCCACGACCCACTGCACCCTCATCGCGAATTTCGCCCCCGGCCCCCGTACCCGCCCCGGAGAAAGGCGATATTGCCGTCGGATGGTTATGGGTCTCAACCTTCATCAACAGATGCACGGGCTCCTGGTGATAGCGCCAGACTCCGTCGCTTTTATCCGGGTAAAAGCGACCGGCATGATGGCCTGAGACAACCGCTGCGTTATCCGAGTATGCGGAGAGCACATTATCGCCACCCACCGCATGGGTATGACGGATCATGCCAAAAAGCGAGTGAGCCGCCGGTGTGCCATCGATATCCCAGCTGGCATTGAATATTTTGTGCCTGCAATGTTCTGAATTGGCCTGCGCGAACATCATCAACTCAATGTCACGGGGATTGCGGCCAAGCCCGCTGAATGCCTCTGTCAGATACTCGATCTCATCCTCGGCGAGGGCCAGCCCAAGTGCGAAATTTGCTTCTGTGAGCGCCTGCTTTCCGCCACCCAGCACGTCAACCTCGGTATAGGATTGTGGCGAGGACCGTGCGAAAAGCGGTTCCAGTTCGGCCACTGAAGCGACGACGGTTTCCACCATCCTGTCGTGAATCAAAGCATCTAGCTGCCTGCCCTCGGTATTGCCCGTCAGGCCGTCGATACCAAATACCGTGACGCGTTCAATGCGCTTTACCGTCTCAAAACCACAGTTCCGGGCGATGTCGGTCGCCTTGCTGGACCAGGGTGAAATGGTCCCAAACCGGGGGCTGACCACGCGCTGACCCGAACGATCGAGTACGGCAGAATCGACGGGTTCCGCGGTGCCGGGATGCAAAAGCGCTGCCAACCGCTCCTCGTCCACACTCTGACCCGGAGACAGATCCACGGCATAGGCGTGCGCCACCTCTCGTAAGCGGCACCCCATGCCTAACAGGTGAATTTGAGTGGCCAATAACTGAAAGCGGGCTTCAGACAAGGCTGAAGAACCGGGCAGAACAAGCATTCGATATTCCCGAGCGAGACAGCAGAGAGATTATACCTTGCCATCCCAGTCTCATGCAGGTGGGCTACCGCATGATCTGTCCTCTACTCGGGTGAAGCTCTACAATCGGCGCATGGAACGCGTCTGCTTAATTTGCTTGATCATGCTCTGTCAGGGATGCCTTGACGGCGGAGAACTGCCTCCCTTGGAGGATGCCCGCGAGTTGGTCGTGTTGACGCGAAATACGCCGACCACATACTACTTTGACGGAGACCGCGCATCCGGTTTCGATTACGCGCTGGTCCGACAATTTGCGCTGCAGCAAGATATGAAACTGCGCATCAAAGTCGCCTTCAGTCTGCCCGAGTTGTTCTCGATGCTGGAAAACGGTGACGGCCACGTCGCGGTCGCGGGATTGAGCCAAAGTCCCGGCCGCGACGCGCGTTTCTCGGCGTCTGTTCCCTATCTTCACCAGCAGGCGCTGATCGTCTACAAGTCCGGCGGATTGCGACCTCGTAGTCTCTCTGAATTGGTCAACCGCGATTTGGTCGTGGTCGCAGGAAGCGTTCACTCGGAGGTACTGCAGGGCCTCAAGGCTTCTCTGCCAAATCTGGCCTGGCGGGAGGTTCACGCCGCAGATTCACTGGAGGTGATGCAGCTCGTGAGCGAAGAAAAGGCCGAATTGACCGTGGTCGACTCCATAGAATTTGATATTCAACAACGACTGTTCCCCCGACTGGTCGCCGCTCTGGAACTCGGTGATACCAGACCCGTGGTGTGGTATCTGCCGAGACAGGCTGGCACAGATGCCGCCCTCGGGACGATCAATCGCTTCCTTGAAACCGCTCAGCAATCGGGAGACATAGCACAGCTTGAGCGCATGCATTTTGGCCAGTTCGAACATGCATCCCGGCTTGGATCGCTAACGTTTCAGCGCAAAATGCGCAATGAACTGCCTCAATGGCAAGCGCTTATTGAGCAGGTCGCTCAGGAGTATCAGATGGACTGGCGATTATTGGCGGCGATGGCCTATCAAGAGTCCCATTGGAATCCAGAGGCGCGATCCCATACCGGCGTCAGGGGGTTGATGATGTTGACTCAGGTTACGGCCGATGAGCTGGGAGTAGACGATCGCACTGATGCGGGCGAAAGCCTGCGCGGTGGGGCCCGTTTTTTTAAGGATCTCCTCAGGCGTTTACCGGCAGATATTGAAGAGCCCGACCGCTCCTCTATGGCACTGGCGGCTTACACGATTGGCATGGGGCATCTCGAGGACGCCAGAGTGCTGACCGAGCGCGCAGGTAAAGACCCTCACCTTTGGCCCGACGTGCGCGCGCACCTGCCCGACCTGCAAAATCCCGACATATTTCCCATGACGCGCTTTGGCTTTGCCGAAGGCAATCAAGCGGTCACCTATGTGGACAACATTCGGCATTACGAGGGCATGCTCGCGCTGGAGAGTCTTCCGACCGCGCGCTTATCTCCGCCCCTTCAGTTAGAGACACTATTGCCGCCCCAGTTGCGAGGAAAACCGTTGCCCGTGCTCTGATGCCCAGAGCAAGACGTCATCTCAACTGGGTTGTAAGCCCCGGCTCGTGACATTTAACTGGCACCGGTCACTCATCATGGGCAGCGATCCGCTTCAGTACTATTCACCCCGAAGGGTGCGCCGTTCCCGAAAAAAATTCCGTAACAAGTGGCTGCTCTCGGTCTCCAGCAAACCGTCTCGCCACTGCACATGGTGGTTCAACGCAGGGTTATCCAGCACTGCGGATGCACTGATGACAGCACCTGCCTTGGGCTCTCTTGCGGCAAAGATCACCTCAGCAACACGGGAATGAACCAGCGCGCCGCAGCACATCGTGCAGGGTTCGAGGCTGACATACAGGGTCGTTCCCGGAAGTCGATAGTTGCCGTCTCGGACACTGGCTTCGCGGAGCACCCGTATTTCTGCGTGGGCTGACGGATCGCTCAACTCAATCTGCGCATTACCACCATGCGCGAGAATAGACTCACCTCTGGTCAGCACGGCACCCACGGGGATCTCACCGCGCTCCGCTGCTCGCCGTGCCTCCTCGAGGGCCAGCGCCATGCACTGTGCGTCCCAGGCACTAAAACTCACAGCGGCGCCTCGCTGTAGTAGTGCCAACACAATAATGCCAAGGCGCTTCTGTAGGGAGCAAAGGCTTCACCCTCCGTCATCACCTGCCGCTCGGTGGGCCGATCTTTCCAGCCCATAATGCGGCCGAACCCCACACGCACAGCAAGATCGCCACTCGGCCAAATATCCGGCCGCCCCAGCGCAAACATCATGTACATATGGGCTGACCAACGACCGAAGCCGCGCACCGCGGTGATCGCAGCTTCGACCTCCTCGTCGGTGCATCGCGTGAGTGCGTCCAAACACAACGCACCCGAGAGCACTGCCTCGGCCAATGATTGGAGATAACTGATCTTCTGATGGGACAACCCAGCGCCCCGCAACGCCTCTGGGGGGGCAGCTATCAGGCCGAGCGGCGTCACCTCGCCGCCGCAGACCGCATCGACCCTCCCGGCAATAGTTGCTGCAGCCTTGGTTGATAGCTGCTGGCCCATCACGATTCGCGCAAGGGAATCAAAGGAGTGCTCGCGTTGCCGCGACGCCGGGTAACCGACCTGCTCAAGCGCAGCAGCGATAACAGCATGAGATTTAGCCAGCGCATCTAGGGCCCGCTTGATATCGCGATCTGTCAGCGCAAAATCCTTAGGCACAGCGTTTCAGTTCCCGTCCTGTGTGACGCGCAGCTCAGCTTTAGCGCGACTCTCATAACGCGACGTTCTGGCGCATCGGGCGGCGACTCCCCGTGCGCCGCGGCGCAAACACCTCAGGAAACTACTGTTTCCCCGCACGCTGTCGCAACGCGGCCAACCGCGCGGACATTTGGCCGTAATCCACCAATTTGGCAAAGGCATTTGCCCGCTCACCTTCCATCCGTAGCGAAGTCCCCAATGCCTCCTTGCTTCCGTCATTCATCAGTGACTTGAGGGCCACAACAGCGCGGGGGTCGCTGTCGGCGATCTGGGCGGCGCTGGCCAGCGCCTCGGAGACCAGCGCGTCTGCCTCACAGACACGGTTCACCAATCCCCACGCTTCAGCACGGTGGGCATCGATAAAGTTCCCCGTCAGACTCATCTCACGGGCTCGATTGATGCCGATAATGCGTGACAACTTTTGGGACAAACCCCAACCTGGCAGAAGCCCGACTCGGGCATGGGTATCCGCAAACCGAGCATGTTCACTGGCAAATAAGTAATCGCACGCCAGCGCCAGCTCAAAGCCCCCCGTAACAGCGGCGCCGTTAACAGCACCGATAATGGGCTGAGGACATTCCTCCAGCGCCACCACAATGGGCGAGTCAGGACCCAAGCCAAGCCCCGAAGACAGGAGCGCTGAGTCCTCTTCCAATGCCTTGAGATCAACGCCGGCGCAAAAACAGCGCCCAGCTCCGGTTAGGACAATCGCCTTGACATCGTCATTTCCCGCCAAAGCCGAAAACGTTTCGACAATGGCTTCAGACAGTTCGCGGTTGAGCGCGTTGTTGGCATCAGGTCGATTCAGTGTTATCAGCGCCACGCCGGCTTCTACTGATACATCAATAACGGCCATAACACCCCCTATGAACATTCGATTGCGGTTGCAAGGTAGCAGAGTGTCCCGATTGGGAATACCCCTACCAGCGCGCCACACAGGCGCCCTGTTTTTCCCCGCTCGGCATTCGCGAGCGGGTCAGTGGCAGGTCAGCTAACAAAAGCTACCAGGCGGGTTGCATCCGAACTTGATCGGGGATGATGTTGGCCCGTGTTGGCAAGACAAACAGTCGAGCGAAAGTCCAACCGGAAGCTGCCATTAACCCCAGACGCCTCACGCTGGCGATGGGTCCACGTTGCCCGTCGAGCGCGTCGCGCGCTAACTGCAAACGGCGCATGCGCTCGAGGCCGGCGCGAAAGCGCGGATCGTCAGTATTCAGCGTGAGTGGAAACACCTGCCGCGAGATCTCTGTGGTGATGTCGAACACCGTATAATCGAATTCCGTTACGTCCATGCCAAAGGCCTCGTAGAGTTTGGGACGTGAGTGATCGCGCACGTACATGGTGGAGTACACCGCGAGTAAGAAAAACCGAATCCACAGCTTGTTAATTCCGGACAGCAGTTTGGGATCAGACCGCATGATCAGCGCGAACCCCTCCCCGTGCGCGAACTCATCGTTACACCACTCTAGGAACCATTTGAATATGGGATGAAATCGCTTCTCGGGATAACGCTCCAGATGGCGATAAATCGTGATGTAGCGCGCGTAGCCGATTTTCTCCGAAAGGTACGTTGCGTAGTAGATGTATTTGGGCTTGAAAAAGGTGTACTCCTTTTGGCGCTTGAGCACACCGAGGTCAACGGCCACGCCCAATTTGTTCAGGGCCTTGTTGATAAATCCGGCGTGGCGTGACTCATCGCGCGCCATGTAGCGCATTAAGGCTTTCACATCGGGGTTACTCACATGCTTCTCGATTTCCTGATAAAGCACGCAGCCCGAATACTCTGCCGTGATCGACGACACCAGAAGGTCCAGAAATTCTTCCTTCAGCTCGGGGTCCGCTTCGAGGATCTCGGGATCGTAGTCATAGTTCTGCTTAAAGTGGCCGCGGTTCTTGTCGAGCTCAAAGTCTCGCATCATGAGATCCCACTCGGCACGCACCGGCGTAATGTCAATGTGCTCCATTGCAGCGTAGTCAGTGCAGTAGAAACGAGGTGCAAGGGCCCGGCTCTCGAGCGCCTGCTGGGTGGTGAGATTCACCGCCGCATCGTTATTAGCGGCTTGATTCATAGTTTCCCCCAATGACCGACATCGCGCCACCCTATCCCAAGAATCAGGCTCCCCACGCAATGTGTCCAGTTTTTTTACCTATTAATTGTCAATTTTATTTGACTATTCTACAGGTAGCAAGCAATCTGGCAAAAAAGAACCACGCTGAACCACTCGGCCCCACCCGGGGGAAACGCCACCATGTCAAAGCCCCACTCCCCAGCGGCCAGCGCGCCTCACTCCGGAAGCGACCCCGGCGCCCTGTTTCATCTGGGTTATGTCAGCACCGAGACCCAGCACTTTTCACCCGAGGCGCTTATTGAACTTCTCACCGAAGCCCGAGAAGCCAACAGAAAACGAAACGTGACGGGCCTGCTTCTCTATCGCGAGGGATCTTTCTATCAGGTGCTCGAAGGCACTGAGTCAGAGGTAATGTCTACCTTCAACGGCATCAAGGGGGACCCAAGACATGACTCAGTTCGGGTACTGTTCCAAGGCGATGCCAGTACGCGGGAATTCGCTGACTGGCAAATGGGCTTTTTAAACCTCGACGGTATGGATATCGAATCGCTGAGCGGTTTCTCTGACTTTTTATCGCGCGACGCCCAGCCACAGGAGTTTTTGGAAAACCTGAGCCGGGGCAAAAGACTGGCGCTGATGTTCAGGTCGATAGCGTAGTCTTTGCTCGGAACCTCGGCCGCCATACGCCTAGTGCCACGTTAGCCATCGCCACCATGCCGATCAGCACCAGCGACATTTGCTCCGACGAGAGGTTTTGCGCCAGACCGGTAATCTTTGTGGGATCCATCAAGGCCTTTTCGGCGAGCACCGCCTCGCGCTTGATCGGGCTTTGAATACCCAGCAGGCTGCCCTCCAGCATCAACACGGTGGTGACCAGTTTCGCCCACGCCCAAGGGGCGCTATGAAACCCTGACACCGCGGCCATCGATGCCATCCCGAAGAGCAAGCTGATCAAGAGCGAGGGCATCAATACCATCGAGGCAATATGCGCCATCAACTGCCTTTGGGCGACATAGACCTCCAGCGCTCCCCCTGGACGGGGTAATTGAGCAATCATCACCCATAAAACAATGACCGACCCCAAGAAACTGATCGCCGTTATCGAATGACCAAATTTCAACCATTGCCGCACCAGCCGACTCCCTCCCTAGATATCCCCTTGTTTCAACCTCAGTGTTTGTATTGCATCGTAGCTGAATGAGACAATCTCACACTTCTTCATGCCCGCGAGACCTTCTCTATGAGCACGCCCTACCCGACTTTACAGTACGGCCATAGCGAAGAATTGGGTTTACTTCGGGACACCGTACACCAATTCGCCACCCGTGAAATTGCGCCCAGAGCCGCAAGTATCGATCAGGACAACCAGTTCCCGGCTGATCTGTGGCGCAAGATGGGAGATCTTGGACTACTGGGCATTACCATCCCCGAGCAATACGGCGGCAGCGCCATGGGATACCTTGCCCACGCTATCGCTATGGAAGAGATCTCCCGGGCCAGCGCGTCGGTGGGTCTCTCCTACGGCGCCCACTCCAATCTGTGCCTGAACCAAATCAAACTCAACGGGTCGGAAGCACAACGCAGTCACTATTTACCCAAGCTGTGTAGTGGAGAGCATATCGGCGCGCTGGCCATGTCCGAACCCGGCGCGGGATCCGACGTGGTCAGCATGCGTCTCAGGGCCGAGCGAGAGGACGCCGGTTTTGTCCTCAACGGCAATAAAATGTGGATCACCAATGGCCCCGATGCAGATGTGTATGTGGTTTACGCCAAGACCGATCCCGACGCGGGATCCAAGGGAATTACCGCATTTATCATCGAACGCGACGCCCCCGGTTTTTCACGCGCTCCAAAGCTCGACAAACTCGGCATGCGAGGCTCCAACACCTGCGAGCTTGTGTTCGAGGACTGCCGCGTACCGGCCTCGGCAATATTGGGACAGGAAGGCGCGGGGGTCAGGGTTCTGATGTCGGGGCTCGATTATGAACGTGCCGTACTCTCTGCAGGTCCGGTTGGCATATTGCAGGCCTGCCTCGATGTTGTACTGCCCTATGTCCATGAGCGCGAGCAGTTCGGTCAAGCCATTGGTGAGTTTCAGCTGATTCAGGGCAAACTCGCTGACATGTACGCCCGTTGCTCTGCCAGCCGTGCCTACCTCTACGCCGTCTGCGCGGCGCTTGATCGAGGCGAGCAGAGTCGCAAGGACGCGGCGGCGGTCATTCTGTACACCGCCGAGGCGGCAACCCAGTCT
>Ga0181604_10000700_pt1 | contig 30678 bp, 46 predicted proteins | sample 041ome_12_FD_148663 | JGI IMG/M metagenome (GOLD analysis project Ga0181604, IMG submission 148663) | Coastal salt marsh microbial communities from the Groves Creek Marsh, Skidaway Island, Georgia - 041410US metaG (spades assembly) | ecosystem: Environmental > Aquatic > Marine > Intertidal zone...
TTGTTTTTCTTTCAAGGCTTCCTTTGCTTCCTTCTTTTCAGATGGAGATAAGGATTGAATCATTTGATTTAATTTGTCACTCATCTTGTCGGTAAGCTCGTTGGGAGTTGTGAGAGCGTTGATTGTATTGAGTACTTTGAATAATGTGTTTAGATCAGCCATCGATTACGACCTCTTTTTTTTCTTACTGATTTACTTTACGTGTACCTGCCCCTTTTGCGTATACTTTAGGTACAAACTTATTTTCTTTTCTTTCGGGGAATTTTAATTTAGGATCTTTCTTTTTTGTACTTGACCTCAAGTCAAGCATTCCGGGTGCAACTAATCCTGCTACTATTCTTGTGACGCCATATAAACTCATTGATCAATAACCACTTCTTTCTTTGGTGGCAGCAACACAATACCGTGTACTGCTTGTACATTTACGTTAGTTGTTTCTTGTTTTCCTAATCCTACCCTGTTTAAGAGCGATTCTGCAGCCCTGAAGCGTAGGTCGTCCCCTCTTTCGGGTACGGGGTTGTCAATTGTGCTTACCAAGCGTGTAGCAGCCTTAAATGCGTTCATAGACAACACATTCTTTGTACGGTTAATGATCTCATCGGCTAAACTGTTCTTTAACCACGTCACACTACCCTTAGAATACCCCGCTGCGAGTGCTGCATCGGTGACATTGCCACCATTTTCAAACAAAACGTTCAGGAATTCTTCTTGTTGGGGCGTTATTTCACGCTGGGAAGTCTTTTTCGGGAGTAAATTTGTCACAACGGTACGCTCTTGCTTCCATGTAAGGCTTATATGCAGGTAATTCCTGCTGTATTTCGTATATTCGTGCTAAACACTCATCGTGAGTAGCGTATGGACCTCGTGTATCTACTAGTTCTTCACAATTTGCACCCATAGTAGGCTGTCCTAGCAGACAAATTAGTACAAATGCTTCAAACACGATAAAATCCTTAGTTCTTAGTGAGTCAAGATCCTTAAAAGTTGAGCCAAAGCACGAGAAAGGATTGATTGCTGCTGCTCTAAACTGGTCTTGATACCTAAATTATACGTACAGATTTACCTAATGTCAAATAAAAAAAAAATTTGTACGAATTTACTTGACTTTTCCGTCAGAATGGATACAATCGGAGTAGATCCTCCGGGGAAATACACACATACACACAGGGATACCCTAAAGGGTACGACCAATCGTAACACAAGAATAACTGTTCTTAGTATAGGGGGGTTATCCCTTCTTGTTCCCTAAAGGGAATGCAAATAGATTGTACAAGTAACTCATTTGGGTAAAAATATGGCGACATTGCATACGTATACGGGGGGGTCCCCAGTGTCCCTTTGCACCCCGTATAGGGACTTTTTTTTGTGTTTACCCTCATTGAAACCATAGGATCACAAGCCAACCTAATATAAGCCGTGTTTCATATTGGGATTACTAGCCACGTTTAATATATAGACGTCACGTGTATTTCTTTTTAATTTAGGTGCGATTTTTTCATTTAGTTTATACAAGTTAAGCCTAAAAGGTAGCGTTTAAGGTTATGATTGCGAGCATATACCAAAACAACAACCCTCCAAGAAACCCAATAATATCAACACTTTGAGTATTATTCTAATTAACCCAAAGAAAAACCCCCCAAGCAGTAAAGCAAGGGAGGTTTTAAGGGGAAAGTTTAAAGGTTATTTAATTCAAGTTCATAAGAACATAAACATCATCTTTGATTTTTTGTTTAGTGGTTTTAGTATCTTCATTAAGAAACTCTTTCCTATATCTTGAAGTAGTATTTGAGTAATCCCAACACGTACGATCAAGGAAAGTAATTCCATCAACCTTAACAGCTATAATTGAATTGTAAGATTGAAACACTTCTGCACCATTCTGCAAAGTAATCCTAAACTGGTTGGCAATTGGATTACCTGACCTAGAGCTTTTAAAGTTCTCAACTTTAACAATATTTTTATATTTGTTTAATCTATTCGGCATATTTTCAAGTGCAATAGTCATTAGTTTATTTCCTTTCATTAAATAATTATTAAGTTACCTTTTAGACGAATCTTTTTAGAAACACATGAAACACAAACAACTGTTTCAATATCTTGTTTCTTTCCCTCTTTAGATTCATCATACATTTTTCTTTTAGGAAAGGTTTCTTTCTTTCCACAAGTTTCACATTTAAAAAAGTAAGCCATGATCAACCCCACAAACTAGAAAAGCTAGTATCTAAACCATGATAACTAGCCAAGCAATAAGCAAGAGTAAAACCACAACAAATCCATTTAAACAAATCTAAAAGTTCTTTTAAAAAGTAAACCATGTTTAATTTCCTTTCTTTTCTTCAATAAGTTCTTCAATATCTAATTGACCATGTAAACCCAACTGGTATTCCTTTTGCTTTTGTTCCTCTTCAAAAATGATACCTATTCGTTGATCAATTAAAACCCTATCCTTATTAACTGGTTCATCAAACTTTTCAACTTGATCATTTATATTAGGTAAAATCTTCAACATCTGATCTTTATGGCAAAAGATTTGGTGCTTAAATTCCTCGTTGGTGCGACCATTATAACGCCCTACGATTTCAACTAAACAACAACTGTCCATTATTTTGAATTGCAAAGTAAGCTCACAATTATTAACAGCGTTAAATTTTTTCTTATTAAAATCGTATTCACTTTTTATTAAATATTGTTTTGTTTCCATTGTAAGAAATCCTTTTCTATTTAAAAATTGAGGTTTTAAAAAAAACCACCCAAGAAAAGCCTTGAGTGGTTTAATTATAATCTTAAGTTTTTTAAGAAGTCAACTAGATAATTTATTTACCAAGTTTCTATCCATCGTATGAAATGAGAGAGGATAAGATTTATAAAATTTATGTCTTTCACCTTTTATCTTTATTGTTTGCACGTATCCTTTTTGCTTAAGAATGTTTACATATTGCCTAACAGTATTAAATGCTTTTTTATTGGTGCTATCATTGTAGACGTCAATAATTTTAACCATGTCATGCGATTTTATAACCTTGTAAACTTCAAATTCACCATGTGTCAGCGTGTCATTGCCTTTGATCTTGAAAGGATTGTTTTTCTGTTCTCGATTTGTAATAATGCTTTCAATTGTAGGTTCAAAAACTTTGAATTGATCAGCCAACTGCAAAGCCAGTTCGTGACATCTGAAGCCTGATCTATGACCTTTATTTTTTGCATTACGTGAAACAACTTCCAAACTTTCAAGCAAGGTTGACATTTTATTTAAGTGTAATCTTTTCATGTTTTAACCTCCCATTCTTGACATGGTTAAATTTATCATACGTTCAGTAATTACAATTTGGTTACAAGGATCACAACACCGACCATCTGCAATAGGTAAAGCATTATTTCCCTCGTACCAATAGTGTGGTTTTCCATCGTTACCAACTCCTAGATATTTTGGATTGATATCTTTTTTACAGATACAACAAGTTTCAATTTGTGATTTATCAATACTCATATTTATTTCTCCCAAGTTAAAATAAGATTGCTAAAATAATGATCACCAAAAAGATGACCATTATACGAGATAAGTTTGCTAGAAAATCAGCCATTAAGCATTCGCCATTTCTAAAGATTGCCAAGCATCTGAAGAAAGTAATTCTCTCACAACATCTGCACGCTGTCTTTCAACATTTGGCTTGTTAGCATTGGTACGACCACCATTAATTGTTTCCAATTTTTTGGTATCAGGATTATATCTTTCAACCTTATAATCAGTATGTGTCGACCAATGAGTTAAGGCGTTATAAGCTCCCCAAAGAGTAGAACCTAATTCCTTTTTCTCTTCATCAAATAAGCCAAGCAAGTAATTCAGCTTAGTTTCATTAACTGGATTTACGCCAACTTCGGCAGATTTGGTTTTCTTAGTACAAATAGTCTCTTTTAACATATCAGCAAATTGTTGATCTGTTATTTGAATACCACGCCAGTTAAGCATTAAATCTTTTTGGTGCGACCACATAGACAAACCTAAACCTGCCTTTTGAACCATTGCAGATGGATTAAGATTTAAAGTATGTTTCTTTTTTTGATGATAAGATTTTTCACCACCAAAAACCAAAGTGTTTCTACATAAGTTACGATAAGCTCCACTAAAAACTTGGAACGCCCAACTAGTATCGACAGAATTAAAAATATCAATTCTCGCTTTTACTATATCTCTTGAATTGGAAACTGGTACGGCTAGATCATCGTAGTAAATAGTTCTTTGAGCTTGTAAGCCACCATTGATAAGCTTATCTACTACTCGCACATTTGTTTTAGGTAAATCAGTCTTATCTAAAATATGAGCTTGTAAAGAAAATAAATCTTGGTGAGGTACAAGTTTATAAGTATCTGCAATAGGTCGAGATTGTAAAACCTTATTTAAGCTTTCATTATATAAACCTGAGTATCTTTCAATCTTAACTGGATTACCAACTCCATATTTATCTTCATCTTCATCATAAGCATACAATGGAATTCTTTTTATTTTCGCATTGTCTTCAAATAATGAAACATCAAAAGGATTTGAATGTTCATGTAGTTCGTTTGATTTAAGATTAGTATCTTGATCTATGGTTATTACGCTATCCATAATATTTTCTCTTTCTACACTAAAAGTGTTGTTGTTAAGCTACCTTAATTAGTAGCTAGATAGATTTGTAAACTATCTTATCTAGTTAAACAAGCAGATAATTTATTTTTATTTACTAGTCTTTTTCTTTTCTTGGCTAGGAATTCAGCCAACGCCCTATCCAAATTAACTGCTAGGTTATGGGTAGGTTCAACTGGGATTTGATTATCTGAAGCATGAGGTGCGATTTTTTCGTCCAACTCAATTTCCCCACGTGTTTCGATCCAAACTTTAGCTCCACAAGAAAGTGGCTTATCAGGTGAGTAAACTAATTCCATCTCCCCAACTACCTTAACTCTAGTAGCATAAATATTCTTTCCACCTTGTTTAATTGTGAAAACTGGATTGCGATCACCTGATTTAGCATTAGCTTTGATTACGTGTTGATTGACGTGGATACGTGCTATCTTATTCTGCATGGGATATCTCCTTTTTCCAATCTGCAATTTGATCTAAAGTTTCACTACAAAACAAATTTACATCGATAGTATGGTTAGTCGAGTTAGCTATTCTATCTAGGTAAACTTCTAACTTAGATATAAGTATCTCACTTGGATACACGCCTTGCCTAAGTAATTTACTAATTTGTTCCCTATTCATTAGTCATCACTCCATACTTGTTATCTACGTAGTGTTCCAACTTCTGTTCTCTTTCGTGAGATCGAAGTGCTTTCTCTTCGGCTAGATTAGCTTGACCATCGTAAAAGCTAGTGGCTTTTTGGATAGCATCTTCTTCTGACATTCCCTCTTCCATAAACTTGTCTACCAAGTCTTCGAGGTGGCTTTCTACAAAGTATTCTCTGCTCATCAATTTCTCCTATAAAATGTGAATGAGATTAACAGTTACTACAGATAGATTACCTAGTCAAATTATTTTTCTTCTTAACTTATCTACCTTATGAGGTGCAACTTCAAGCATATAGCAGATAGCACAAAGAAGTCTGCTTAAACTATAAACATCTCCTTTATCCCCACATTGGTCGCACATATAGCCACGTTCGTTGTGAGAAATAGGTGCGATTTTTTTGGAAGAAATAGGTGCGATTTTTTGCATCTGTTTAATCTCCTTTTTTCACATCAACATAAACCCTAAGACACTTAGACTTACTGATTGGTTGACCAAACTGATGCACTCTCCAACCCTCTGTCCTTTTCGTTTCCTCATCTAAGTACTGACCTTTGATCCTTATCTTGTAGCTTTCCTTATTCAGATAATCTTTCATCTTTTGTACAAACTCTCTACCCTCATCATCGTTAGGTATCTCGCTAAAGACATAGGCATGACCATTTGGGCATTTATCGTTAACCATTTTAGCATACATCATTGCACGATTTTCTTCATGTTCTAAATCACATAAAACATCATTAAGTGAAGAGTGTAAAGTTTTTACTTCTGCTTTTAAATCATTAACATCAGATAAAGCATGATCAAGTGATTGTCTAAGATCTTTTTTGTGTCTTTCCAACGTCTCGATCTTTTTCCAAGCAACATCGTAAGCTTCAGCCGTTACAGTAGGTTGATTGTTTAGCTTACGTATTGTTTTCTCCAACTCGATTACTCTATCTTGTAATCTAGATGCCCTTTCCTCTTGTTGTTGAGCATAGATAGCATCTTCAGCAGGTTCGTGTTTGCACTTCTCAATAAAAGCATTTCTAACGTGTTGATCTGTCATAGTAGCTATGTCGATAAACTTCTGTTTACTTCTTGAATAATATTTAGTCACGTATCTTCTCCATAAAATTATTTCTCTCTTCTTCACTTTTAAACCAATTGCACTCTATAATTTGTCCATGTTCATCTATAGGGTGGCAACCATGAATAAAACCATTGTTATTATCTTCTTTAGGATATTTACAATCTGCTCGCACATCTTCCCACATTTGAAATTCAAAAGATTGACCATCTGAATTAGTAACTATCATGTAAGTTCTCCTTTGAAAGTACTTCAATTTTTACATCATCGTGACCTTTATCAACCCAATAATCATGGTGTCTTTTTGCAGTTTCATAGTCTATGAAGTAATCATCTACTCCACCTACCCAAACTGCAAATTTCCATTCACTTCCAACACTCTTATATTTCTTTTTGGTTAGTGGTACAGTCTCTTCCTTGACTTCTTCTTTAGTCGCAACGCCATGTAACTTAGCTAGCCTATCTAGTGTTTCTTGACCACTACTAGATAGTCTATCATAATCCCAATACAGATCACTTATGTATTTCCATGAGAGTTTTCTTTTTTCACTTATCAATTTAATTTGTTCATCAAACATTAGTTTCTCCTAAAACTTTGGTTCATAAAGTACGCCATCTTTAATTAACTTCTTTAGTCGTACACTTTGATTTCTATATAGACTAGCTTGTTCAGTTTGTCCATTCCATTCGCAATCGTATTGTAACTGTCTTACTTTTTTGTATTCAGCTACACAATCTACAAGATGCTTATCTAGACTAATTGGTTCGATCATTGCCATGTTGTTTCCCTTTCAAAATAAACTTTATGACTTCGTTAGTCCAACCATTACCTAATATCTTGTACCCCTGACTATTACTTACTGCTTTGCAATAATCATCAGGTAATGTTTGTAACCTACAACATTCCTTTACAGTAAGCTTTCTCCATTGTAAAGTTTTATCTGTATAGGCGTTTGGATAGCGACCAACTGGTAAAGGCGATACAACTGTATCCTTAGTTAAGGTAGATAAGCAACGTGACTTATCCGAATCAGATACTTCCAAAGCTTGTGTGATTGGTACAGATAAATCATTGTCTTTCCTAACGCCATTGCTATCTAATCTACGACCAGTAATTGATGCAGATTTACAAAGTATCTTAGGTTCTCTGTGTCCACCTTGCATAGTCGTTAGAGCAGGTGATTTACCATCAACTGAATAAACTCTCTTGATAATATCATAACCTTTAAGATCAGCTACCCCAACTTGTTGACAACCCTCGTTGAATACCAACTGTCTACGTGACTTCTCGAAATACATTTTAAGATTGCCACCTTTCCAATAGTTTGCATCTAGACAGTAAGACTTATCCCTATCTACACAACCACACTCGACAATATCTTTTAACTTGATACCTCGATCTTGAGGTATATCAAATTCAAAATCAGTTATGTACATACGTAATCTATTCTGTGCAGATACGATTGACGAATTGATCATGTACAGTTTCAAATTAGGATTGATTTCTTGTAGGGTATTCAGAATGATATCTTGCCATTCCTTTTTCATTCGTACATTTTCAAAAAGCAATTTGCATCTTGGGAAACGTTCATAGTGGTATTTGTATATCTTGACAAACTCAAAGAACAACTTCGATTGAGGGTGTTCAAAATTCAATCCCTTGCCTGCTACGGAAAATCCCTGACAAGGTGATCCACATAAGATAACGTCAATAGGTACATTCTTTGTCTTATCTATGACAGTTCGTATGTCACCTAGATGCAAAAGATCATCGTGGTTATCATCTGCTACCTTGATAGCAAACTTATCTATCTCTGAAGTAAACCAGTTAGATACTGGTAATCCTAGTTCTTTTACTGCTTGGCGACCAGTTTCGCCACCACTACATAAGTTAAGCCAGTTCATTAGTTATCTCCTATTCTGTTTTCTCTACTGTTATTACAACTTGGTCAACCATGTCAATTATTTGTTGTGTATCGTAAGCATACATATAAATATAAATAGTTCCATACTCTTCTTTACCTCTAGGGTGTTCCATTTCTACATAGTATCTATTCATTTTTTGTTTCCCATTATTTCCATAGTTTTGTGAGCAACTAACTCTTGTGTCCAATAATCATATAAATTATTTACTGTTTCATCATCAGCTTCTTCAATCCATTTCCATGAATTACCATGTTGTTTTTCTTGTCTTATAATAAAGTTTATCTTATATTCACGTTTCATTATGCTCTCTCCTCTGATATAAAACCTTTCAGTCTTTCTGTTGGTATATCTTTTAACAAATCTTCTATAGCAGTATAATCTTTAGCATCTGCATCTTGTTTAATTTGTTCCACAATTTTTTTTAATAATTCAAAATCAATCATATTTCTGCCTCAAAGTTACAATAACTATTTTCTTTTAAACAATCTCTAATTTCTTTTCCAAGTTCTAATCTTGCATACCATTCTAGGTTAAACATTACATCTTTCTCTGTAACATCTCTACCTAGTTTATCAGTTAGGTATTTAGATAGCTGTTCATTGTTATACGAATCCTTTTCTTCAAAGAATTTATTTATGTAATCTAGATACTCTCCTAGTACATTCTCACATTCTTTAATACCCTCTTCAACTTTAGGTAAATCAACTAGATCGAATCCATAGTTAAGATAGGTAGCAAATCCTTCTACTCCAAAGAAATCAGCATCGTTACTTGATTGGACACCGAACATAAACTTACCCTCAATATCTCCATGATAATATCTACCCATTATCTATCTCCATTAATTCTTTTTCCAAAAAAACATTACCACAATCTATAGTATACCAGTTTTCATTACTCCATCTTTTTCTTTTTATTATCTTACCTTCTGCTATTTGAGTGAGATTACCTTGAATGTACTCTGCACCTTGAACCTCTGTTCCTAGTTTAAATTTGAACATATCTTCTCCTATAATTTATGATCAGGGTAACTTATACAACTAACCAAAAACATATGTCAAATTATTTTTTTAAAATTATTTTCTTGACGTAAATTATGGTTTCGTGATATACGCACTTATCCCTTTGGGAGATACACCACGTAAGACAACTGGGAGATAAGTATGAGCCGACCTTTTAAGATAGCTGAAGAGACTAAAAGCTACAACTTAACAGTCTCGAAAGCAGACTATGACGAACTAGAGAAATTTGCTACTAGGGAGACAGATAGATACGCTAGCCAAGTAAGCGTAGCTGATCTAATCCGAAATGCAATAAAACTATACCTAGAAGATTTAAGGATAGCAGATGAACGAACAAGTAACGACTGAAGTTAAGAAACGTAACTATGATAACCAACACGTACTGTGGGCAAAACTGTCAGCAGTTAGGATAGGTTTAGTAGATAAGGAGCAAGTTAAGCTAGGCAACCAACGAGACTACCTAACATGGATACCTATCGCTATGGCAAAGCTACCTAATCTAATTAAACATGGGTACGACCTAGATAGGCTAGGGCAAGTTTATACTGTGAACACTAAGCAGTATAAACAAGCGATATCCCAATGATAGATAGATACACACTTCCCTACATATATGCTTTGGTTGCGATTTTTGTGTTACTTAAAATTTTGCAACATATGGGAATAAATTTATGAAGTGGTTGAAGAGTTATGTTGAATCCCTTTCCATTCCTGCTTATGGGCGTTTTAGGTCTGATTGCCCTTTATGTGGCAAGCCTAACACTTTTAGTGTAACTGATAATGGGTTTGAAAGATTGTGGCATTGTTTCCACGCTGATTGTCACACTAAGGGTGCAACTGGCATAAGCCTAACAAGAGATAATTCAAGTAAGGCATTTGTCAGGAGAGAAACTAAACAAGAAGAGACAGATATTGATTTTGTGATACCTGATACATTTGTCTCTTTATCACGAAACATTAAAGCTGAAACCTACGTCAAAGATGTACATTCCTACGATGCTTATCTAGATGGACTAGCAGATATACGCTACGATTTCCAAAGAGATAGGGTTGTCTATCTAGTTAAGGATATTAAAAACGGAAACATCGTTGATGCAACTGGTCGTAGTCTAGGTAGCTTTAAGCCTAAGTGGTTACGCTATGGTATGAGTAAATACCCATTTGTATGTGGATTTTCTGATGATCTGTTTATTGTCGAGGATTGTCCATCTGCGTGTAGCGTATCTCATCTAGTGTCAGGCTTGGCATTGATGGGAACATCATTACTTGATAGCCATGTACAAGTAATCAAAAACTATAAAAAAATTTTTGTGGCTTTAGACAGAGATGCAACTAGAAAAGCTGTTGACATTGTCAGGCATCTGTCTAATTATGTACCTACTAAATTAGTCGTACTAAAGAAAGACCTGAAAAATATGGAGAGAGAGGAACGTGATGACTTCATCAACAATTATATCAGTAGATAAACAAGTCTTAGGGTTTTGTTTAGATGTTGATTTCTTTGCAAAGGTAAAGAACAAAATAGATAGAGATATGTTTGATAGGGAACTTAAAGATATCTTTGACACAATCGTATATTCCCACACTAAGTATGCCAAGACTTTAACCAAGTCTGAACTTGCAGGCATCTTTAATGACAGAAATCCTGCGATGCCTGATTCAGCTAGGAACAGAGTACAAGAAGTTATATCTGAACTTGAAGATAAACCAAGTGACAATGATGAACTTCACCTAGACTTGGTCAACAATCTGTGGCTTAGAGATAGGGCGAGGCAGATAGGCGAGAAAGCTTTAGAGATATTTACTGGAGAGAATGAAGAGTTTGGTGAGCTACGTAGGCTCATCGATGCAGTCGAAGATGGTAGGATCAGCGACAAGACTACCTACAATATTGTCGAGAGTGACTTAGCTCAACTACTTGAAGAGGAAGCAGGGGAGAATGATTTCCCTTTTCAATTCAACCTTATCCAAGAAAAAGTTAAAGGAATGGATAAGGGTAATTTAGGTATATTATTTGCTCGACCTGAAGTGGGTAAGACTACCTTTTGTTGTTTCCTTGCATCATCTTACATTAGACAAAAATTCAAGGTTGTCTATTGGGCAAACGAAGAACCTGCTCAACGTATCAAACTACGTATCATTCAATCTTATTTTGAACTTACAAAAGAAGAGATGGTGATGCAAAAAGATGAGCTACTTGAACGCTATCACTTTGAGATTGAACCTTACCTAACAATTATGGATTCGGTTGGTACGTCTGTAGAAGAGATGGACGAGTACGCCAAGCTTAACAAACCTGATGTTATGTTCTGTGATCAGCTAGATAAGTTTCGTGTTGGTGGTCAGTACAATCGTGGTGACGAGAGACTCAAAGAGACTTATGTAACGGCAAGAGAAATTGCCAAGCGAAATCAATTACTTATATGGGCAGTCAGTCAGGCAAGCTACGATGCTCACGATCGTCAATTTATTGACTACTCCATGTTAGACAATTCTAGAACTGGTAAAGCAGGTGAAGCTGATGTTATCATAGGAATTGGTAAGACAGGATCAAGCGAGGTAGATAACATTGTCAGACATATCTGTATATCCAAAAATAAAATCAATGGGTGGCATGGTATGATCAATGCTCAAATAGATGTACACAGAGGAGTTTATTATTAGTGATAGAAACAATGCAAAAGCAAAACGTAGGAGGTATTGGTTGAACTATATTAAGGTAAAGTGTGGTTGTTCTATCTGTGGTTACAGAGACAATGCTCTTGCCTTGCAGTTTGACCATATAGCTAATAAGACTAGGCAAGTTAGTCATATGGTTTTAAATAAGTTAGCCGTACTATTTAAAGAAATAAGAAAGTGCAGAATACTCTGTGCTAATTGCCATTCAATACATACAGATAGGAGAAGAAATGGTAGAACAAGTAAACGTGTTGACACTTGATGTTGAAACAACACACAAAACAAAAGAATCTGGTGGCACTACTGCTTTGCCTTATTTTAATAATAGGCTTGTGTCCATCGGTTATAAATGGCTAGGTGAAGATAAGGTAGCTTACGACTTCATCTACCATTCTGATGAGAGAGCATCAGTAGGGGAAGATTGGTTTGCAAACATGCAGGCTACCTTAGATAAGACTGATGTTCTTGTAGGACAGAATCTCAAGTTTGATTTAACTTGGGTACGAGCATGTGGCTTTAAGTATGATGGTCACGTGTACGACACTATGGTAGCTGAGTACATTTTAGCTAAAGCACAGAGATGGTCACTTAGCTTGGACTCTCTTGCAAAACGATATGGCGTGACACAAAAAGAAAAAGATTTGGTTGCACCTTATCTAAAGGATGGTAAAACATTCTACGATATACCCTATGACATAGTAAAAGAATATGGTATAGCAGACGTGATTGCTACTGAAGAAGTGGCACTAAAACAACTTGAAGCCTTTGGCACAACATTTGGAGAATTATTTAATGACACTCGTACCGACACTAAAGCTTTCGCTTGAAATGACAAACGTCCTCACTCGTATTGAGATGAATGGACTTAAGATAAACTTAGATACCTTAGACGAAATAGAGAAACAATACATCGAGGAACTAAACTACCTAGAAAACAAACTACAAACTATGGCAAAAGAAGCTATGGGTGATACACCTATCAACCTATCTAGTCCTGATGATCGTAGTGTGTTGTTGTACTCACGAAAAGTAAAAGACAAAACTCTGTGGTCAGTTACATTTAATCTTGGGCATGAGATGCGAGGTAATACAGTCAAGCCTAAACTACGTACCCGTATGAAGAAGAATGATTTCATTCGCAATGTACGTAACATGACTGACATCGTGTACAAGACTGTAGGTGAACAATGTGGCGAATGTCAGGGTGAGGGTCGTGTCAGGCTTGTCAATAAGAATGGTCAGCTAGGTAAAGCATTACGGATATGCAAACCATGCAAGGGCAAGGGTACTATTTACAAAAGCACCAATGAGGTAGCAGGCTTTAAGATCATACCTCGTAATCCAAAAGATGTAGCATCTGCAGGATTTAAGACAGACAAGGTAACATTAGAAGAAAGATCACTTGAACTAAGTGGTGAAGCACGTGAGTTCTGTGTAGCTTACTCAAGATACAATGCTATTCGTACCTACCTATCTACCTTTGTCGAGGGTATGAAGAACAATGTAGATGATGATAACTTTATTCATCCTGAGTTTATGCAATGTGTCACAGCTACTGGTAGACTATCTAGTCGTAATCCTAACTTCCAAAACATGCCACGTGGTTCTACCTTTGCCATACGTAAGATAGTTGAGAGCCGATTCGATGGTGGCTACATACTTGAGGGTGACTACTCACAGTTAGAGTTCAGGGTGGCAGGATTTCTTGCAAGAGATCCCCAAGCTTATGAGGATGTTATCAAGGGTACAGATGTTCATAGCTACACTGCATCGATAATAGGGTGTTCTAGGCAGGATGCAAAGGCACACACGTTCAAACCTCTCTATGGTGGGGTCAGTGGTACTCCCGCACAACAAGCCTACTACACGGCGTTTAAAGAGAAGTATGAGAAGGTTGCCGAGTGGCACAAAGAACTTGAAAAGGAAGCAGTGAAGACTAAAGAGATAAAGCTACCATCAGGTCGTACCTACTCTTTCCCTGATGCTAGGTGGACTGAGTGGGGTGCGGCCACAAACAGAACGGCTATCTGTAACTACCCAGTACAAGGATTTGCAACTGCTGATTTGCTACCCATTGCCTTAGTTAAGCTAGATAAGGTGATGAGAGAATTAAAAATGCAATCAGTCATATGCAACACAGTACATGATTCAATAGTACTTGACGTACATCCTGATGAAAAAGATCAGTGTATTAAGGTATTATCTGAAGCCATGTTGTCTATTTCTGACGGCTCGAAAGCTAGGTATGGCTTAGAGTACGACATGCCAATAGGAATAGAATTAAAAATAGGTAATAATTGGCTTGACCTTACTGAAATAAAATAGTAAGCTCAAATTACGTTTTAAATTTAACTATAAGGAAAAATGAAATGGAAACAAACGAACTAGTAATCGGAAATGAAATGGATCAATTAGTATCAGCATTTAGTGATGATGATACCTCGACATTTATGGAACTTACAGGACAGGCGAAAGCTACAAACAATGTAGGACTACCTAGATTAAACATAAACTACGACACAGAGACAGATGATGGTGTAACACTTGCACGTGGCTCATGGAAGATGTTTGTAGATGGTGAGTTTATCTATGCTACTGAAGTTTTTGTAAGACCTATCTTACGTACATTTGAATGGAGCGTGTATGACATGGAGCAACAAGCATTTGTTTGTAAGTCCGTTCAGAAACCGACACTAGCAGGAGAATTCCCTGATACCCTAGCAGGGAATAAATGTGGTAGATTATCAGCTAAAGAAGAAGAACTCCTTAAAGATGATGACCCACTAAAAGTAAAGTCACGGTCTGCAGTTTGTAACCAAGTTATCTATGGTCAAATAACTGGTGACTTTCGCAAAGCTGATGGTACTAAGGTCGATGTAAAAGATAAACCTTTCGTATCTTATTTCAAACGATCAGGGTTCAAACCTATCAGCAATTTTATAGAGAGCTTAACTAGACAGAAGAAGATTATGCAAAAGGTTGTTATCAAGTTGACAACTAGCAAAGTCAAGTCAGGTTCAGTTATCTACTATGTACCAGTTCCGACTCTCCATTCGGAAGTACAAGTCTCGGACGCAGACAAAGCATTGATGAAAGATTTCTCAGAGACTGTAAAGGCTCACAATGAGAATGTTTTAAATCAGTTCAGAGAAGCTCAGAAACTCATCTCTCCTAGTGAGGAACAAGACTTGTCGGCTGATTTTGATGTTAAATCTGCTTAAAATCCAAGACTACATGCAAAAAGCAACTAGGGGGGAAGTCACGATCTCCCCTAGTGCTATTGAAGATTTCGCACAAGAATGTAAAGACTCTGTAGAAACTCAGCTAAATAAAAAGCGTGAGTTCAGAATACGTATGTCAGGCTTGGGCAGACCTCTATGCCAACAATTGCTAGATAGGCAAGGCATCTTAGAGGAGATGGACTACAACGCTCTGTTTCGTTTTATGTTTGGTGACCTCGTTGAATCAGTGGTCGTACTTATAATGGAACAAGCTGACGTAGAAATAATAGAGAAACAAAAAGCAGTCGAGCTAGAGATAGCAGGACAAAAGATTACAGGCACACTCGATCTTATCGTAAGAGATGAGACAGGCACAGATAAAGTGTGGGATGTTAAGTCAGCTAGCGAGTGGGCATATAAGTTTAAGTACACTGGGTACGGGGGATACGACAAGATAAAAGAAGATGATCCTTTTGGTTACGTTATGCAAGGTCATCTGTACGGTGAAGCCACTGGTCTACCCTTTGGTGGGTGGATTGTTGTGAATAAATCTAGCGGTGAGATAGCTATGGTTGAAGCACCTGAGTGGCAAGAAGAAGACAGAAAAGAATATATGAAAGATGCAGAGAGGAGAGTAAAGAGATTACTCGATCCTGATCCTACTTTCGTAAAGCCTTACAAGTCTGAGTTTGAGACTTACAAAGTTAAAGGTGAGGATGTACGAACAGGTAACAAGACACTGCACAAGATATGTAGCATGTGTGGGTACAGATCACACTGTTGGTCAAATGCAAAGCTACATCCTAAAGTAACATCAAAAGCTAAGACTGCACCTAAGATATGGTATGATGTCTTGAAGAAGAAAGAACTATAGTGCCTGCACTTTACGTACATAACTATGAAGTTAAGCTACTTGAGTTGAATGAGAACTTGTATCACATTTACATCGAGTCTCATAAAGGCATAGGTGGTGGTAGAGATATAACATTTCTTAGGCAACATGACAGAGGTATACCCTTAACCCTGAGAGATAACTTTTCTGAACAAGGTGGATTAAAGCCTGACACAGAAGCTAGGGATATTATAAAAGTGGAGAATGAATTTCAAACAATCAACTACAGTTTAAACTACGGAAAGATTTTATGTGTGCCGATATATCCCCTGCTAGAAGAACTCACTACACTAGAAAAACAATCCCCGAAGATGGCAGGGTATGTAAACAAACGCCTAGAGTCATTAAGTTGGAAAATCCGAATGGGGACAATATAGTGGCAAAAAGAAATGCAGGATACAGATCTAAGTTTGAATTGTTTTTAGCTAGAAAGCTGATACAGAACAAAGTAAAGTTTGAGTACGAGAAGAAGAAGATAATGTACATACCTAAAGTACGTACCTACACTCCTGACTTCTACATCCCTGCTACAGATATATACATCGAAGCTAAAGGTGAGTTTGATAAAGCAGACAGAGTTAAGATGGCTCTTATAAAAGAGCAACATAAAGACTTAGACATACGTATGGTGTTTATGAATGCAAGAAACAAAATCTACAAGGGGAGTAAGACCACCTATGCTGATTGGTGTCTCAAACACAATTATAGGTGGGCAGAGAAAGTAATACCTATGGAGTGGCTACGAAATGAAAAAAGATGACATGAACACACTTATGTCTTTGGAAAAAGATAAGTACTACATAATTTTATCTGAATTACCTGAAGATCGTTTTCACATGGTAGCCTACGACACAACAGGTAAAAAATACGAAACATTTGAAGATCATTCTGTTGCATCTATTATGCACGAGGGCGTACTGGCTTTGCTACGTAGGCGAGGTGATGAGGTGTTTCGTTGTGGGGAAGCTGAGATAGAGTTTGGCTTTGCGGCCAAAGAACTTAAACTCCAATATCAACAAGATACGGGAGAAATGCTTGACATTCCTGAGAATGTAATTAAAGTAGATTTTGGCAAGGATCAATAATGAGGTATTACGATTACATGTTAAAAAGATTAGAAGAAGAAAAACAAAAAGAAAAAGAAAATCCTAAAGTAGTGGATATGGTAAACAGTCCTGAACACTACAACAAAGCAGGCATAGAGACTATAGATATAATCCAATCTGTCACTGGAGATGGATTTGAAGCATATCTTCAAGGCAATATATTAAAGTACATGTGTAGATATAAGTACAAGAATGGTCTTGAGGATTTAGAGAAAGCACAGTGGTACTTGAACCGTTTAATTGAAACAAAAATAGGAGATGAATACGATGGCGTCTAACATGTTACCAACCTCATACCAAGAGTTTATACACAAATCTAGATATGCTAGATGGATGGAAGAAGAGGGTAGAAGAGAAAACTGGGGAGAGACAGTAAGCAGATACATAAACTTTATGTCTGATACTTTGTTAGAGAAACACAACTATAAGATAAGTAAAGTTGATAGAGAGATAATAGAAGAATACATAACTGGCTTGAAAGTCATGCCTTCCATGAGAGCTATGATGACTGCAGGTGATGCACTCAAAAGAGACAACACATGTGGGTACAACTGTAGCTACCTACCAGTAGATAGTCCACGTTCATTTGATGAAGCTATGTACATTCTTATGTGTGGCACAGGTGTAGGATTCTCTGTCGAAAGAGAGAATGTAGATAAGCTACCTGTAATCAGTGAGAATATGCAAGAGTCTGATGTTGTTATTGTTGTGGAAGATAGTAAAGCAGGGTGGGCAAAATCATATCGTGAGCTTGTGGCTTTACTTTATTCAGGAATGATACCTAAGTGGGATGTATCAAAGGTACGACCTGCAGGTGCAAGATTGAAAGTTATGGGTGGTAGGGCGTCAGGTCCTGATCCCCTTGTTAACTTATTTAAGTTCACTATTGACAAATTTAAAGGGGCAAGGGGTAGAAAACTTTATCCTATCGAATGCCACGATATTATGTGTAAGGTAGGTGAGGTTGTTGTTGTAGGTGGTGTTAGACGATCCGCACTGATTAGTCTATCTAATCTGAACGATGATCAAATGGCTCACGCTAAATCAGGTGAGTGGTGGAACAATCATGGTCAAAGAGCGTTAGCAAATAACTCTGTAGCTTATAAAGAAAAGCCTGCTATGGAAACCTACATGAGAGAATGGTTATCTCTGTACGAATCTAAATCAGGCGAGCGTGGCATGTTTAATCGTAAGGCCGCAGACAACCAAGTATCTAAAAGTGGTAGAAGACAGACAGGTTACATGTGGGGTACAAACCCATGTAGTGAGATCATACTTCGACCTTATCAGTTCTGTAACTTATCTGAAGTAGTCGTACGAGAAAACGACGATTTGATATCACTCAGATCAAAGGTACGTGTTGCTACAATATTGGGTACATTTCAATCTACTCTTACAGATCTGAAGTACCTACGTAAGATATGGAAAACAAATACTGAAGAAGAACGCTTGCTTGGTGTGTCACTAACTGGTATCATGGATCATTATGTGTTGTCCAAGACAACTGATTCAAAGGTTTGGTTACAAGATATGAAAGAAGTGGCAATAAAGACAAACAGAGAATATGCAGATGCTATAGGTATACCTAGAAGCACGTCTATTACTTGTGTCAAGCCAAGTGGCACTGTGTCTCAATTGACTGACTCTGCTTCAGGTATTCATGCTAGACATAATCCATACTACATTAGAACAGTACGTGGGGATAACAAAGATCCCCTAACACAATTTATGAAAGAAGAGGGTATCCCTGCAGAGCCTGATGTTATGAAGCCTGACAGTGTTACTGTGTTTTCTTTTCCTATGAAATCTCCTAGTGGTGCTATCACTAGAACAGAGATGAGTGCAATAGAACAACTAGAATTATGGAAAGTCTATGCACTTAATTGGTGCGAACACAAACCATCTGTGACTATTTCTGTAAAGGAAGAGGAGTGGATGGAAGTTGGTGCGTGGCTGTACGATAACTTTGATATAGCGTCAGGTGTATCGTTCTTACCATTTGCCGATCATACGTACCAACAAGCTCCTTATCAGGACATAGATGCGGATGAATATCTCGAATGGAATGGGCGTGTGCCTAAGTCACTCGACTGGACTAAGTTCTCTATGTATGAAAAGGAAGACAATACGAGCGGTACTCGTGAATTGGCTTGCACTGCAGATGCCTGCGAAATCGTAGATTTAGGTGCAAACTAATGATCGAAGTATCAATCAGCGAAGATTACATGCGTCATGCGAGGGAAAAAGCTTCTACTGTAGGCATTTTGCAGGGAAGTATTACAGGTGGCACTAGTAACGTTGTAGGTGCGATAGGCGAGGTAATCGTAGCTGATATCATTGGGGCAACTGAAGCAAATACATATAACTATGATTTAGTGAAAGATGGGAATCGTATCGACGTTAAGACTAAACGTTGTAACACTAAGCCACAGTCGAATTATGATTGCTCGGTTGCATCTCATGGTACGAAACAAGACTGTGATAGCTATGTATTCGTAAGGATACTGACTGATCTCAGTAAGGCTTGGATACTAGGTAGCATCAGTAAACAAGAATACTATGCTAAAGCTACTCGATATAAGAAAGGTCAAGTAGATCCGAGCAACGGCTTTACGTTTAAAGCTGATTGTTATAACCTACCTATAAGTGAATTAGAGCCGATCGATGAAATCAAAGGTAAAAGCGAAACTATTCTCACTAGAAGCGTTTCTTAATAAGGACGGAAATGTTGAGATATTCTACGATGCAGTAGATCCAAATGAATTTGAGAAGACCATGAATTTAGGTCTTCCCATGTACGAGGGTACAACTAAGGTAACTCAATTAATAAAGTACATGAAGTCTATGGCACAAGAGGTCATGGACAAATCAGGTAGGTATGTTTGATGGAGTGGTGGCAAGTTTGGCTACTGGTAGCTATCACTATCAACACCACTATCAATACAGTTGTTTTCTTCAGAGGTCGTAAGATACTTAGGAAAAGAGATAAGCCTAATTCTTCTTCCTCATCATCTTGAAGTCTTCTTTATCTATCTTGTTGTTCTTATTCATGTCTAGCTTGGCTTGACCACCATACATCATGCCCATATTTGAACTCATCATCATGTTTGATGGGTTAGCATTAGGCTTTATTTTCTTCTCATCCATCATGCCACCCATTTGCATGTTTTTGCCTTTCTTAGCCATGCCACCATACATCATAGGCTTTCTCATGGTAGTACCACCACCGTACATCATGCCCTTACGTGGTCCGTTGTAGTAAGTCTTCATTAGTCTCTCTCCTTAGTTAAATTATCTAACTACTCTGCCGAATAGTTTTTCTGCACCTGTTAAAGTCTCAGGATCTGTGTCAGGTGAGCCACCTAAAAATTCAGGCTTCTTTCGTACATCAAACTTTTCACCTACAGAAGCTCCCGGAGTTATTGCTTTTAATAAATTAGGTGTCAAGTACTCTCCTTCTCCTGCTACTTTCATAGCTTGTTTGTCTATGCCACCTATTAAGAAGCCTTTTTCTTCTGCTTGTTTGACGTAGTTGTGGTAGTTATTAATTACACCTTCTCCTGATGAAGAGAAGAATCCCTCTCCTGCATCTGGATTTAATTTAGATCCTTCTGCACTCTCGTACCTAGCAACTTGTTTTGCAAGAGCGTTGGTTATAAGTTGTAAAAAGTTTGTTTCTAACTTTCTATCTAAAGGCTTTCCAGTTTTTATAATCTTTAAAGCGTACTCAGCAATTTCTGGTTCATCTATCATGGCTGAAAACATATTAAAATTCTTCATCCTATAAGTTTGTAGGATTGCTTCTGTTGCTACATATTTAAATGAAACAACTTCTCTAGCCATAGAATACACTCTACTTATGTAAGACTCTACAGATAATCCACGTGGTATTCCTACAAAGTTTACGCCTGAACTTGCTCCCGGAACTCTCGTGTTCATCAAGCCTGCTATTGCTTGTAAGTTTTCGTAGAGTTTATCATCTCCTGTTGCTCTATTAAAAAGAGTTTTTATGGCCGCAGCTTCTTGGCTATTTCCTTCTCCACCTAGTTTTTTCCACATAGCAGCAGGATCAATTGCTGTAGGTATAGGTTTATCCATATTCCCCACAGTGCCTTGCACGGGTCGTACTGATCCTGTCTGTATAAATTCTAAAGCTTGTTTAGCTATTAATTTATCGTAGCGTCTTATATTGTCGTCAAAGGCTTTTCCTTCTATACCCCTTTGTTTTAGACTACGTATATAACCTCTTCTCACAGAATCTAATTTATCAAGTCCATCTGCACCTTTTTGAAGAGCCAAAGCTATATTAGGTGGATTTATATCCCCACTATATTTTACCATCAAGTCAGTTTCAGCTTTTAAATCTTTTGCCACTATGCTATCAGGTTTACGTATTTCTTCCACAATATTTCTAGTATTATCTAGGGCAGTCTTAACATGTAACTTAGCATTTTTACTAACTCTTACAAGCTCATCTATTCCTCCTACATCATAAATAGAATCAATATCGGCTTGATTAAACAAAGGTACGACTGTACCGTCTTGTCTTACCATAGTAGCATTCTGCATTTGTGACATTACAGCAGCAAAAGTATCTTTATCTCCCTCGCCTATAAGTTCACGACCTTCAGTAATCTCTTTACTAGTTAAGAATTTACCCCTGAATATAGGATCATCACGTAACTTCTGCACTAACTTACCACCAGAACTGGCATTAAGTGCCATCAGTTTAAGACTGTTTTTCATCAAGCTCTTAAATGATCTAGTTCCTCTTTGACCTTCTACAAATTGGTAAGTTATGGGCATATTTTTGCCACCTGATACTCTGACTCCATTAAAAACAGATGCCATATCTGACATAAAATCTGTACTTAAAGAAGACATTTTATTATTTTTAATATAGGAGTTTATTTCATTTGTTACCCAGTTAGCAGGGTTTTGTTTTGTTTTATAAACTATACCACTTTCGCTTTTACTAGAAATTGTATTTAACCAATTACCCCCGATAGTGCCAGTATCATATCTTTCAGCATAATCCAAGTAATTGTTTTTGACCTGCCTGTAATCGTTCATAACTTTATCACTTACAGGAATTCCCCCTGTTTGGTCAAAGAACCCTACTCTAAAACCTGTAGCTTGATCTTCCGCTGCATTAAATAATGACTCTCGTATATCTTTTACAGGTAGCACCTTTCTCTTACCTCTATCTCTATATACAACACTTGAAAGTCCTGACGCTACTAATTCAAAATCCACAAAGTTAAGAGGTAGCTTCATTACATCTTGACCTTTGTCAATGCCTTGCTGTCTTAGAGCAGACCATATTTCTAAAGATGAAGCATTGGGGTATTCTTCTTTGATTGCATTGACTGCGTCTGTTAATTCAGGTCTAGAGTTGAAAAACTTATCAGCAGCATCATTCAAGGTAGAGCCTATATTTGATTCTAAAATGGCTGACATTTTAATGCCTGCAATCTTTTTAGCCCCTTCTGATGCAACGTCATCTTTTACCATAGTATCAAAGACACTAGACACATCCATGAAAGCATCTTTGTTTTGCTCTCTTAATATATTAAACCCATTAGATGCTCTTCGGTATTTTCCTTCTTTAATATAATTAAAAGCTAAACTTGTTATTTTTGTGATATCAGAACTGACTGCTTTTTTTGAGTTCTCGGCTTTTTGTGTAAACTCCATTATAGCCTGATCAAATACTTCAAGCTCTTGGTTCAACTCTCTTGTTATTTGTTCGGAAGTTTTACCTAAAGCTATGTCCATTTTTTTCTTTGTTAAATTAAGAGTGTGTAATAGCTCTCCTGTATCTTCTAACTTACCTCCACCTATCTCAGCACCTGTTGTTCTTAATAACAATACGGCTTTAGAGTCATCTATGTTTGTATAAAAATCATCTATTTCTTTTTGTAAAGCTACCTGACTATCTTTTGCATACCGCTGTAGACCTCGTATAAATTTTTGATCAGCTTCTGTAATACTAGGGGAAGTCGCTGCGACATTAAGTTTGTTAACGGCATCAGCCAATTGTTGATTTAATTCTTTTTGGTTAATAAGTTTATTTTGCAGGTCTGTAAATTTTTGTGAGAAATTCATAGCGTCGCCTGCTTTTATAGAATTAGTCACAGAACCTGAAGTTTGTTTAAGTATATTTAATACGCCAATAGTTTCTATAGTATTTGTTACAAGATCGGGGCTAGTTATTATTGGGTTTCCTCTAGCATCTCTCAGAGACAATAATCTGTTTTGCATAGCTATGGTTGCATTTGCCCCCTCTTCAAAAATTACACCTAATTCGGGAGATTTTCCATACATAGTAGCTACAAATTCTTCAGCTACTTTTTTCTTACCTGTTGCTATGTCTGTTGTAAAAATTCCTTTAAGAACACTTCTCATACTACCTGTAGAACCAAATAATAACTTTTCACCATATAGACCTAGAGCAACACCTCCAAATTCAAACATAGTTTCGCTTTGATCTTCAAAGTATTCTTGATGTGTATATTTTGATAAGCCTACTCCAACTGCAGGAAACCCCTCTGTCTTTACGGCATTTAAGAATTTTTCAGGAATTCTAGCTGTTAAAAACATATTAGATTTTCTTGATTGCAGTTCTTTTAAAATATCTGATTCTTTTTTCCAACCCTCATTCCATCTAGGATCTTTAACTCTTCTCTCAGAAAATTCTTTTACTCTCTCGGCTTGTTGCTTAATCATACTATCTATTTCAGTAGTATCTACTTTTCTAGTATAATTTTTTAATACAGACATGGAGTTTATAGCATCGATAGTGGATGATTTTTTCCAACTATTAAAAAACGGAGTATTAAAAAACTCACTACCACTTTCAGCATAGTTAGTTAATATAGACTCGTAATTCTCACCTTTTTTTATACCATTTTCAACAGCTTCTTCAAAAGTTTTACCGCCATATTGTTTTTTTACATAGTTTCTAAAGGAAGAACTTCGTAGCATTACTTTACCAAATCTAGCGAGACTTAATATACCTGCTACAGGTAGCCCTGATACAAATTCTCTTTTAATTGGTGCTGTCCAATCAGGACTCCAATCAAGTATTCTTTCTGCTGTTTCTACATCTATACCTGTTCTTTGAGCAAATATTTCAGCACCGTAGTCTATGTGGGTTTCAGGTAATCTCATAGTCTTAAGCCAATCAGGAGTTTCCTCGTCATCAGCACCTTTAAGTAAATCACCCATAGTATTTACGCCCTGCTCAATCATAAATAAACTAGCATTACCTAACAGCCTGACTATATCTTTAGTGTAATTAACTGTTCTAAATGACTCCAAAGACTTGTCTGGCTCTAAGAATCCTTCAGTAGCTTGTGCTTTTATCAGCATTGCCTTTTGGTATTCACTTAAGTTTGTCTTCTTGTCAAGAAAGTTTTTGAATAGCAAAGCAGGGTTTTCATAGTCTAGTACAACCTTACCTTCTTCACCTACATTACCAAACAAAGGTCGTTCTTTAAGCTCAACTTTGTTTCCTTCTGTGTCAATATAGAACGGTTTTCCTTTAGGTAGGCGAACAGGTTCTTTCTTGTCTCTAACAGGCTCTGCAAACTGAGTGAGAAGACGATTAACAGGTAAGTCAGCGATGGAATCAACAGTTTCTATCTGTTTAGCTCTGTTATTAGCCATTACCTTTATCTTGTCTTCGTAAGTCATACCTTCTGCAAAAGGTACAAGAGGAGAGTCTTCTACGTTAGTGATGATATTTCCATCTTCATCTTTTATTTTCCCTTGATCAGCCAATGTCTGAAAGTCAACTTTATTCATAAGTCTAGCGTTAGGGTTAAATCTTTTTTCATCTTCAACATACTTATCATAGTAAGTTTGAAAAGTTCGATACCCTATTGCATTGTTTATGTCTGTACGTAGTTGGTCAGGTCTATCGGTAGCACCACTAAAGAACCTTCTGTCAAGGCTCATGGCATCACTGCCATCTATCTTTATATCTTCTAAAAAATTAGCAGGCTTTGTCTCGTCTTCTTTTTCTACAATGCCACTTTGAATTTCTTGAACAGTTGCCATTAATACGACTTCCTTACTTTTTTATTAGATTGTTGATTAGGTTGTTGATTAAGTGTAGTATTTACATCATTTCCTGTTGGATCTATATTTTGTGATTTTTCCTTTTTAAATGTGTAACCTTCTTGTTTGTTAACACCTTCAGTATCTCCTATTAAAGAGCGACCTCTATCGTTTTGATCTTTAATTGCACTAATTATTGCCCCTAATTCTCCTCTGTAAGCGTCTAGCATAACGAGAGCAGCTCCTGCATCCGCCACATCTCCTCTAGCAATCATTTCAAATATTACTTTTTCTTTTTCCGCTAATTCGGCAACTTGCATAGCGACTATTTTTAAAGCTTGAGGGTTTTCGTTTAAACTTTGTTGTAACGCTTGGGCAGATAACCTTACGTCACCGTCAGATAATCTTACTGTAGTTCCACCTGCAGTTAGACCCCCGCCTGCATCTTGTGCCATAGTTGCAATATCAAATACCATAAGAGTTGTCGTGTACTTTAATAAAGCATCGTTTGCTATTTGATCTTTTGTTTTTATTCCTCTGCTAGCTTGTTCCGCAGTTACAGTATCAGGTGCATTAGCAATATCGTTGCTTAAATTATTTATAGTATTGCTTAATTCTTCTGCTGTTTGTCCGAATTCATTGTTTCCACCTTTGTATCCTGTCATTCTTTTGAGTAAACTTTTTGCCTGCTCATAAAAACCCGTTGCTCCTGACTGAATACGTGCGGCATAACCAGTTCCTGCTCCTGCATCTACAAGTGATATAACTTCATTTGCTCTGGTAAATCTTTGCCCTGATTGTTGAGCTTTAGATAATGAGTTTATAATCATCTTACCTTTGTCAGGACCAAATACTCTAGTTAAAAACGCTTCTTTGTTAGATGCGACTTGTTGGTTATTTACTTGTCTGAGGGGAGGATTCGCTTTTCTAGGTAATGAATTCTTAATTATTCTATGAAAAATTTCAGGATCATTTACTAAAGTTTCTCCTAACTCTGGCATTTCTTCTCTGAGAGCATTTCGTATAGTTTGCCCAACTTCAGGAGTTAAATTACTTATTTGACTAGGTTCTAATCTAGAATCGATAGCTTTTTTTGCTATGCCTATAGCTTTTATAAGGTCACTACCTGTGTATGCAGGACCTCCTGAACCAAATCTTTGTTGGTGTTGTATTTTTTGTTCTTCCATAAATTTTTGTTGGTTACGCATCCAATCAATTACTTCTTTATTAGACCCCGTCCTTAATATAGATCTTTGAGCAATCATAATATCTTCTTTTTTAAAAAGACCTCGTTCATCTGCCCCGTAGAATCCGGGAATAGACATAGTTACCATGCCATTAGATTCTTTTATTTGAGCCTTTGAATCAAGGAAAGCATTTGGATTTGTACCCTTAATATATTCTTCTAAATATGTCTTATCCTTTTGAATCTGTTGAGCGAGTACATTTGCAAGATCAGGATTAGATAGTATAGCTTTATAATATATAGGATTATATACTACTTCTACATCTTGTCCTTCCACCTTACCATCTTTAACTGTGGACATACCTGCATAGTTCATAATAATATCACTTAATAAATTTTGATATCCTTGATCAGTTAGTTCTCTTTTTAATTTTGGTAGATTTTTTATTTGTTCAGCATATATACCTGTTGCCGTTGTGTATTTTGATTTTACGTCTGGTAAACTGGCATACCCATCAGGCATGAAAATATTAAACTTACCTAAGTTAGGATTTTTATATTCGTATTGACCTAAGAATTTCTTTTTGTTTTCACTTTTTGCCTTTTCAAGTTCTACGCTAGTTGTTAACTCCATTTCTTTGAGTCTTTTTTGAAAACCAAACTGTCTTTCTTCTTTCTTTTTTTGCCTTTCTTCTTCTACCTTCTGTTGCTCTAGGTACGCAACATTAGCATTGTATTGTTGAGCTGCACCTTTTACAAAGTTCTTAAAGAAACCACCTGCACTAAGCCTTGCCATTATCTATGTCCCCTTCTATAACTTCTTCTGGAGCTATTGCTATAAATCCCCTTACTGTAGTAGGTTCAGGTTCTTCATCAATCTCATCCGCTTTTGATTGGATAAACTTGTACAGATCAGGATTTCTGTCCTTCATCACTGCAAGCATGTCATCATCACTCATACCCTCATCCATTTGGTACAAACCATCTCTTGTATTGTACACTTTTACAGGTATCTCTTCCTCTGCTGCTACCCCCATGAGGTAAGCTGCAAGAGGTCCTTTGATTATCTCTGCAACATCAGGAGTAAATTGTCCTTGACTAAAACCACCTATCGCAATGCCATTAACTATCTCTTGAATAGATACGCCTGCAATCATAAGCTTTTCCATTTGGGTACGAACTTCAGGAGCTTCTAACCTATCAATTACAGCATCAACTGCTTTATCAGGGGTAGCATGTACAGGAGGTTTTTCCCATGCCCATTTACCTTTAGGTTCAGTCAAAGACCACCCCGGAGGGGCTTTGTTAAAACGGTTTGCTCTAAAGTCTTCTCTTGTAGGGGGACGCTTTATTTGTTTCATGTTTATTATCCATAGTATTTAGGAGCAAATGATGGTAGCTTAGTACGAGCAGCCACGCTAGGCATCTTAGCACCCTGTAGCTTTATAGTTGCACCACTTGAACCTTTGTAGTTCATCATCTGTGCTACTGCCATTTGTATTGAGGGAACTTTACTTGCGTTTGCTTTTATTATAGCATCATTTACTCTCGGTGTATAGCCAAATTGAAGATTTGCTAAATTACTTTTACTTACGTTAAATTGTCCTGCACCTGCAGTGCTTCTTGGTGCAGATACTCTTCTTTTCTTTGATTGTGGCATCTGAGTGGTTGCACCCGCTGGTGCTACAATGTCCATAAAACCACCTGCGAACTCCATAGCAGTTCCAAGATATCCTGCAGTTCTTCCTGTTACACTATCACTGCCCATAAATTCTGTATCTGGTAAATCGTATGTGCCTGTTACAAAATCGTAGGCACTTTCGATTCCTTGTCCTACGTAACTATCGGCTACATAGTCATATACATCTCCAACCGCCTGTCCGACTACACTGTCACTTATGCCCGTCCAAATATTACTTAACCAATCCCACATAGTTTTTAACCTCTTCTATTTACTTACGTATGCCGTACCAACTTTAAATATACCATTTAAAACAGCCTTACCTAGTTCTGTACTGAAGGTAGCATCACTTTCCATCTCGTACAGATCTGTATTAGCATCTATCTCCATAGATAGTAACCCTATCTCGTGGAAACGTTGCTCTTGACTCTCTGCTATTTTCAACGCCCAACCTGCTTCATCTCTGTATCTTTGCCACAAAGCATCTAAAGAAGCTTGAGTTATACCCAGTAGGTTTTGTACGTTCATTTGATTGGCTGCATTTTGGTTGGCAGTCTCTGCTGTATTTATCTCTCTACGCCACACAGCATTTGATTGTGCTATCTGTGTAGCCATAGTTGTGTTAAATCTTTCACGAGCATCAGATAGAGAAGCATTGTACTGAGCAATTGCATTCTTTTCGTTGACGTTAAACTGATCTTGAGCAGCTCTACGGTTTACATTGCCCGTTTCAATCTGGGCCCCTAATTCTGCAAAGAACTCGTCTATTTGATTTTGTGATTGTGCATTGAATTGAGCTGCTGAGTTTTCTGCTGCTTGATTAGATGTGAGTGCTTGCATCTGTCCAGCATAATCTATCTCTTGCATCTTCTGTTCGTTGTTTAAATTTTGTAGATCCATTGACAAGAATGACTTAGCATTGTTAACGGCAACTTGCATACGAGCATCTAAGTTAGCCTTATCCATTGACGCATAAGTCATGGCATTTTGCATAACTGCTTGCTGTTGGTTACTCAGATTAGCCATATCCATCTGTCCATAACGATCTGCATCAGCTTTGGCTATTGGTATACCTGATTCCATGATGGCTTGTGTTATGGCTGCAGAAGCCATACTAGATGCACCTAATCCTCTTGCCTGCATCATTGCACCTACGTTTCTTACAGCAGGGGCTGCCCAAGCAGGTAAAGGTTTACCTTCTTCAAATGATGAGAATAGTTGTTCTAATTGGTACTTGACAGTAGATTGTTCAGATACTTTACCTTGTGCTGCTTGAACTAGGGATTCCTTACTGACTGCTCCCTGTACGTCACCTATCACAGATTCAGATGATAGCTTACCTTGTGCGGCTACGGCTTCAGGAGTTCCGGGGATAGTACTTGCTGTGTACTTCTCTGCGTTTTGTTGAGACGGTACGGTGACATCTAAGTTTTCTGTTGATACAAGGCTGGGACTTACTGCATCAGTCGTATCTAGAGGATTTGGTGGGGTAAGAAGCTCTTCTCGTTGTACTTGTTGTACTTCAGGTACGTATTGAGTACCCGTTGGTAACGTGGTCGCACCCGCTCTTTCTTCTATTGTCTTTTGAATGTCTGTTACTGGTGTACTTTGTGCCATGTTTGTATTTCCTTTTGGTGTCTCAGGCGGTGTTACCCGTCCTAGATCACTTATGTTACTATCAACAGAGGTTGTCGGAGGTTTACCTATAGACTTTAAATAATTATCATAATCTTCAGCTTGCAGAGGACTACCAAAATTAACAACAGTTCCATCTGCTAGTCTACGAGGAACAATTACAGCAGAACTCGCCCTAAACATATTATTGGGTATTGTTGATTGATATTTTTTAAATGCTTCGTAATCAGGTAGAGTGTTTGCATTTTTGGGTTGTTGTGGCGATAATCCTACAGTTCCTGCATACTGTTGTGGGTCTTCAATCTTTGGTCGTGATTCAAATCTAGGGTCTCCCCTAAGAATTGGTTCACCTCTACCTACAGGCGATGATTCAAAACCTGACTGTTCGGTACTCTTTTTTATTCTACCTTGTTGACCTGTATCTGTAAGGTAATCTGTATAATATTTAGCCATCGCAACTGTTCGAGGACTATTTCCAAACCCATAAGCATCAGGTGTATCTATAGCAGAGTATATCCCCGTCATAGGGTTTTCTTTTAAAAACTGTTGAAATTGATTAGACTGAAAGAATTTCTCATCAGCACCTTTATCTATCCCAATTTGACGAAGTTTATCAGTATCCTGTTGTTGCATTGCCTTTTGCATAGCTTCAACAGAAGGATATGTTTTTCCGTCAAATCCAATTATAGCCACAGTCTACTCCCTACTTCATCACAATCGCAACCACTAAAGCTACCACACCAAGCGTACCCACCATAGACATAGCTTCTATTCGCCACATTCTTTTGTCTAGGGTTTCTAGCTTATCGTTGACTGCTTGGTATCGGATAGCACACTCTTTTTCGTGTGCTTCCAATTCCATTTGTACCTTTAACTCAGGCTGCATCTTCATCTGCTGCACTAGCTTTGGTTTCATCTTCTTCGCTT
>Ga0181604_10000706_pt1 | contig 30398 bp, 34 predicted proteins | sample 041ome_12_FD_148663 | JGI IMG/M metagenome (GOLD analysis project Ga0181604, IMG submission 148663) | Coastal salt marsh microbial communities from the Groves Creek Marsh, Skidaway Island, Georgia - 041410US metaG (spades assembly) | ecosystem: Environmental > Aquatic > Marine > Intertidal zone...
GCAGACATTGCCAAACAATATACAAAGAAGAAGACGAAGGAAGGCACACCACACACGCCACATGGCACGAACCCGGTGAGGATATACCGTACTGCCCGGCATGCAATGAAAACGCAGAAGACAACCAAGAAACCAACCAACCAACAACCTACTAGGAACCAACATGAAAACAATAGCACAATTCAACACACCAACCAAAGCAACCAAAAACGGCAAACCCTACGAATTCAGTCTTTCGTACTATCGTAGAAGAGAAGCCCTAAACAACATCCTAAGCGCTTACTACCGAGCCACACCCGAAACCATAAACGAGGGTTTGCATTGGTATAAAACCGCCAACCGATACGCCAAAGAGGTGAGCATTAAGACAGGCTACCCACTCAACACCGTATCCCAAGTTATTAGCGCCTTGAGCCCATCCGTCGAATGGAGCGTAAACAAAGCCCAAGCGCACACCATGATTAGCGCACACATGAAATCGGAGCCACTCGAAACCGTAACCGTAAGCACATACGACACGAATAAGGAAAAGGCATGGAGCATATGCGGAGGCACCGCAACAATAGAGCCCAAGAGCCTGAAAACGTACGCCTTTTGGCAGAACATAACGTTGAAGCCCGAACGTGTAACCATAGACCGCCACATCCTAAGAACCCTATTTAAGAGAGCGCCAAAGTCACTAACCGCCAAACGATACAAAGAAATAGAGCAGATATTTAGAACCGTATCAAGCGCTCTATACATTGAACCCTATCAATTGCAGGCGATAGTGTGGTTACAAGCTCTAAACGATAAAGAGGCATAAGCGTGATAAGACCAAAGCCCAACAGCCTGAATGCGTTCCTGATATTCAATGACGTAAGTATCAAGGAGCTTGCGACCCAATCGGGAATTGAGCGCACCCGATTAGGAAAGTTAGCACAAGCCAATAGCGAAAGAGAGCTCAGATATTCAATGCGAGTAAGCGAGCTCGAAGCGCTACGGCAGATAATAGAAGGTGAGAAGCCGCAGTGGATAAACCCAACGATACCGCTCTAACCACCCACCCGAAAACCGTAAACACTTGACAGGCTCGAAACAAACCCCGCCCAAAAGAGGCAAAACAAACCCCCGCCCACCGAGGCAAACCCCGAGCCAACAAGCCAAGACCCCCCCGATATTTCTCGGAGGGGTTTTTTGGTGCCTCAGATTTTTTCCCTTGTAACGAGCGCCAATTTTTCCCCTACCCAATACACGACCACACCGCCCGAACGCCTCAGGAGGGCAGGCAGACCCCTCAAAAGAGATTTTTTGCGGTACCTGATGGCAGACCAAGACAGGGGTAGCCACCTTAAAAATGCTTAATATAGATATACACCACCCAACCCTCCGCATTTAATCAAATTTTCACGACACTTGTCAAGTATTTCGTGCCATACACTTGCCTTTTGTTGGAATTTTCACTAAGCTAGTGTAAACACCATTATTACATCTACAATATGGCTTGGCACAAAAAAGAACCTATTAGGTCAAGAGAAGACTTTAACAGTCAAATTAAACTTGTTTTGGAGTGTCTATTTAAGATACCGAGCATGTCTGATAAGCTACCTAACTACATCATGAACCGTATAGAATCCATTATTGAGTATGCGAAAAAAGAAGGCTGGAACTGAATTTACAGCTTCTGAGAAGCTACAGATCCTTAACGATATAGAAGTGATTGGGAACGTGTCTAAAGTGGCTGAAAAGTACAACGTCTCTCGACAGAGCATTTACAACTGGAAGAATGAGCTTACACAGATCGAGGAAGAGGTCAAACAGAATGAGAAGTTCGTGCAAGCCAGAGAGGGCTCAAAATTTGACGTAGAAGTCATCAAAGACATTGAGTCGTATAAACACTTGCTTCAACAGATTGGAACGCTTGAGGAGCGAAAACAGAGTATTGGTGCTGTTGTAGAGTATAACTTGATGAGGGTGATCCAGATGTTGGAGACGCACCCAGACTTGGCGGAGATTCATCCTAAAGATCTGAGTAAGATTATGACGGATCTAAACTCTGTTAGGAAGGATATGAACAATGAGCCAGCCATTATTGTTGAGTACAAGAACAGCTTTAAGACGAATGTGTTGCATGTTCTTACTGATTTCTTAGAGATAGAGCAGATGAAAGAGGTTGTTAAACGTATAGAGGCGATGGATGCAGACTTTGAGATTGTTAGCTAAACTTTTTTATTGTACCTCACAAAACGCAGGGTACAAACGCTGTAAAAAACAGTGTAAGCTGTGCAAGGAGCATTATGGCTCCAAATAAGCCCAAAGAGATTAGCTGGTCTGAGGCGTTGTTTAGTGTGATAGGGCACGAACCCCCTCCTGACTCATTAGAGCTTAGGAACTCGTTTATAGAGAATTGTTTAGCCGATCAAGACGGTAACAAAGTTAAACAAGCGGAGATACACATGACCATGCAGAAAGCCATCTTTGACTGGCAGAAGCAGGCAGACGCTAAAAAAGCCAGATTGAATGGTCTGATACGAGCTCCTTACAACACAGGCAAGTCTCAGCAAGTACCTATTGGATTGTCAGCGTACCTTACTACGAGAAAGCACGAGCTAGAAACACTGATTGTGTCAGCAGACGGTGGTATCTCTACTAAAAGGATATTGTCTTTAAGGTCTTTGTTTGATAGCGAGGTCTACAAGTACTGGTGCAGGGAGCACAACTTTAACCCGATAGAGTTAGACCGAACCGATACGGGCTCCACACAGCGGATCATTGCTAAGAGTCGTAACCGTACTGGTAACCCAACGTATGAGGCGTATGCGGTTCTAACGCAAACCACAGGTCAACGTGCTGGTGTTTTGATACTAGATGACGTTGCCAACGATGAGGATCGTATCTCTACAGCTCGTAGGGAAACCGTTTGGAACAAGGTATCCAACACATGGATTAAAAGGGTTCACGATAAAGGTATTGTTTTGAGTGTTTGTACCCCGTACCATCCAAATGACGCTAATAGTCGCTTAATGAAGTCTGGAATCTTTAATGTATTGCAGATTTCCGTAAAAGAAGATAAAACTGGATATAAGGTAGAAGAATGGAACAACCTAAAGTAGTTATGTACGCTCGCTTCTCTGCAGACGTTGAGCAAGAGCACATAGATGCCATAAAGCACGAAATGGATCTATTTTTAGATATGATAGACGCAAAACTTATGGCTCAGAAATGGGAGGTGCTAGACACATACGAAGAAAGCTCTGTTCTTGACTATGTGATAGACAAATGTATGAGGTATGGGTGGAGCATATTGACCTATGACATCAAGACGTTGCACCCATTTAAGGCTGGAGCCATATCCATTATTGAGGATGCTGCCGAAGATTCGGTTCCTATATTCTTTATAGATCCTGAAAGCGCCATGAAATCAATATTCGGTATATGAGAGAGGCTGATAAGATATGGGAAATTCCCTTATGGGAAACAAACCACAGTAAACAACGTTTACTACAAGAGGAAGCGATGGATTTCTTGTCTTATAAGCTCGGATACGAGATGAGCGAGGAAACCGATGACCCTGAACGTAAAGCATACAAACACTTTGATGGATATAATCACTACCCTGACGGAAATCTCACAACAGACGATTATGATAGTAACCTTCCTGTTTGGCTATGTGCTGATTTTAACCGTAGCCCACATTGCTGGGCGCTCTTACAGGTCAAAAAAGCAAGAAATGGGCTTAAACAGTATATCATCTTTGATGAAATCTTCTCCAAAGAAGCACTCACAACCGAGCAAGCGCAAAAAGCAGTAGCTTTACTGCAAAAGTGGGGTATCTGGAAGGTTTTATTGTCTGGAGACAACACATCTAACCAGAAAAGTGGTAATTATGGTCGTGTAGGCAAGAATGACTGGGATTACGTGCGTGAAGTGTTTGATGAGAACGGTATTACTTATAAAAACGAGCTAGACGTACAAAACCCTAAGCGAAAGATACGTGTAGACAAGGTAAATAACGTTATATACGCTGGAACTAATGGTGAGCGCAGGCTTTTAGTCAATACGAGGTGTGAAAACGTCATAAAAGACTACATGTACTCCATAGTGAACGATAAAGGCTTAAAAATAGATAATGGAGACAGGGGTCACATGTCGGATGCCACAGATTACGCTATTTGGCGTAATGAGAAGGGGAACGCATCACCAATGTACGTGTTAAGGTAAAAAAATGTTAACGTCAGATCCGTACAAGACAACCTTTGTAGGCTGTAGCCTTTTTAGCTTAGGCTTTTTATACTTTTTTACTATGTTTCTAGCCTTAATAGGATGGTAAATAATAACCCTCTTGTCTGATAATAATAGGCAAGCGACAATATAGTCTGTTGGCAAAGGGTTAAAAACTAACGGATCATTCTTTTGGAAGCTCCAAGACAACTCAAAACTTTCCGCCTGATAGATGTGCTGAGACTTAATGTGCATTTTATACTCAACAGAATTGTGTACAGCAACAATATCAGCGTCATAAGACTTTTTAGATTTAGAGTAAACAGATATGTCTGGTTCCGTTACGTGTTCAAACTTGAGCTTATTCTTATAGTGATCGTATACAGCGTATTCAGCTATCTTTCCCCTGTATATATCTTTCTTTATTTTAGCAATATCAAGTTGACCACGACCCTTATACGTCTTTTTGTTGGTTCTATACACAGCCTCAACAAAGTCAATACACTTCTTTTGGGTTTCTGGCTTTATTGTTACTTCTATCCATTTCATGGATCTAATATAAATAACTTTAGTATTGAATCAAACCATAAATGATAGCTATTTTCGTAACCATGAAACGTAAAAAAGACTCAAGATTGGAACGAGCAGGTGTGTCTGGGTACAACAAACCCAAGCGTACACCCAATCACCCAACTAAGTCTCATGTTGTTGTAGCCAAGGAGGGCAACAAAATAAAGACGATACGTTTTGGTCAGCAAGGAGTGAGTGGAGCTGGTAAATCACCAAAAACAGAGTCTCAAAAAGCTAGACGCAAATCCTTTAAGGCTAGACACGCAAAAAACATAGCTAAAGGTAAGATGTCTGCTGCTTATTGGGCTGATAAAGTTAAGTGGTGATTACATATGCCTTTAAAACGTGGTTCGTCTGCAGATACTATTTCTAAAAACATTCGCCAACTCATAAAAGAAGGCTACACTCGTCAACAGGCAATAGCCATAGCACTACAATACTCAAGAAAATGATAGACACCTCAAGACTTTACTCTGTATCAAAAGAAGTAGTTGAAGACATTATAACAAAGGAGACGAGGCATCCTTATTACAGTGTCGTTTTAGACAGAGCAAAGATAATGAACAGCTGGTTTCAGGCGGAGTATGACGAGTACACAGCCATTTCTAGCACCGTATTTTCAGACAAGTCGTATATTATTGATCAGTCAAGCATAGAGTCTGATGACGAGTACAGAGAAAGACTAGGCAGAATGAAGCTGTTTCCATTGGAGCAAAAGTTTTTAAGCGCACAACAGCGCATTTATGACGAAAACAACGTAAACAGATTGTATCCAGAAGGAAAGAGCTTCTGGAAGTGGAAAGAATCTAACTTTGATGACGCTGGATGCTCCATTACCGAGTTTTACCGAGACAAGGTTCTCTTCGTAAAAGAGGTTCTTGGATTCGGAGCCATTGTTACTGACCTTATGATGGATGTAGATGGAAATCCTATTACCGATGAAGATGGCAAGGTGGTTCCGTATAACTACGTAGTAAGACCTCACGAGATATGGAACTTCCAGATGCAACAGGGCATGCTAACGTTGCTCGTTACTAGACAGATGTACTATGACATAAATAATATTAAGAAGTACAAGTGGATGGCATACACCCCTGAATACATTTGTGTGTATGAGGAAACCAACGGTAAGAAAGAGAAGGTATTAGACATACCCAACCCGTTTGGAGAGGTTCCAGCTACGTTATTAAAAGGTCAAACCGATGCTAACAGCTCTTTTGTGGTTGGCAAGCCTAGACGTTATTCATTGAAGGGAATGTACCTAGCGGTTTCTGAGTTGTTTTATGACCTAAAGAAAGGATCCGAGCTGTTTGGTCACCCAATACCTGTTCTTACAGATAGTATTGTTCGTAGCCTTGCAGGTGTCGCAGACGATGACAAGTACGACTCTAAGACGATTAAAGAGGGCGTAGGTATGGCTATTATCATTCCTGATGACCAGCAAATACCTAGCAACATGCTATATCAAGCAGATATGCAGGGTCTTCAGCATCTTAGAGATGTAATATTCAGCGACCTTATGTCTATGATATTTTTATTGGCTCAAGTAAGAGACAAATCCGTTGTTAAGTCAAACGTATCTGGCTCTGCTAAGAGATTCGATAACGTAGAAGAGCAAGGTTTATTGGCGGCAACCGCTATGGATATGGAAAGTATAGAGACGCAAGTTATACGCAGAATGGCTAAGGTTAGAGATGAAGCATACGAAGACTACATGATTACGTATAGCAAGCATTATGACTTGTCTAGTGCGGATGAGATATTCTCTGACATTACAGAGGGTATGCAGTATCACGCACTCAGTCTGCCTCTACTCAAGAAACTTACTACAGAATACATGCGAAAGCGCTCTATGCCTCAAGAAGATATTGAAGAGGTTATGGAGTACTTTGATGAGTATGGCATGCCCAAAACAACCTCTGACCTACGAAATTTGGTGGATATATTACCACCCGAAGAACTTCAACGCCAAGCACAAGTTGGTATTGAATCTAATAGCGAGCAATAATTAACTTATAATTACATTATGAGCACAGAAAACATAGAGCAAGTTGAAGCTCCTGATTCAACACTAGAGGAGTCAACCTCACAAAACACTGAACAACAACCCGCAACTGAACCCGCATTTGACAAAGATAAATTCTTTCGAGGTGCGTACAATGAGGGTAAAAACAAGGTCGAAAAAGACGTTGTTGGTAAGTTCTCTGAATTATTAGGGGATAACTTTGAGTCACTAGAAGACGCATTTTCTCGTATACAGCAAACCTTACAGCCTAAGCAAGAGGATAAAGGGGAAGCAGAGAAGTTACGAGAACTCTTACAGCAATATCAGCAAGAGGCTGAATCTGCAAAAGAGCAGTTAATGATGACTCAAATGCAAAACAGAATAGACTCTGAGTTTGGTAGTGCGTTTAGTGCTTTACAGCAGGATAACGAGCTTACACTAAAGCAAGACTACATAGAGCAACTGTTCTATAATGAATATGAAATTGAAGAGTCTAATGGGCAGTTCTATGCCGTCAAAGACGGTGTACCTGACCTAGACGCTCAAGGCAACAGAAAATCAGTGGCTAACTCACTCGTTGAGTTTGCTAAACAATTTGCAAAGCCCAAGAAAGTGGGCGCTGGCGGAGCAACTGGTGGTACTCCAGCTAGTGAAAGACCTAGTCGTGCAGAGTTTCAGAAACTTGTACGTTCGGCTAATCCAGCAGATCGACAGAAGGCTGAGGAGCTATTCGCTGCCTCACGAGCCGCTGGCGGTTGGGCGGAACAATAAATCCATCTTATTATGGTTCGGCAACACCTTAATTGTCTATATCTAGGTCACAGCGACCCAAAAGCTAAATCAAAACTTACATTTAATTTAACTTTTATTAGATATGGCAATTAATAGCAATTTCTCAATATATGAACCAGAAGCATGGGTAGAGGTAGCTCTAGCTAACCAATATCCTAACCGACCAATGGTATCCGAAGCCGTTACTAACGTAGCTGGCGCTTCCATTGAAGGTCTAGTAGCTTCTAAAAACAAGTCTGTTAACATCACTCGTGCGGTAAAGCCAAGTGGTGCTCCTACTGCGTACACTGGATCTTATTCTTTAGATACTCCAGACGCTAATGAAGAGACTTTAACTATCAATAAGCACTACTACACTGGTTTCAGCATCGACAAAGCTGACCAGAAATTTGCGCTTCCTGACTTAGTTCAACAGCACTTTGTACCTCACTTACACCGTTTGATTGACCAAATCAACTCAGACGTAAAAGTTGAGGCTCGTAAGGCTTTCGAAGTAGCTTTCTCTTCTAAAGGAACTGATGCTACTGTTATGGATGACAATGACCTTGCAGAAGCTCGTAGAATTATGGCTTCTCGTAAGTTCGTAACCGATAACATGATTATGGTTATCGACCCATTCGTAGAAAAAGACCTTACTACTCTAAACATCTTTCAACAAGCTAACACTCGTGGAGATGCTGGTATTCAGTTAGGTGGAGCTATGGCTCGTGCGTATGGTTTCGACTTCTACGTTGACAACGAAGGTTCTAACCACACTGCTGCCACTACAACTAATGTTGTTGTTGCTGCTAACGCTGCTGTTGGAGCTACAACTATATCTGTAGATAATGGCTCAACTGGTGATGCTGACCTTAATCTAAATGAAGGAGACGTAATTTACTTCACTGGAGCTTCTGGCTCTGATGATTATTACGTTGTAGAAAGCCAAACTGCAACTGTATTAACACTTAAAGAACCATTACGTAAAGCTGTTGCTGACACTACCGTAATAGTTGCTGTTGATATTGCTGCTGGTGACACTGGTCGTGAGCAGTTCTTCTACGATCCATCTGCACTTGCTCTTGTAACTGCCATAATGCCATCTGTTGACAGTGGCTCTGGTTCAGGCGTAAGACGTGCTGCTGGTTTCGAGTCTATGAACAACGTAAACTACACGTTGACTGTAGAAGAAACCAAATCTGGTGCTGACATCTTAATCGAGATGTTATACGGAGTCAAAGTATTCCGACCAGACTTAGGTGGTCGATTCATTCGAGGTAACGAAGCTAAAGGATAATCCTTGTAGCTAGAAACAAATTAGGGATAGTGGTTGTACTAAGGTACAACCCTTCCCTTTTTTTATACGCTCATGAACAGCAAAATGATAAATATAAATGAGATAATGGATTATAAAGCAGTTATAGGAACTATAGGATTGCTTTCTAGTGTAACCTTAAATCAGGTATCAGCTGGGGTATCTTTACTTATCGGTTTGGCTACTCTAGGATATATGCTTACCAAATGGTATGGCGAATGGAACAGGGTTAAACATGAACAACAAAAAAGAAATAAATAAAGATTATGGCGTTTAGTGACCTTACCCTTACAAGAGATAATATAGATGCACTAGAAGAGCTTACGTTTAGTGGAGTTAACGTCACTACGGGCACTACAACGCTCAATCTATCTCAAAAGGATAACTTGATATTGGCTAAAGCAATCAAGCTCCTTAAAACGGATATTTTAGAGGAATTGAGAGAATACATAAATGATGATACATATAGCACAGAAGTAGCGTTACTTGATGCTATACATGTGATCGACACAGAAGACTTGTTAGTAGACCTGTTATCATACAAATTTTTAGAGCTGTGGTTTTCGCAAGACGCAACACACAAGGATAGCTTTTCATACACGAAAGCTATAAAGTATTATGGTATGTATAATCAATACATTTCAGCTAACCTCAGAAGATTAAGTGGATTATTAGCAAAGCCAAAGACAAAGCCAAGAGTTAGATTTTCTAGTATATACTAATACAATGACACTAGGTGAGACCATACTAAAAGACATTGATACTATGCTTGACGGCACAAAGGCTGAAAAGGTATATAAGCAAGTGGGTCGAATCTATAAAGAGTCTATAGACAACGCTAACCGAAAAGCTATTGATCCAGACGGGTCGGAAAGAATAGAACTATCTGATGAGGCTCCATGGTATTATAGAACGAAAAAGGCGGAGGCAACAGGTAGAGACAAACCTGATTTAAGATTTTCTGGTAACGCTGAAAGAAGTTTGACTTATGACATAAAAGATGATGGGTTTAATATGTATCACTCTGATCCAGATGCCGCATACTATATGTATAAGCACGAATACGGTATTGGTCATATGCCTAAGCGTAGACAGTTTCCAACGGATGAGGGAGAGTTTAATGATAGCGACTCTTCTTATCAAAAGCCTAACATAGAGAAGGTGACGCAGATCGTAACAAAACACCTTAACTCTAAAAGAAAATTAAACTTCTATGGATAGAAACTCTATACTTAGTGGCTATAAATCATCATTTTTAACGTACTCTGGTAATGATGCTAGACCAACCGTAAACAAGGTATTGAAATATAGTGGAAACAATTTCGATATTAGAAGGCGTGGTGACATTATCAGAGAAGTAGTAATCTTTAAGTTACTAAGCTCTACGACACAGTACATGATACAAGACGATAAGCCTGAAGAGGTATTGCAAAGATTTCAGGCAAATGTGTTTGTAGAACAATCTGATAGTCACAGTGTTAGAGAATCTAACTATGACAGAATATTAGAAATCGTTGACCAGTTATTTGACTGGGCTAACGCAACAGACGGATCAAGTATTACAAGCGATGTGCTAACCATAACCGTAACAGGTTCTGATAGCATAGAAGAGGATGATGGATACTTATCTGTAAACGTGAATTTTGAAAGCATAATCCAAATATAACATAACACAAAACTATGGCAAACAAGTTAATCTTTGAATCAGCTGAAATATTACAAGACGATGGAACTTCATCTGTTGGCGTAATATCTCAAATTACCGTAGACGGTTCAGAAATCGCTATTACTCCTAACTCAGTAATGATTGAGGATAATCGTGAGATTTATGAGTCTTTTACTGGTAGAATCGTTATCCGTACTCTACAAACTGCCTTTGACGGTGGTGGAGACATCCTTAGCAACGCTCACGTTGTAAGTGCTGGATCCTTAACTGGCAAAAGCGAAGGATACTTGAAATTAAACGGTAAAGGTGACTCTCCATCATTAAGAAGCCCGTTAACCTATATTCAAGGTCATAACGACTTCAGTAATGGTAGAAGAGAAATCGTATTAGTAGCACAAGCAGAAGAACTAAATAGTTCTAGCGCAGTAACTGTATCTTAATAACCCAAAGGAGGTAACGTAACCATGCCAACGCAACTTAGCAAGCTGGCTATAACCGATGGTACCACCTCTTTGACATTCTCTATATATCAAGAGGGTGCTGAAGAAGCGTCTAGGCAGGTTATATCCATAACTCCAAATACGGCTATCATTGAGAATAGCCGAGAAATCATAACAAGCAAAGTGTACGACCTAACCTTGGTTGGCGTATACTCTTCTGCGTCTGCGTCTCAACTACAGACTTGGGCTAATGCTGGAACAGACCTAGATTTTAGTGGGTATGGTACAGACGGCTCAATCTTACAGGGCGAAGGAACCATTCAGGCTGTGTCTGGATTCGAAGATAACCTTGCCATAAAGTTATCCTCCCAGCGTGAGGCTCTTGGCGGATATGATTCGTCAACGGGCAAACACTCTTCTGGGTTGTCTTACGACAAGAATGGTTTAGCCCTGTACAAGTGGGGTGACGCAGACGGTAACAATAAAGCTGACGGTTGGAGTAATACTGGAGGTACTGGCTGGAACTTTGATATAGTAGATGGTCAATTCTTCACTACAACTGCTGGTACAGCTTCTGTAAAAAGAAGATTGTACTTTCCGTTCCCTAATCAGCGATTGTATTTCAACATTGATGTAAAATCATATACAGACGGAACTGTAGGTCAAGCTAACATTTATCTCGAAGGATTTGAGATTGATGGAACCACGTCTACTGGAAACTCTAATGTTGTCAGCATAACTGGAGTACAGGCGTTTCAAGACTATCTTGACGTGCCAGACGGAACTGTATACGTAGACGTTGTTGTTCAGATTGCACAGGATGATGAGTTACAATTTAACGAACCAACTGTTCAGATGGATAGTACCTATACGTTTACAGAATTTAACACGTAATAACACATAATAAAGCGAGCAATTATGGGTAGACTAACAAAAGTAGTAGGCGAATTTATGGGGGTAAAGTTTGAAGTTAAAGCAACCCCTATTCGCTTTGATAAAGTAATCGAGGATCGTAAAAATATGCTCTTCGATTGGTACAAAGAGAATCATCCAAAGGTACACAAAAAGCTAACAAGCGATAAGTATACCATAGATGACTTCACCTTTGAGGAGTTAAACCATGTTAACTCATGGATGATGGATGAAGACTTCAGGGCTAAGTACTGCAAGTTTACTGCTGAAAAATGCATGAAACTAGCTAAAGAATTGCCTGATACCGTATGGAAATCTGATGACCTTGAGATAGGAACTATCGAGGAGGCTTGGGATTTTTTTACGAAGAGGCGTCAAGTACCTATAAATGGAGTCGGAGTACTTTAGAGTCATTAGACTTGCTCGCACCTAATGACCTAGTGGTCGAGATTGGCGGTTCGTACGTTTATTACTGTTACGTTCTCGCTGATTTCGATCCATTGCGAGCTAAGGAACTTGAAGCCGAGTGTTCGGTGGAAGACATAACAAAAGCCATGATGGCTAGAGTAGCCTATCACAAGCCAAAGGAATAAATTAGATGCCAGATTTAATATACAATGTTAAGTTCAAGATAGATAGCTCTTCAGCTAACAGTCTGAAAAATGTTGTAGACGCAAACGCATCTAAGCAGGTAAAAGAGCTTCAAGAGGCTCTTGCTATATTACAGCAAAAACTTAATAGCACATCCAATCAAACTAAGGATATAGACAAGGAAACAAAAGATTATATCTCTACAGCTAACAACCAAAAGGCTTTAGTAAAGTCTTTAAGTTCTGAAATGTCTAAGACAGTTCGTGTCTATGGAGAGAATAGCAAGCAAGCTCAGAATCTTAATGATGTTTTACTAAGAGAAAATCAGATACTTGATAATACGATACTGACACTGGATCAATACGTAAGCAACACCGAGCTTAGTACGGATGCACAAACAGCCCTGTATAATTCTATAGCGTCTGGTAACACTACCATGGTTCAGGCTAAGGCAAGGCTTAATGAGTATAAAAGAGCTATATCTACGTCTGGTGACGCTGTTGGTCAAATGAACACTCAGTTTTCGGCTGGAAACCAAGCTATATTCTCGTTCAGTGATATGGTTCAGGATTCGGCTCAGTTTCAGTTTGGATTTGCTCAAGGGATGCGAGCCATTGGTAACAACATTGGTTACACAGCGGAACTTATGGCTGTAATGACTAAAAATGCAAGAGAACAAGGCATGACCTTTGGTCAGGCAATGAAATCATCAATTACTGGTATTAACGCATTTATAGTTGGTCTTAACGTTGCTGTTACGGCTGTTACTTGGTTTGGTAAGAATGTAGGAAGAGCTTCAAAAGAAGCAAATGATGCGGTTCTTGATTTCATTAACTCTTCAGCTCAGCTACAAGACATAGGCGGTTTTGACTTTCTTGATATAGAAAGCATACGCTTACAAATAAGAGAGTTTGAAAAGCTAAAAAGTGTAGTAGAAGACAATGACGCTCAGATACTGTCTCTTACGCAGTACGAACATGCTTTAGCTGTCACAGGTTCTTCTTCAGCTAACTTAGCAAGACAAAGCGATGCTTCTAAAAAAGCTGTTAAAGATTTTATTAACAGTATAGGAGCTTTAGCTGATGTAAAAATAAAAGTAGTAAACGAAGAGTTAGAGAAGTTAAATGAAGCACTAAAACTAAAGGAAGGTTTAGCGGAGCTTAATACGTTGGCAACGTATATGGATGGCATAGATGCTTCTACTAAAAAGGTATTATTATTCACCGAGGCTGGGTTGGATGCTGGTCAATCTTTAGAAGATTTGGCTGATGATCTGAAGTTTGATATTGAGGTCACTAAACTTCTTATGCAGACTAATGATGAGCACATTGCTACCTATGAATTTTTAGTTCAGCAGTACGATAAAGTTGAGGCTTCAATTAAGTCTAAAACTGATGCGCAGCAAAGAGAGGCTGATGCAATAAAGAAAAACGCTGAAGAAGAGTATAAACTTAAATTAGAGATAGCAGAGGGATACGAAAAGCGGAGAAAGATGGTTGAGGCAACCAATCAAGCTATTAAAGAGTTAGCAGAAGCAGATTACGAAAAGATACAAGCCGAAAAAGCTAAGGAGGCTGGTGATCAGATATTGGATACCTACGAAAAGAGAATGAAAATAGCCAATGATGCTGGAATTGCTCATTACAAACACTATACAGAGTTCGTGCAAGTAGAACACACTCGGTTACTCATGACGCTATCTGTTAACGGTAAGTTAAAGGATGTTTACGCAGAGCGCATGGCTATGATGAAGGAAGAGCAAGACATGGCTAAAGAAACCCTTAGCGTTATAGGTAAGTTTACTGTTACCGATGAGCTGGTTGCGCCAATGAGGGGATCCATTGCGTTTTTAGAGAAAGAGATTGCTGGTTTAGAAGCTGGGTTTACTAATGTAACTACAGACGCTGCCAGAAAAAGTTTAGCTGCTGTAATTAAGGGTAAGCAAGAAGAGCTAGACGCTAAAAAAGCGTTTATGGCAGAAGAGACTAAGGTAACTGAGTTTAATGGTAAGAAAATTGCTAAGACAGCTAGTTTTATAAGTGACGGTCTATTTGAGAATGAGAAAGCTGAAGCTGTAGCCTCAGCAATAATAAATACTTATAAAGCTGCAACAGTAGCACTTGCTTCTGCGCCACCTCCATTTGGAGCCATTCTTATGGGTGGAGTTATTGCGTCTGGTATTGCTCAGGTCAAAAAAATAATGAAGACCAAAAAGGGTGATAAAAACATTGAGTCTGGGTCTACTGGCGGCAGAACAACCTCTGCTTTAGTTCAGGCAAATGAGGTAGAGCGACCTACACAGTCTATTAGCTTTATGCCTAACAAAGCGGCAGACATGGCTTCGTCTAGTCAACCTTTAAATGTACAAGCAACCGTAGACAGAAAGGGTATAGCCGTATCAGCGTCTAAAGGAAGTAGAGAGATTTCATCCTCACAAATTAGACCATGAGTACTTTAAGAGCGAGCACTGGAACTATATCAAGAAGTTTTGGCAACTTTTCTGCACAGATAGAGATGGGCTCTGGAACCCTTGTAGAAAGAGACATGAGCCTTGCAACTATGCCAACGCTTACTCAAGACTTTGATCTACAAGAAGAGACGGCTGATATTAACGAGATAAAGATAAACTTATCCGATATAACCATAAAAATATTTGACGGTCTAAGTGAAGGTGAAAGCCTGTTTAGTTACATAGAGGCACTTGAGTTGTCTGATACTATTCAGATACAAATTACTACGCCAGCAGGAACGGATTATTTTATATCCAGCAAAGCGTCTTGTAGATACGATTGGAGGGCTAGAACGGTTGAACTGACTGGTCAAGCGGCTCTTAGGTTTGATGTTGAGGTTACTGGATATAGTATAGCCGATAAAACATCTAATGATGGATGGGTTGCTCCTTATGACCTTATACAGAAATTTTTATCTACACAGGGAGCATCTCCAACGATAAAGATTATAGGTAGCTATTTTGATAATTATGATGTGACAGATCTAAATTTTGCTCCAATAGATGACCCGAAACTATTAGTGTTGCCGTCTACGTCTGTAACTACCTATTCACAAGCTAAAACAACCTTCTTGAGACTGTCTGTGATAGAGTCAGCCATGATTGGAACAATGATGGGATACGCTTTTTATGTGCGTAGAAACTTTAACAGCACATCTGATCCAGACCATTACGCATCCATTGCAGGCTCTAACCTAAAGAATTTTGGCGTAGAGTTTAACCAAAGAAGTGTAAGAAACATTGACTACGACTTTAGGTTTGAAGATCAAACTGGTCAGCCCGTATACACGTTTAGTGATGTCATAAACTCAGCAGGGTCTCAAGACTTAGATATAGCTTATATAGCCGCTGGATATAAAACCGTTGAGTATGACACTCCTCTTCAAGAATGGATTGAGGTAGGTGTCACTGCTGATAGCGCTCTTGAGATAGGAAGCCCAAATGGAATAACAATTATAGGCTCTAACGCAAAGGATAGTTATCATAACGCATTAGGTATAGAGTCTTCTTATAAGGTAGACTTTGAGATATTCGGTATACAAACACTCAAGCCTTATGAGTTTATTGAGTTTGCCAATGACATACACCCAACAGTAAACGGAAAAAAAGTACGACCATCTTACCTTGAATATGACCTTCAGAATGATGTCGTGAAAGGTGAGGGCTACATTATTGGCTAGGCTTGAACAAATAATAGTTATTACGGATGCTGGCGGTGAAGAGTATTTAACCGTTCAAAATTACGCTGAGGAAGACGAGTACGAATACTGGGGTTCACCATTCGATGAGGCGGTGAACGGAGCTCTCAGGCAAAATTTGAAGGGCTCACGTAAAAAGATAGAGTTATCTTACAGGTTGTGTACCGAGCCAGATGTGTACCGATCAATATGCAATAACATTGCAACAGATTTAAGAAACGGAAGAGAGTTTGTATACATTGGTATTGATAATCAAAGTGTATTTAGAGTAACTTTAGATGATGGTTTTTCTAACAGAGTAGAATATACCAACCAGCATGGTCTATTTATACCAAAACTTGTATTTAAAAGCACCGAATTAAACGTACAATTAGGATTGATATTCGAGGATTGGAGATACGTTTATGAGGATGTTGAAGAGTATAGAGACTATGGATTGATAACAGACAGTGTAACAACATTTATAGATTATGGCTCTATCACGTAAATTACATACGATATACATACGTAAAAAGGGTGGCGGTAACAACTGGTTTTATGCCATCAAAACAAATAACGTGGTTAGTGACATTGGTCAGGTAAACTATGGAAGCTCGTTTGATGAGGCTGTAGACGGATCACTTAGGCACAACTTTCGTGGATACAGATTAACCGTTACGCTTGACTGGGCTAAACTTAGTGATTCAACGTTCACAGGCAACGTATATTCAAACGCAAGCTCTCCAGCAGGTCTTCTTAATGACATGAGAAGCTCATTAACAAGTGCTAATCCAGATGATTCCATAGAAATTTCTTTTACTGGTCTTGGAGATTGGATAGGTGTGGTTCCATCCAATGTGACGTACGCCACAACGTACACAAACCAAGTAGGTAGGGGGTCAGCCTCTTTTACCTTGGTAGGTCAACAACTATTAACGTCTATAGATGAATACTTAGAAGCACCAGAGGTATAGCGAGCGTATGGCAACAGAAGTAAAACGTAGAAGAGGCACAACCGCAGAACACTCCACGTTTACAGGTGCTCTTGGAGAGGTAACAGTAGATACCACAAAAGACACACTTGTTGTTCATGACAATAGTCAGGTAGGTGGGTTCCCATTACTTCGTGAGGATTTTAGTAATGTTCCACAGCTTATAACGTTTTATGAGGCTAATATTGAGACCTTAAACTTTGATACTGCGTACTCTGATACGGGTAACGAGCCTCAAGGTGGTTTGTATTGGAACGTAGATGAAAAGACCCTTAGCCTTGTTACTAATGGCTCTACCCTTGAGGTTGGTCACAAAACAGAGGTTAATGTAATCAATAATGATCCTTTACAAGAGACTATAAGTAAAGGTAGCGTAGTTAGTGCGTATGGTTCGCCTGGTGCTTCTGGAAAGATTTCTGTTAAGCTATTTGAAGCTGGCACAGATGACACTAAGACTATATTAGGTATTCTTGACGAAGACATTGATTATGGGTTTGAGGGTAAAGCCATTGTATTTGGTAAGATACGTAAAATAGATACGGATACGCCAAACTGGAGCGCTGGAGACGTTTTATACGCAAGCTCAACGGCTGGTGAACTAACAAATACTCAGCCCACAGCAGGAAACGTAGAGTTACCGATAGCTTATGTGGTTACGGTACATCCAAACGTTGGTGAAATATTTGTACGGATTACACCTATTGACGAAAACGCTTATCAGGCGTATGACGCTGACCTTAGTGCTATAGCTGGTCTTGCTAAAGCGGATGGTAACTTCATTGTAGGTAATGGATCTGCTTGGGTGGCAGAGTCAGGTGCTACGGCACGTACTAGCTTAGGTCTTGGTAACGTTGAAGATACTGCCCTTAGTACGTACACTGGTCAAGGTGGAGCGCTAGATAATCAGTACATTACAAATAATGCTGGATATATTACTCAAACAAATGGTGATGATAGATACCTACAGCTTATAGGTGGCACGCTTACTGGTAACTTAGTTATATTTAAAGACAAGCCACACATAGAGTTAAAGGATAACGCTACGAATGACCCTGTATCTGGAACGATTGACTTTTTAGAGAACGCTAATTCATGGGGTACTACTGGTTCTTATGGAATGAGAATCCAGTATGACGGTGATGCAAACCAATTCGAAATAAGCGGATTAAGCAACGGAACAGAGTATCATCACACAACCATATCAAGAGACGCTGGTAACTATGTAACGTCAGGAACAATGACTGCTGCTAGTTTTACTAAAGCTAGTAACAGTGGTGGGTTTCTAAAGGCGGATGGTACAGAAGATACATCTACCTATCTGACATCATACACCGAAACAGATACGTTATCAGACGTTACTGGTCGTGGTGCATCTACCACAGATACTATTACTTTAGACAAGTCTGGCGCATCTACTGGATACGCTTTAGTAGTTTCAGGATCGGCTCAAGAGAGTATTAGATTTTTACATACAGGTTTAACTATAGAATCTACTGGTACGTTTAACATTGACGCAGGTGCTAGTGATGACCAAGACTTAAACCTAAATGCTGGTCACATATACCTAAACAACAATACAGATGTTGATGGTAACTTGGGTGTGACTGGTGACGTTACAGGCAGTAACCTATCCATTAGTAACTGGAACACTGCTTACGGATGGGGTGATCACTCTACTGTTGGTTATTTGACTTCGTTACCTGCTCATAACCATAATAACTTATACTATACAGAACTTGAGATAAACGAGTTTTTAGACGGTACTAACTCCATAAGTGGTTATAACAAATCTAATTGGGATACTGCTTTTGGGTGGGGTAACCATGCGAGCACTGGATACCTGACATCTTACACTGAAACAGACCCAGTATTTACTGCAAGCGCTGCTAGTGGTATTAATAGTGGAGACATTGCTGATTGGGATAGCTCTTATCAAAACAGTTTAACAGGTGCTTCTTTTGACACCTCAACAGGTATAGTTACTGTTAGCGCTGTTGGTGGTGCGTACAATACAGTATCATTAGACGGTAGATATTACACCGAGACTGAAAGTGACGGGCGTTACTTACGAAGTAATGCAAGCGATACGACTACGGGCAACATTACTATAAGTAAAGATAACCCTACGCTTACTTTAGTAGAAACAAATACTGCGACGGGTAGTTATCCAAGAATTAATTTTGATACGGGGAATAATCAAGGCGTATCTCTTTATCATAATGAATTTGATGGTGAATTACCCGCAGATGGTTACGGTCTTGTTTTAGACGCTTCGGCAAGCAATGCGCAGTTTCCAAGTACGGGTACTTTATCCTTTAGCGTATTGGGTGAAATGTATACGGGAGGCACTACTCTAGCCTCCTTAAATAGGGTGTTCCACGATGGCTACCATCCAAATGCTGATAAACTAACTACAGCTAGAGAAATTACACTTGGCGGTGACCTTACAGGTTCCGCTTTCTTTGATGGTAGTGCAGATATTACCATATCAGCTCAAGTAAGTAACAATAGCCATACGCATGACGATAGATACTTACAGCTATCAGGTGGTGGTCTTACTGGCGATTTGGATATGAATGATAACACGATAACAGAAGTAGAAAGTATCATTCTTGCAAACAAAGAGGGCGAGCTTTTTGATACTACGTCAGGTCGTTTGATGTTTGACGAGAATTTTTATAGCGATACAGAGTATGGCGTTTCAACGGTATGGACTACTAACGGAGGCGGTCTTGTAATTCGTAACGAGGATGGTTGGGGTCGTATTCTTTCCGATAAGAATATGGAATACCTTAACGCTTCTTTTGCAAGCGTATCGTCTAGCGGAGCGGTAACGGGAAGTAACTTAAACGTTTCTAATTGGGATACAGCATTTGGCTGGGGTAACCACGCTAGTGCTGGGTATCTAACTTCATTTACCGAAACGGATCCTACGGTACCTAGTCACGTTAAAAGTATTAGTACGGGCGATATTGCTGATTGGAATGCTTCTTATCAAAACTCCTTGTCAGGAGCCAGCTTTGATACTACCACTGGTATAGTAACAGTGAGTGCCATTGGTGGTTCTTATAATACCGTTTCTTTAGATGGCAGGTACTATACCGAAACAGAAATAGGTAACTTCTTTGGTGGTACTACTGCAATAACTGGTTACAATAAAACTAACTGGGATAGTGCTTATAATAATACTGTAGCTAGTGCCTCATTCAACTCTACAAATGGAGTACTTACGCTTACTCAGGTGGATGGCGGTTTTGTTACCGTAGACTTAGATGGTAGATACTTAACCGCAGAGACTGGAGACATAAGCGAGGTTATAGCAGGCACAGGTTTAAGTGGCGGAGGCTCTAGTGGTTCTGTTACTCTTGCGTTGGATTTTAGTGAACTATCTAGTAATCCTCCTGTAACCATTGATACTACGGATCAGCTTATATGGTATGAGACTGGATCAGGTACAGAAAACAGAACAAATATAAACTCGTTTCCGCTATCTAAATTCAATAATGACTCAGGTTTTACCAGCAACATTGGAGACATCACAGGTGTTACAGCAGGAACAGGATTGTCAGGGGGAGGTACTTCAGGATCTGTAACTCTAAACCATGCAACAACTTCCACATTAGAAGGATCTTATGGAAGCACCGCAGACGGAACTAAAGTTGATAGTATTACGGTAGACGCATTTGGTCACGTAACCGCCATTACTACAGGAGCTACTGGAGATATTACTGGAGTAACAGCTGGAACAGGTCTTAGCGGTGGTGGAACGTCAGGAACGGTTACTCTTAATGTTTCTGGATTGAGTGTATCAGAATTTGCAGCGGCATCTATACAGACTGGCGCAGAAACTTTTGTTGATTCCGATACAGTATTAATGACCGCAGCAGCAGTACAAGACAAGATAGAATCGTATGGATACAGCACAACTGCAGGAGACATTACAGGCGTAACCGCTGGATCTGGGATAAGTGGAGGAGGTACTTCAGGAACTGTAACCATTTCTCACGAAGACACCAGCTCTCAGGGATCGGTTAATAACAGTGGCGGAACTGTAATACAAGACGTGACGTTGGATACATACGGTCACGTTACTGGATTGGTATCATACAACTTAGACGGAAGATATTATACGGAGTCTGAGGCTGATGGTAGGTTCGTAAACGTTACTGGTGACTCAATGAGTGGTAACTTAACAATAAGTGGCACGCTTTCTGCTACGGTTAAGTCGTTCAATATTGAACACCCAACTCAAAAAGGCAAGCGTTTAGTGTATGGTGTACTTGAGGGTAACGAACACGCAGTTTTTGTTAGAGGGCGTTCTCAGAGCAAGGTAATAGAGCTTCCAGAAGAATGGTCAGGATTGATTGACCCAGAGTCAATAACGGTTCAGTTAACATCCATTGGCAACTCAAAGACCTATCACTATAAAGAATATAAAAACAATAAGATATACATTGGTAGTAGCGGTCTTAATTGGAAGTACGATTACTTCTACATTGTGCATGCTACTCGTATAGATGTAGAACCATTAGAGGTGGTACAAGATGCTAATTAATGTGACGTACAATAAACAGAATGGCGAAATAATTGTGTGTAATGACGTAAAAAACATTATTGTAGAACTTGGTCAATCAAGTATTGAAGATAATAATGATACACTATATTTTGAGATTGCTATTGATACCAGCTTTTATGAATTGGCTGGAGAAGAAATAATCGAAGAAGAAATAATAGAAGAAAGCGAGCAAATTTAATGGCAGCATTATCATCTACACAGTCTGGTAACTTTAGTAGCTCTAGCACATGGGGTGGATCTACTCCTGCTGATGGAGATACTTTTACTATAAATGCTGGTCACCTTGTAACGGTCAATAGCGACTTGAGACCAACAAATGGTTATGGAGATGTTGTGTGTCATGGAAAGCTGTACATAACCAACAACGGCAAATTTAGATTGAATGGTCGTATAACTGTAAGAGCAAGTAGTAAAACCTCTTTTTTTACTGAGGGCGTAAGTACTTCGGGCGGAGCCTTTGTTATGGATTCTGGTAGCCGTCTTGAGATACGTGGAGATAATTCTGCTCAACATGGTATATGGAATGAGACAGAACGATATACTACCTTAGAATGTGTAGGCTCAGATAAAAACAGAAATACTACATTAACGGTTCAGCACGATTACAATTCTGATTACTTGAATGTAGCAAGCGCTGCTAACTTTGCAGAGGGAGATTGGATTACTGTATTTAAGAGAGATAGTGATTACATTGTATGTACAGATGAAGGTTTTTGGGTGCATGACATAGACACCGTTAATAACAGGATTTATTACAGACAGTTTGTAAGCCCTACAGCAGAAGTTACAGGTTATAACTATTCTGATTTGTATGTAGACAACGCTAGGAAATTTAGGGTCGGATACAAGATAATATTTGGCACAGGTTCTAATAGAAACGTGAAAACTATAACCGCCATTGATCGTGGAGCTAACAAGATAACTTGTGATAGTAACGTATCTGGAAACCCAACTGGCGCAACAGTTTATCAGACTGGTAACGAAAAGATACAAGAGTCTGGTAACATGGTTAAGCGCATGGCAACTACGCTTAGTAATTTTACTAGCTCTGGCGGTAACGAGATTATTGTAGGAAACGCCTCAGACATAAACGTTGGTGACGAAATTCTCATAGATGTTAACAATGATAATCAAACTAACTGGGATTACAACGCAAAGTATACAGTATCCGCAAAAGAGGGTAACTCTCTTACACTTTCTAGCAACCTAAGTTCAGATCATAAAGCTGGCAGTATTGTCACCATTGTTACCAGAGACTGTGAGATTCACGCTGTAGATACCAGTAGTAATACTAGACCTTTTATTTATATAGAGGCTTGGACTTCAAGTAATGGTTATGACCGAAGAGTGAGGTTTCAGAACGTACACTTTAAGGGTATTGGTCGTAACACTTCTAGTACTTTTTATGCAGGTGTATTTGTGTATGGATACACAGGTATTTACAGAGCTGGAGATTCTAGGCATCAATACGAAAGCCGTATAGATTCGTGCGTATATGATTCGCCAAATTATAGAAGTACTTATAGTAGTATATATCTTAGAGAGACTCATTATTTTGTTCTTAGAAATAATGTGTCATATAACAATGAAAGGGGGTATTGGATATACTCTAATAACTACGATTTAAAGATAACTAATAACTATGCTACACGAACTTATTACTCTGGTTTTTCAATAGATTCTATATATAATCCGTATGCTCAAGTGGCGTACAACTACGCAACAAGAACAGATGACTACGGTATGCTTCTTAGTCAGAATAGAGAGTTATGTTCAGTTAGACACAATATATTCTTAAATAACGAAAATAGAGGCTTTTATATGTTTTATGCTATGTCAGCAGGAACCATTGTTGAGAGGCTTTATCAAGATGGATATAGGTATCCGCCTCATAACAGTACGGTTGGTGGAGCCATTATATACTTAGACAGTCAAATACAGCCCAATAGGTGGGATGGATCTGCAGAAGATGGAAGCGGTCAAGTATATAGTAATTACATTTTAGCGTACACTACAGATAATAGAAATGAATATTGGAGAACTGGCGGATACTCAGGATTGGCTACTTATTTAGATTGGGGATTTGAAGAGGGGAAAGTGGCTCAGACAGGCTCAGGTGGTATTCGAGTATGGGATGATACAGAAAAGTACTGGGATGTGCAGGTTGCTGGAGACGATGCGTATAGTGGATGGTTTGAAACTGTATATGTGCCAGCAAATACTAAGGCTTTTGTGTCTTGTGACGTTCAGTGCGTAAGTGGCTTCACTGGTACTAGACCTGTACTATTTGCAAAGTCTAATAGAGGTGGCATTAAAATGGGTAGGTACGAGCCAGATTATACTGGAAATACAAGTACGCAAACAAGTACAAGTACATCTACAAAAAGAGCTGGATCATTAGGGTTTGTAGAGTCTGCTCGTTATTCTACAGCAAGTCATGGAGCTTGGGAAACAAAAACGTTAACCGTACAGGGTCAACCTATGGGTTACTATTTAATATGTGGTGTGTATTGTGACAATACTAACATACGTGAAGAAGGTTTCAAGATGAGAGATGTAAAAATTTATTTAGAGCAGAGTTATGGCGCACCAATAGGTGTAGTAAGACAACAAGAAACAGGCGTAGGGATACGTGCAAATGCAACCACACCTAAAAGACGTATAGGAGGTCGAATTGGCTAAAGACGTAATCATAACCCCATTAGACGGTGACATTCAATTTAAGAACGCTTCTAGTGTAGAGGCTGGTCGTATAGAGCAGATTAATGATGATTTAGCCATTACTAACGCTGTTGGTGACGTTCTTATTGGGGATGGTTCTAGCGATTTGTATATAGGTGACGGGATTAATAGTGTAGACATTGTATTTGACGTAAACGGCTCAGTAAGAGGAGAGACGGGTATTACTCTTACTTTAGGTGCAAGCGGATCTACAACTGCTATTGCTGGGCTTAGTTCGTCTAGCGAAACAAACGCAGTAATGCGTAACACAACTACGGGAGCTTTAACATATAGAACGTTAGGATCTAACGCTTTTAATAGCACTGCATACTTAACCTCTTTTACAGAGACAGACCCAACCGTACCAAGCCACGTTAAAAGTATTACATCGGGAGACATTTCTAATTGGGATACTGCTTATAACAACGGTTTAGCGGGTGTAAGTTTTGATACAGGTACGGGCGTTCTAAGTGTTTCAGGGCAAACGGGAGCGTATACCGCTGACTTAGATGGTAGATACTTAGAGGCGCACCCCGACACTTCTACCTTATCGGGAACGTATGGAAGCACCGCAGACGGAACTAAAATAGACCAAATTACTGTAGACTCAAACGGGCATATAACTGCAATAACTACGGGTAATACGGGAGACATTCTTGGTGTAACAGCAGGTACAGGTTTAAGTGGCGGAGGTACTTCTGGAACGGTTACATTAAATGTATCTGGTCTAACAACAAGTCAATTTTCAGCTGCTACACTCTTAACTTCAGCAGAAACTTTTTCGTCTTCGGATACGATATTAATGACCAGTGCTGCGATAGAAAGCTATGTGACTGGTTTTGGGTACACCACAAACACAGGAGATATAACAGGTGTAACAGCAGGTAGTGGATTGACTGGTGGAGGTACGTCTGGTACAGTTACAGTTAGCCACGCAGATACAAGTAGTCAGGCTTCGGTAGATAACAGTGGTGGAACCGTTATTCAGGATGTAACTTTAGATACGTATGGTCACGTAACAGGATTAACCTCTTACAACTTAGATGGTCGGTATTATACTGAGACAGAGATAGGTAACTTTTTTGGTGGCACTACCTCAATAAGTGGATATAATAAAGCTAATTGGGATACTTCTTATAACAATTCCTTAAGCGGTGTAAGTTTTGACACCGGAACGGGTGTTCTTTCCGTTAGCGCAATAGGTGGCGCATATACCGCAGATTTAGACGGGCGATACTTAGAGCTTTCAGGTGGAACACTGACGGGAACCCTTGATATTCCTAGCCAAATAAGACATTCAGGTAATACTAACTGCTATATGCAGTTTCATAACCAAGACCAATGGAGGGTTGTTACAGGTGGGGTTGAAAGAATAGAAATATCAAACAGTGAGACTGTTATCAATGATGGTTCAAACGATTATAACTTCAGGGTAGAATCCAACAACAACGCCAATATGCTTAAAGTAGATGGTGGAAATGATGCTGTTGGTATTGGTATAGACCCAAGTAGTGGAATTGGTTTGCACGTCTATCACGCTACGGCTGATGCACCATTGAAAGTACAAAGCGGGGATACTTTTACGGGCATACAATTTACAGACCCTACTACTAGCAATTATTTATTTTATAAAGGCACTGAAAACCATTTCTACTTCAATGGTTCAGGTGTTACGCTTGGCGTTGGTGTCAATTCTATTACAACCACAAATCTGTCTTTAGACGTAGAAAACAAAGTCAGGGCAAGTGGTATCATGTTTGGAACTGATACTGCTGATGCCAATACCTTAGACGATTACGAAGAAGGTTCTTGGACACCTGTCTTTGGTTCTAGTTCTTCAAGTGTTGACTTGGTTTCCTATGATGCAGTAACATTTGGCAGATATATAAAAGTTGGTAATGTAGTACACTTGTGGGGTCGAATAAGAACAGACATTTTGGAATGGTCAGGGTCATCAGGTTCAATACGAATAGAAGGCGTTCCTTTTACGGCTACTGACTTAATAAGTGGAGCAATTGCCTTTGCAGGAAGCGTTGGATACGCAACTAATTTTTCAGGAGAAGAACCACAAAAAATTTCAATGAATGGATCTGAACATATATATTTATATTACAACTCTAGTAGCACCGCTAACTCTGCTAACGTTCAAGTTTCAGACATGAACAGTGGTAGCAACGCTAATGACATGACATTCCAATTAACTTATAGAACAGGCTAATATGTTAGAAAAACAAGAATCTTACTCAAGTATTGAACTCAAAGAGCATGGTCGAGTACAGCTCCGTAAAACTACAAAAATAATAGAAGACGGTAACGCACTATCTGAAAGCCATCACAGAGAGATGAGGTATCCAGATCAAGACATTACGGATCTGCCAGATAACATTCAGGCGGTTATTAACGCATACTGGACTCAAGACGTTAAAGACGCTTGGGCTGAATTTCAACAACAAGCAAACGATCTTGTCGATTAGGCATAATTTTTGTATATTAACGTATCGTTATAACGTTAACTAAACTTAATTTACAATGGAAGAAAGGCTCAAACAATTAGTACAACAACGAGACTCGTTATCAATGCAGCTTAGTGAAATCAGCCTCCTTATCAGAGGATACGAAGACACTATCAAGCAACAAAAAGAAGAGGCTGAAGATGTACCAGAACAAGTCGAAGAAGTCTAACGACCCCAACAAAAAGAAAAAGCCAAACGCCCAGAACGGAAGAATGGCTTTTATGAAAAAGACTGGTCGTACTAAAAAAGGCTAGTTTATACCTTACCTGATATAAAACGTACCCGATTCTGGTTTTTTACGCTAGGTCGGGTATATTTATTTATACAACCAAACGTCATCTTAATGACCAATGGTTATGACTATTAGTTAGTACCCATGGGTGGGAACTTGTCGTATCCCTTCAAGGAGGTGTAAGCGTCACCGTATCCTTTTATGTATCCCTTCTTGAAAATCTCTTCACTATTAACGGAGGAAATTTTTGCCTCAGGTCTAGGCATTTTATTCCCAGTTTGGTAACCGACCCAGAAGAAAGTAACCATGCTTGATAGGTAAACTAATATTTCGATCATAATTGTTGCACCCTCTCTAAAAACGCTTTCATATTTGACCTGTAACGAGCGTTCCCCTTATCGGCAATGGTTTTATATGCCTTAACTATCCGCATCGCTCTACTGTGATTTATGGGCATATTATGAGGTCTTGTAGATAACAGGTGGATAATGGTGCTATGATCCTTTCTGCCTAGCAATTCTGCTGTGTATTTAAAAGTATATCCCATATGTCTTAGTGCAATAGCACAAGTTTGTCGGGCATCTACAAGTTCCGATCTTCTGCTAGGGCTTTTTAGCTCTTTGGTTGTAATCCCAAAGTCACTACACACGCAGTCAATAATAAATTCGTGAGTTACGTTGTACATATTTATTGTGCAGATTTAAGGGTTTTTATTGTGCAGATTGTCTTTTTCATTGTTCTATCCTTAGTTAATAAAAAAAAATACCCCCCACTAAGCAGTCTAGCACTGGGGGGTTGATGCTCGCTTAAAATGAGGAAGCGCTTCACTGAAACCTCATTTAAAAGACTGTGGATAAAATCTACAAAAGGCTTCGTAGATAGTCAAGCATTTTTTTTGCTTGTAGACGATTGTAGCTTCGTCTTCCCATTAGCCAATCGTTAAGGATTAGCACTTTTCTGGGTAGGTCTTTGGTTTTATAGTGCATTATAGCGTGTGCGTGTGGATCTACCTGAACCTCACACCAAAATATCATGGCTTCCAGCTCTTCGTCTGATGGCTTACCATGACCCTTGGGTGAGAGTAGCTGATAGATACGCTCCTTGAATTTATCTGACCACTCCAAGCCCATGTAGGAAGCCACGTGTCGTGAGAAATCCACGATGGTGTGCTCACTTGCTTTGACGGTCTCTTTGATTTCTTCAAGGGTCATTTTGCCTGTTGTTTAGGCTCTTTCTTAATGGTCTGAATCAAACCAATGATAGCCAATACTAAGGCTGATATAGCCTCGTACATGTCGGGTTGTACGGTAACTCCAATAGCACCAGCAATGGCGGTTACGCCCTGATACGTTGATGGTTCCTGTAATCGTTCTTTAAGCCATTTCCAAGTCATAGTAATAGGTCTTTTGTTAATAATAAATACGGTTAAATCAATGATAGGCACTATGCGCCACCTACTCAATACCTTTTTGGTTTTAGGCACAGGAGTCTCTTTTACACTTTTTAACACACCCTGCGGAACGGATCTGTTATCTATAATGGTTGCCTTTACCTTTTTCCTACTAACTCCCATGAACCACCCCCCTTTGATAAAAATTCCAGCTTCTCTTTACCTTTGTGGTCGCAATGTATAAAGTTTTTATCTGGATAATAACATATACGCATGTAATCAGAAGCCCTGAGTTCGTCTAGTAACAACTCAATGTTCTCACACGTGTAATCTACTGCACCCATCCCTGCAAAAGTATGCTGACTCGTGCCATCTCTACCGCTTTTAATTTCCCATTCTACGGAGCGATAACCTGAGTTGCCAGACACTTGTATAGGTATACCCATTTCGTGGCGTATCTGGTTAATTATGGGCTTATGGTAACGCTCTATCTTATCAACCACGTGAACAGGAACGGTGGTCATAACTCGATCCACTAAGAATTCTTTAATGCTAAAATAATCGTAGTAATGCATGATATTTACGACATTAGTTAATATTTGAGCAGTTAACGTATGAAAAATCACTCACAGTATCAATACCTATAAAACGTCAAGTATTTTGCGCAAGATACTAGACATAAAAAAAGGGGAATTGCTCGCACAAAACCCCTCTTCATATCATCCTAACAGTGTGCCATACCTATAACTTGAAGCGAAAAACTAAAAGGTTATAAATATAGTTAAGTTAAGTTATCGGTATCCCTACCGAAAGAGGATGGAGGCTTTCACACCAACCATCCACAGGAAACTAAGAGAACATGAATAAAACTACATAAGTTCGTTAATTATGTATCTGATCATTGGGTCTCTATCCAACAATCAGAAAGGCAATCCAGTGTCTGAACCACCTACAGCGGCAGGAGAACTTTGAACCTCTTTAATGACACCATCGGTCATTAATACTTTTCCGCTACCTAACCATAGCGTCTCAGAGCCTGATGCTCGCTCTTCTTTAGACTGAGAAACAGCAACAGAAATATTCTTTCCATATTCGTTTGCTTCATCTTTCACAAACAGAACCAAATCTAAGTAGGTTCCTTTCTGACCCTTTACGAGTTTGTCTTTCGGTATTTTGCTTACGTCAATAGACGCTACGATTGTTGCTGACATAATGTATTTGAGTTAAGTTAATATTGCAACGTTTGATTCAATAATATAGTAAGTTACAAGGTATCAGTCAATTAAAACTTTGCTCTAGGCAAAGATAATCCTGCGTCTTGTAAGTGCTCTAGTCTCAAGCGGTTATGAGTTAACATGCCTCTACGAGACTTGACTACTTTTGCGAACACTGATTCGTAAGGGAACCTTTGATCCTCTTTCCATCCTCTTACGTTAATCCCTCCAAGCCCATCCTGCCCAATAAGGCTCTCTACCATGTTAGGTCTAAATACGGAGGTCATACAGTGAGCCACATTCTTGATTACCTGAGCCCATTGAGCGTCTTTATACTTAGGCTCAAGAGCCCACCCATGTCGGGTGTTGTCGTTAATCGTTACCTGACTACAGACTAAGATAAGCACGTTAAGCTCCTTGGCAATCTGTTTCAATACCTTTGTTACGTAGTTCAGCTCTAAGGTTCTTGAGTCAAATTTTCCTTTGGCATATACCTCTTGTATGTAGTCTACCACTACAAAGTCAAGACCATTATCTTGCTTTACGATTCGGCACTGTCTTTTCATTTCGTCTACATCGTCTATAGAGTCTACGATCCTGATA
>Ga0181604_10000709_pt1 | contig 30384 bp, 22 predicted proteins | sample 041ome_12_FD_148663 | JGI IMG/M metagenome (GOLD analysis project Ga0181604, IMG submission 148663) | Coastal salt marsh microbial communities from the Groves Creek Marsh, Skidaway Island, Georgia - 041410US metaG (spades assembly) | ecosystem: Environmental > Aquatic > Marine > Intertidal zone...
TCGTCTTATCGAGCGCAGAAGAAGAAGATTTTCTCGTCGTCGTCGTTTTGCGCCGTCGGAGGACACGGACGATGTCGTTCTTCTTTCCGGTGAAAGAAGATCCGAAACCAACGGGAAGTTGTCGTCGAAAAAAAGACGACGAAGTAGAGGAAGAGGGAGAAGAAGATGACGACGACGACGACGAGCGCGGACGAGCGGCGCTTTGCGCCGCCGAACACGAAGATAAAAACATTTCTTTTCTTCTCTCTTTTTTGTTCAAGTAATGCGGATTTTTCGTTCTCTCACACAGAAACAAACAAACAAACAAAAGCGCACGAAGCGTTGTTGCTAAAAGGTAAGCATACATCACGAGTAAAGTCGCATGTATTTTATAAAATAATCTCTTAAAAGTTACAGCGCACAAGTGTTGAGAGTAAGTAAGCGTATCACAAGTAAAATCGTATATTTTAAGCTCTAGTTACAAATTGTGGTTGTTATCGTGGAATAAACTCTCTGAAAATCGCGCGACGAATAACATTACTTCTTGCCCTCTTGCGCCTCGATGGTTTTGCTCGTGAACGCGAAGTCGATGTCCTTGCCGTTCTTGAACGCGCTCGTGTCGTACCACTTGTGGCCGAATTTGGTGCCGTGTTCCATCGGTTCGCCGTTTCTCTTAAACTTTCTCAAGTTGCTGACTTCGCCTTGGACCAAACCCAAGTTGACGGCCATTTGGATCGGGTTTAAGGTACCGCACACGAACGGTAAGAAGATGGCGGAGACGCCAGAGACGCCGATGAAGAGACCAAGGGTCCACACCTTGATGGCGCCGGCGTTTTCGGCGGAGAACAAGTCGTAGGCAAACGCCGGCGAGGTCGCCGCGAGCGTCGCCAAGGAGGTGGAGGCAATCAAGGCTTTTTCCTTGACAGATTCCTAGATGTATGGAAAGCGAGAACAGAGAGAGAGAATAGAAAGTACCGCGTGAGTTTCTCGTGTGCGCGAGAGAAAGAGAAAGAGAAAAAGAGAGAGATAAGAGAGAGAAAGTCCGCCCGATCATCCAGGAAACACGCGCGATTGAAAGAAAACGCTCTCTCGCTCGCACATACACTTTTGACAGACAGATACGGACAAAAGCGAGAGCAAGAGAGCAAAAAAAACAAAATCGAATCATCGAAAAGAGAACGCACCATCGTTTGCTTAGAGACCGCGTTGACTTGGACCTGTGGTAATCAGAGAGAGAGAGAGAGAGGAAAGAGAGAGCGGGTAAGTAACCGCGAGCGAACGAGTGCAGAGGAAGGAAAACGGAAGGAAAAAAGAGGCCGAAACACAAATTCGACGATCTCCCCAGAAAAAGAGAGAGAGAGACCGAGTTTTTCTCGCGTTTTTTTCCTCGCAGAAAGACGACGACAGAACGAAGACGACGACGCGCACCGCTTGACATCTTTGAATCTTCTTTTGCGCTCTGTTCGTTCTCAACGTTGTCGTTTGGCTGCGCGCGCAGAGGGAGGACGATTGGACGGCAAACATATTTTATTTGTATTAGTTTACTATGTGTTATCTTTGTGAGGGGGGTGTCGATTACTCGCCACGAGGAGCTTCTAGTATTTCCTCGGAGAGTGGTGGGACCCTCACGCGAGCTCAGAAGCTCTCGGCTCTCTGAACCACGGGGCCCTCTATTCTGGTCGGAACGCGTGAGATGAGAGAGAGGCTTGTTTTTTTTTTGGTTAACGTTTACCACCTCATTTCCCGGGAGGAGAAGTCCAAAAAAACAGAGAGAAGATACGTCTCTCTCTTCGTATTTAATATCGCTCACACACACGCCCAGAGCGCGCGCGCGCGTTTAAAAAAAAAGAAGAGCGATGATTTCATCGATCGCGTCGCAATCCAGAGTCGCCGTCGCGGCATCGGTTCGAAGACGAGAGAGAAGGACGAGCTCGGCGAGAGCGTCCACGACGAGTGGTGGTGTTTTTGAAGATGGATGTTTTTCACCGTCGTCGTCCTCGTCTTTGTCTTTGTCTTTGTCGAGAGAAGAAGGAAGAGAAAACGTCGCGAGAAGAGATGTGAGAGCGCGCGCGATGCCACCGCCGTCTTCGTCTTCGCATCCGGCGGAAACGCTTTTGGATGAATCGAGAGCGTTGTACGAGCAAGGCGAACGAATGCAAGGGTACAAGAAGCTCGAACAAGCGATGAAGCTCGACGAGGACGCTTCTCTCCCAGTGCGAAGAGAGATTCGATATCAGGCGATGTGTTGCGTGGCGGCGTTTGGAGACGTAGAAATGGCCAAGCAGTATTTGAGAGAGATGGAGTTGTTGGGATTGCCGTACGACGTGGCGATTAACGATCCGTCGTTGATGAGGATGGAATCGTCGGCGTTGATGCGAAACCAGTTGAAGAAGTTCGCGTCCGGGAGCGAGAAGAGTTTCGGGACGGTGCAAAGAGAGGTGTACGAGAGAACGAAAAGGACTTTGCCTGGTGGGCCAGGAGGAGACGCGCCGGTGGTGAATAAAGGTTTGATGGAATTGGAGATTGACGATAACACGGACGCGTCTGTAGGTGGGATTGCAAAGAGAGTCGGCGGGGTTGTGTTGGCGAGCATCGGCGGCTTCGCGCTCTTGTTCTTCGCCGGTTTGAAATTGATCCAAGAGAGCGGATATTAGCTTAGTTTTTTCTTTAACGTTATTATTCGAATATATATGCTATTGATAGTGGAGTTGTTCTTGTAATTTGCACAAACGCGCTGAAAGCTATGATGATATTTTTTTTATTACAAATCGTGATGTTCACTTGTTCAGTATATTTTATTTTACACTCGATCAACGCGGCGAAGGCTGACGGTTCGACAACGAGGAGACGCGTTCGTCACCTTCGTCCTCTTCGCTCGCTTCAAAACCCAACGCAGCCGCGCTCGCGGGTGGGATGTAATCGCGCAAGATGCCATTTCTGGAAGGTTGTCTCAACTTTCTCAACGCCTTGGCTTCAATTTGTCGAATACGTTCGCGAGTCACCGAGAACACGTTGCCAATCTCTTCCAACGTTTTCACTCTGCCGTCATCTAAGCCGTATCGCAACCGCAACACGTCTCGCTCTCTCGGGTTCAGAGTGTTCAAAACATTTTCCAAGTCTTCCTTCAGAAGCACTTTACCGGAAGATTCTTCCGGGTGCTCCGTGATGTTATCAACCAACGTGTCTTCAACCGTTCGCTTATCGTCATCCGCACCGACCGCTTGCGCCAAGGATACCGGAGCCATGGCAGCTTTCTTGATCTGCGTGATTTTTGATTCGGGCATTTCCATCATCTTTGAAATTTCCTCCAACGTAGCCTCTCGTCCGTTTTGGACGATAAACTTTTGTTCGAGTTTGTTCATTCGCGAAATGATTTCAAACAAGTGCACGGGCAAACGAATCGTTCTCGATTGATCCGAGATTGATCTCGTCACAGCTTGGCGAATCCACCAGTGCGCGTACGTCGAAAACTTGTAACCACGTTCGAAATCAAACTTCTCGGCGCCTCTGATTAAACCAACGCATCCTTCTTGAATTAAATCTTGGAAAGACATGTTGCGATTCGCGTATCGCTTGGCGATGGAAACGACCAACCGAAGGTTCGCTTGAATCATGTGATTCTTCGCGTTCTTCCCTTCCGTTAATCTCATTTCGAGTTCGGGTTCGGTTAAACCTAATTCTCTGGCCCACATGCTCTTGGTAACTTTACCTCCGTGCGTTTGCGCAATCGGGTCGTTACCTTCGGCTACTCTTGCGACCAACTCCTTGTACGTCGTTTCTAAGTTCATCAAATCTTGAATTTTCCTCGCCAACTGCACCTCTTGGTTCGCGTTCAACAGAGACACCGATCCAATCTCTTTTAAATACACTTTCATGGAATCTACTTGTTGCTGACTTTGCGAATTCTGTTGAAGGGTTCCTCTTGGATTCATAACGCGACTTCGTCCTGTTCGAGAGGACGGTTTCGTCTTTCGCTTCGCCAGCCTCGCCTCTTGCATCTTGCCGACAATCTTATCCGAAGCTCGGACTCTTTCCGAAACTTCATCCAACTCGGCAGCTTTTTGATTAGCAATCTTGATCGCTTTCTTCGTCGAAGATGAATTCCTCTGCGAACGGACGCCTCTGGCAATGCGCATCGCGCGCTCTGTTCGAACACTCGCCGCGGACTTGATAACTCTTCGCGTCTTTGGTAAAACTGAATCCTCTCCTTTTCCTTTCTTCCCTTTTATCGTTTCCTTTGTAATTTTCTTTTCTAATTCCGCTTCGATCGACGCAATTTCAACGCCGAGAGATCCTTTCACTTCGATTTCGTCGTCCAAGTCTTCCTCGTCGTCATCGTCCAAGTCGAGATCTTCATCGTCGTCGTCGTCGCTCATCAGAAGTAACTCTTCGTCATCTCTTTTCTTGCTTCTACTTGTCCGCGACGACGTCGTCGTCGTCGCCGTCGCGCTTCTCTTCGGCTTCTTCACTCCGCGCATCGTTTCTGTATCCGAATCCTTCTCTAAAGTGTTTTCCAGCTGATCCAATTCCTTTCGAGTCGGCAACACGTTCATCGCCTCGCTCGCCGCGTGCAACTCGTTCACCCTCGATAAGAGAGCATCGATGTCTAGGTCAGCTACATCTCCGCCGATATCCAAATCCATGCTCGCACCGGCGCTATCACCTCTCGGTATGCTGATCGCCCTACCTAACACCCGCGTCGACGCTCCTTTGCTTTTAAACGCCGCCGTCGATGAGTGCGATATTTTTTTCGTATTGATCTTTCCACTTCCCGAAGAATTGAACGAATTATCTCCAACCGCACCGCTGTGACGAGCGCTTCTCCCCGGAAGCGAGGAGGAGGAGTTTTTCGATTTTCGGAAATCGTCCGCCGCGTTGGTCACGCGAAGCGCACGCGTTGGTCTCGATGACGTTTTCGTGTTGTATGATGTTGATGCTACTTGATTCGACGCTATTCTTGCCCTCGCGCTCACGCACAGATGCGACATAGAGGCAGACATTCTTTTTAAGCGCGCGCCAGCGAAATTTTTTGCACACCCAGCCGCTTAAAAATTACTCACTCTCTTCGTTTGCGCGTACGTCACAATATAAAAAGTTTTCTCGAGCTCTCTCTCTCTCTCTGTGTATGTGCGTGTATTCGTATATCCTCCTCCTGGACGCTTCCAAAGAAATCTCAATTTTGTGATTCCGATTTGAAACGAGAGGTTGTTGGTTCGCGCGCGTTGCAGAGTGCGCGCTTTACGTTCCAGAGAGAGTGAGGGGACCGGTTCAAGTTCTCGTTATTTTTTCCTTGTGTGCCTCAAAATTTTTTTGTGGGTGGCGATCTTTCTTTTTGATTCATCAGAGCCGAAAGTTTTCGCGAGAGTTCGACGGAGAGTTCAGTTCTTCTCTCCGTCTCCGCGTTGCCCTTCGAAAAAAAAAAATGTTCATTTCACATCAATTCACAGCAGCAGCAGCAGCAGCAGCAGCGCGTGAAAGTGCACACATCTAACTCGCCCCCTCGCGCGATATCGAACACGCACGAAAAACTAACTAAAAAAATCGATTAATACATAAAGATATATGTCTCGACACGGTACGCGTTCCACCTTTGAATCTCCCCCGTCGTCATCGCGGGTCTCTTTCTGTTTGTCTCTTCGTGTTTGATCGTCTCGATGATTGTTTTTTACGCGTCTCGCGCGCGCGAATGGGCGCGCACTGTCTTTTCTGCGCCCTGGAAAAAAGAAAGTGAATTTGGCTCGAAAGGTCGCCGGATGTGATTCTCTTCTAACTAACTCGCGCGATGGACGCGCTCTGTCTTTTGCGCCCGGGAAAAAAAGTGAATGTCTGCCCAAAGGTCGCGATGATGTGATTCTCTTCTAACTAACTTTTGCTTTTTTACGCAGGCGATATCTCCTCTTCTCCGGACACGGTTGGCGTGTGCGTCTACCAGTACCCGATGCCACGACTTCACAACCGCGAGCAAGTCATGGAGAACGTGGGGAAAATATGCGAACTCGTCAAAGGAATGAAACAAGGCTTGCCTGGTCTTGATATCATTATATTCCCTGAGTATTCTACGCAGGGCATCATGTACGACCGCGACGAGTGCTTTGAAACCGCCGTGACGATACCCGGACCAGAGACGGATGCGTTCTCGAAAGTGTGCAAAGAAGCAAAAGTGTGGGGCGTCTTTTCACTCACGGGCGAAAGGCACGAAGAGCACCCGAAAAAGCAGCCGTACAACACGTTAGTTCTCATCAACGATAAAGGCGAGATTGTGCAAAAGTACCGAAAGATTCTTCCGTGGTGCCCAATCGAAGGATGGTATCCAGGAGATGAGGTTCATGTGAGCGAAGGCCCGAAAGGGATGAAAGTATCCTTGATCATTTGCGACGACGGGAACTACCCCGAGATATGGAGAGAGTGCGCGATGAAAGGAGCCGAGCTCGTCGTCCGATGTCAAGGTTACATGTACCCTGCGAAAGAACAACAGGTGATGGTAGCGAAAACGATGGCGTGGATGAACAACGTCTACGTCGCGGTCGCAAACGCGTCTGGTTCTGACGGCGTGTACACGTACTTTGGACACTCTGCAATTGTAGGCAACGACGGAAGAACTTTAGGCGAATGCGGCACCGAAACGCACGGCGTGAATTACGCGCAGCTCTCCATCTCTGGCATTCGCGATGCTCGCAAAAACGACCAATCCCAAAATCATTTGTTCAAACTTCTTCACCGAGGCTACACCGGCGTGTACAACTCTGGCGACGGCGACAAAGGCGTCGCCAAGTGCCCGTTTTCGTTTTACGAGACGTGGGTCAACAATCCGGAACTCGCTCAAAAGCAAGTCGAAGAGTTGACGAGAAGCACCATCGGCGTGCACTGTTGTCCGGTGTATGACTTGCCGACGCAAGAGAGAGAGACGCACACTCACTCCATGGAAGAAGATTTAGCGTAGTAGAGACGATGAATAATTTAATATAATAAAAAATAACTTCCCATATTGGCATTAAATCCGAATCGCGACACAAAAAAGCGCATCAAACATATTATTAAAAAATAAAATGCCCGTCGTCGCGCGCAAAGTTTCCGATGGGAAGAAGCGCGCGATTAGCGTGAAAGAAGAAGAAGAGAAAGAGAAGAAGAAGAAGGAGTCATCATCGATGCGCTCTTCTTCATCTTCTTCTTCCTATTTTGACTCCATACCGGACCATCTCAAAGAGGAAATCTTTCTCCGCGTGGGTTCCGGGAAAAGCGACATTGGAAATATCCAACTGACGTCCAAATCGTTTTACAAGGTCACAAACTCTTCGGAACGATTTTGGAAGACGATGTGCGAAAAAGAAGTCGGAGAAGAAGGCGCGATTGTCTTTCGAGAGTATCATTTTCATCATCATCAGGATGAGAGGTGAGCAGCGCGTTTATTGCTATTGTGTTTTCATATATATCTTGTTTTTGTTCGAGAGGCGGCGAAAAAAAAAGTTCGTTGTTTGTTGATGTGTTTTGTTAAAAACATTATTTTCATTTCCTTCTCGTCATCATCATCATTAATAGTAACCGACTGCTTTACTACATATCATATAGGAACAAATCCAAAGCGCGTGAAGATGAAAATGAAAAAAGAGAACTCGCGTGGAAGAAAAAGTATCGAATGTGGTGCGAAGGAGAAGGGGGCATCATGAGCTGGGGCGCTCGAAGCGAATCGAGCGAGACGACGATATCGAACGAACCAAACTGGAACTGGTTCCCGGAACAAGCCGAAGACGACGAGAAAGAAGAAGAAGAAGAACGAGTTTTAACAGAAAACGAAAGAGAAAAACATAACAAATTTTCTCCGAGGTATTTACACCGCGCGACACAATGTGGGAAGGATTTGACGAAAGTAATCCTGTTTGGTGGACAAAGTAGCTCTGGATTCCACAACGACGTCTTCTTCTTAGATATGGACGAGAAGAAAAATCCCACGCGAAAAGTTGAAAAGTTGCACGTGTGTGGCAAACCACCAATCCCTAGATGCAGTGGATCAATACAAACGTTGAGAGTGTTTTTTGGTGGTAAATCATCTGATAAAAAAGGAAAATTGGGACGCGAAGTCATCGCCTTGTTTGGAGGATCGCAAGGCTACATCGCCGGATTTCAGGACGACGTTCTCGTCCTCGCTCCATCCATCGACTCGGACATATCCACCGCTTTAGAAAAAAAAAGCCCAAAATTGACTTGGTACGAACCGACAATCGTCGAGAAAAATCCGGTGCACGGGAGACCAGCGCCACGATGGGGACACGCCACGTTCGCTCGTAATGGGAAATTACTCGTTTTTGGTGGATCGAATACGAACACATGTTTCAACGATTTCTGGGAGTGTACGTTGGAGCGCACGGACGAAGAATGTCCGTTTGCAATCACTGCAACGTGGAAGTTACTTTCCCTTGCAAATCGTCAACAAGCCTACGAAACGATGCCATGCCCGAGGGCTGGAGCGACTTTATGCGTCGTCAACGACGTCGCATACTTATTCGGCGGATGTCGCGTCTCGACTACGTTTAACGATCTGTGGAAATTCGACTTGAGCGAGACTAGCGATATGGTTTGGGAGAAAGTCCAGACAACCGGCATCACACCGACACCTCGCGTCGGTCATTCTATGGTGACAATCGGAAACCGACTCATCATTCAAGGTGGGCGAGGGATGCAACCTGACTCACCTTTACCCGGTAAAATGAGCACGAGAGGCTTAGCCGCTATGCAAGGTCTGGTCTTTTACGAATCCGGTTTTTCCGTCCTCGACCTTTCGAAGATGAACTGGTTGCCGAGTCAATACCCGAAAGTCGCGGCAAAAGAAGAGGAGGAGGAGGAGGAACAGAATAAGGGAAAAGATAAGTCTCTTCTTCTTATTACGACGACCATCGAACAACAACAAGAAGAAGAAGAAGAAGATTTGGACGATGTCAACGTCCGAGAACACCGAACTGGACACGTGATGATGCTTGCACCGCAAGGTATCATTCTCATCGGTGGATTGGGCTACAACTCCCGATTTCAATCCGACGTCCAAAGAGTTAAACTCTTTTTTTAAATCGATAATCGAAAGAGAAAAACGAAGAAGAAATAAACAACGAGTACCTGTAGTAGATTAACAACATATACTTTCATAAAAGTAGGAAATCGACTGACACATGTCGAGCATACGCACACGAAATAGAGAATCGAAAGAATCGAAAGAGATTTACAAAAGGTTTATTAAAAAAGACAGCCGCAAATAGGATCTATGTAAGAACAGCTTTCTTCTAATTAAACTAACTACACACAACTGCTATACTAAGCTACTCCTATTCATTAACTAAAACCGGCTGGCCTCTGCAAATTTTTACTCACCATGCACAATGCTTTATATCGCAAGCCCATGCCGGGCGTTTCGCCTTCCTCAACCTTATCGTCGCCAACTAATCTCTGACATCCATCCGCTAAAATTTCGAGCTGTTCTTCAGAGCACGTCTCGGCTAACTTTTGAAGTCTTTGTACGATACCGAGTTCTAAGAGAAGCTTTTGCTGCGTCGTTGGACCGAAACATTTCACCTCGCTCGTGCGTTCCTCGTTTCGCTCTTCCACGACTGCTCGCAACGCGCCAAAATCGACGTGCGCGGATAAATCACACTCGCCTGGACTTTCCAATACATTTTCAACGAACTTGTGATCTTTAATCGCTTCTAACGTATCTCCCAAAGGTCCTTCGTCGCCGTAATCGATGGCGATAGCCGCGCCGCCTCTGCCGCCATTCTTGTCATTGTCGTTGATTCTATCCATCATTTTTTCCCAATGAATGATACTCTTTGGCGAAACTTCTAAAGATACGAGCGTTTCGCTCATATCGCTATTATTACCACCACCACCGCCGCCGCCGCCGCCGCCGTTGTCGTTAGATGATGACTTTGATGCTTTTTTCAAACGTCTCTTGACGAGTTGAGAAGAGCTCAACGTCGCGCCCGGCGAGAGGACAAACTGTAAGCTGTTGTTCTCCTCGTTCATGGCGACGAGTTTCTCCACCCATCCGCGTTCGGTGCGTCGAAACTGGTGCACGGGTAACGCGTCGAAGAATTCGTGCGCGATAATACACGTCGGACCGGAAGGAACGTCGTCTAATGAATTGTGCCAATATACCTTTGTGCCGTGCGCAGTTATTCCAGAAACGTTTCCTTTCGTTGATAACTTTTCATCATCATCATCTTCTTCTTCTTCTTCACCACGAGCATCGTCGTCGCTTTTCTCGCGGTCGTTTCCTTTCTTTGCAGCGGCGAACGGATTCGGTTTTATTGCAGCCAACAAAGGATTATTCAAGCTTTCAAACGTCTCCAAACTTCCCTCGCATTTCAACGTCTCGAACTGTTTCTTCCTCAACGCCGGCGAGATTTCAATTAAGTGCACTCGTAAAGCTTCGCTAAACTTTTTAAAGTTGCTCGTTCCTCTCAACAAATCCATCATCAGCGTCCCTCTCCCGGGACCAAACTCAATCAAGTGTAGCTCCTCTGGTTTCCCCAATTGCTCCCAAATCGTCGCGCACCAAACGCCCAACAACTCGCCGAATATCTGCGATATCTCCGGCGAGGTCGTGAAGTCGCCGCTCTTCCCAAACACTTTGTCTTTAGAAGACGTTTTCGTGTAATACCCGTACGTTGGGTTCGTCAGCGCTTCGGTCATAAACTCGTGGACGGTGATTGGTCCACCGCGGAATTTAATCAGCGATTCGATGTGTCCGAGTAAACCTTCGTTTTTCTTGACGTCTTTCTGTTGTTGCTTCTGTTGAACGGTTTCGTACAATCCAGTTCGGTCAATGGCAATCTCAATCTCGCGCATTTTGCTCTGTATTTTCCTTTGCCTCTCTAATTCTTTCGTCATGAAATCGTCTCCGTCGTCGTCGTTTCTTTTCCCAAACGTCGTCGAAGAGGAAGAGGAAGAGGAAGACGACGACGCGCTCGAAGAGGAAAACATTCTGTTGGTGGTGGTGATGCGATTTTTGTTACCAACACTCGTCATCGTTGTTCGATGAAGACGTCGCCTCATCTCCTCACCATCCTTGCGCTGATAATAAGAAGAACCAGAACTAGAACTAGAACCAGAACCAGAACTAGAAGAGAGCAGCCGAGATGCTCCCGGTCTTCTTCTCATCATCGCGCTGGAAACCAGCGCGACGAGAGCGCTTTTTCTATTCTTCATTTTTTTTTCTTTTTTGTGTTGTGTTCTCGCCTGTCTCGACTCTTCTTTCTTTTTTTTTGGCAAAATCGAGTTTTTTGAAACCCTAAAAATAAGTGTTGAAGAAAAAAGTGCAAAAAAAAATGGGCTCTCGGTCGTTGCGCCACGTCTCGTCCCCACCCCCAAAAAAAAAGTAATCTCTCTCTCTTTCTCTCTCTCTCTCGCTCTCCTCACAAGTTTTATCTTTGATAAACGCGCTTGCGCTCGTGTACTAATACCTCTCCGCGACAACAAAAGAGGAAAACCAAAATGTTGACGAGGAGCGTATCGTCCGCGATGGCGTCCACTTCGTCTTCGACGACGTCTTCTTTGTTCTCGTCGTCGGGAAGAAGAGAATTCGTCTTTGCCTCGAGGAAGAGCGGCCGCAACAACAAAAACGAAGACGACGAGGAGGAGCGAAGAAGAAACACCGTGGTGGTCTTCTCGGCGAGGAGGAAGAATTATCCACTCCCCGTCGGGGTCTCGTGTTCTCGAAGAGGCGCGCGCGCACTCGCGAGCGCGACGTCGTCATCGCGCGACGATGAGACAGACAAGGAGATCATCTTCCCGATTGCCCCCGGACGGAGAGCGAAGAGCAACAAGACCGAGATCTGCCACGCGATAAGCGAACCGAGAAAGAGCGCGACCACAAAGACCGAAAAAGACCCCACCAAAGGCAGCGGTGGGGGTGGATCCGGACAGAGCGCATCTTCTTCTTCTCCGTCTTCTTCTTCTTCTTCTTCGGGAAAGAAAAAGTCCTCCTCTTTTACGGTTCGAAACAACAACAACGGCAAGATGAAAGCGGCGAACGGATCTGCTGGATCCAAGGGTTATAAACCGTTCAAGCCGACGTCGTCGAAAGTCAGCAACGTCCGGAGGAAAAAATTTGCTCCGTTAATCGCGGGCGTTGCCGATAACGTCCCTCTGGACGAGTTGTTGAAAAAATATCCAAACTTTGAGGATTGCTTAGGACCGAAGAAGTACGACGCCGGACATTTCATTCGATTATACAGCGATTTAGTCCGATGCGATCGACTGGGAGACGCGATTGATTTGTTGCAGCGACTCAGCGATGCGAAAGTTCCGTGCTTGAACGACACGAGAATAAGGAAGCACGGGACGGTGGATTTCTTGGTGTCGTGCGAACGATCGAACAAGTTGAACAACTCACCGGTGACGCACGCGTTTACGTTTACGAATTTGGTCTTGGGAGCCGCGAGAAAGGAATTAACGAACGAGGAAGTTGCGGCTATATACAACAAGCTCTTGGCGGTGTGCTCTGCGCACGGAGACAGCGAGGCGGCGGCAAAGGCGTTCGAGCAGATGAAGCAAGATCCAAAAGGGTTGACTATTGACGTCATCACGCACACGAGCTTGATCGTGGCCTACGGGAAGGCTGGAAAAGTTGACATGGCGTTTGAACAGTTCGAGACGATGACGAAAAAAGATAAGACCGAACCGACTATTGTTACTTACGGGGCGTTGATGGACGCGGTGTCTAGAGAGATTGGAAGGCGTTCGGGCAACGGCGGTTTCAAATCAAATAACAAGAAGGATATTTCGTACGTGAAAGACGCGTTGGATCGCGTGTTTAACTTGCGCTTGGATTTAGAGGCTAGTGGGTTGCAAATGGACGTGAGAGTGTTGAATTGTTTGGTCTCCGCTTGCGGAAGAGCGGCCGCTTTTGAGGAGCTGAGATCGGATGCGCTCAATCGCGCATTTGATATTGTCGCCGAATCTCGTCGAAACGGTTTGTTTCCAGATGCCGTCACGTACTCTTCACTGATGAGCGGATGTGTCAATGCTGGCGAGCCGCAGAGAGCGTTAGCGTTGTATGACGAGATGGAGACGAAGGGCGTCGCGAGAACGGCGTCGGTGTACGCCACTGCCATTCACGCGTGCGCGGCAGAGTACGACTACGAGAACTCTGCGCCAAACTATCGCAAGGCGTTTAAGATTTGGGAAGAAGTGCAACAAAACGAACCCAGAGTAGTGGTAGATCCTGTCTTATACGCGACTATTTTGACTGTCGCGAGTCGAGCCGGGAACGTTGAAATGTGCGCGAATTTGATCAGAGAGATGGAAATGAACGGATCAATGATGTCGCCTGCGGTTGTCTCGAATATGTGTGGATCGTTTGCGCGAGCTGGAGATGCTGGTGCGGTCGATCGCATCTTATCCGATGCCGAAAAGTCTAACGAATACGTCCCGCGCGCGTGTTATAACGCGTTGATCAATTCATTCGCGAGAGATGCCGATCTCGAAGGAGCAATGAAAGCGTACGATCGATTAGTTGAATCTGGGCAATCGCCGGATGAGATCACGTTCGAAGGACTCATTTTAGCCGCCGCGAAGAAGCCAGAAACGCTCGTAGACGCTAAGAAATTGTTGCAAGAGGCGTTAGATATGGGTTTACGACCAACTTTGCCAACTTACAACGCGTTGGTCAGAGGTTTCGGTCGATCCGGAGACTTGAACAAAACGTACGCCACAGTGAAGGCGATGAAGTACGCCGGGTACACGCCTGACGAGATGACCTGGAGAGAGCTTCTATTCTCGTGCGCTCGTCATGGAAACTGCTTGCTCGCATGGGATGCGTACAAGAGTTCGCGCGCGGCTGGAATTGCGCCGTGCGAAGTGACTTTGAATACCATTATCGGTGCCATTCTTGCCCACATTCGGACATTGACGGATCCAACCAGATTAGCTTCGGACAAACCTGGTCACGGGTTGACGGATACGACCACGAGTGGTGAAATTTCAAGCTCAGTGGCGCAGCCAGCGTGGAAAGAATGGGCCGATCGAGCGACAGCGGTGTTCCACGAAGCGACCACGCACGGTGTGAAACCGAGAGTTGAAACGTTCTCCTCCATGCTCGCGTGTTTGCGACCGCCAACTGATCAAGAAGTGCAGTTAGCAGCGAGATACGGAGGCGAATCGCTCGCGAGATTGGTGACGCACCAATCGAACGTTCACGAGGATGCGGCGACGTATTACCCGACCAAGGCGTTGATTTTGTTCGAAGAAGCGCAAGCGATTGGGATCGTTCCCCAATTCGAGATGAGCGAAGACTCAGAGTATGACATGCGAAATTTTCCTCCGGCGGCTGCTGAAGTTGCGCTCTTGACGTTGATTCGAAAAATCAAAAGGCATGTAGAAACGCACGGCGAGAAAGATTTGAAGAACAGATTACCAACGTTTACGCTTCTCGTGCGCGAAAAGCCGGAAATGTTGGTCGACGAAGATGGATATCTCGTTTCGTCCAGCGCGGATGAGTCGCTCGCCGATCGCGGTGCCGCAAGACGCCTGGAAAGAACAGGCGAACGCCTTGTCGTTCTTCTGAGAAGATTACGAATCAACTACGCCGGATCGCTCGAAAGAGGGAAGATTGAGCTCTCTTCACACATCATGTATCGCTGGATTCACGGTAAATCGTCCGCTCCGCACGCGTTGCCGGGTATGGAGGCAAGATTAGCCGGTGACATCGCCATGCAGGCGATGCGCATACGTTCGAAAGATATGATGAGCGGCAGAGGAACTATCGATCATTACGGAAATGATGCGGATGAGAGCAGCTCGTTCATTCCGGGATACAGAGCTCCGGTGTTTCGAAATCCGAACGCTAATTACGGTCGATCTGAAGGTGGACAAGCCGGTGGTAGATGGTCTCGAACCGGATGGTCGCAAAGTTCCTTCGATGACATCCCGTCGGATCAACATTTGAGCATCGACGACTTGGACGATTTGATCAAGAATAGGACATAATATGATAATAAAGTTGTAAATACAAATAACAAGCAGCGAGCAATCAACGCAGCAGTATTGAAATAAACGAATACGAACTACATCTCGTCGTAAAATATTCTCGCTTCAAATTTATTCGCGTGCTGTGGCTCTTTCGATTTCACCACGCCTCTGTACTTGCTTTGTCTGCGCTCAATTTTCGCAGAGCTTTCAACTAACGCTTCCACGAAGTCTTCGTTCGTGGCAGTGGCCGGCATGTTCATATCTTTAAGCGCCTTTAATGTGATAGTATATTCACTCATCGGAAAGTTTAACATCTCTCTCGTTTCTTTTGAATCTCCTCGCATGAAGAGTAAAGCCGCGTCGTGCGCTCTCGCTGCGCTTTCTTGCGTCGTCCAAGTTCCGAGCTCATATCTTTTATTATTTTCTTCCTTAATGTCTACATACGCATTCCATCGCGTGTTGAACACGGGACGAAACACGCCGTTGAAATCCTGAGTGTGGTGCATCAATTCATCGTCAGCGGAGACGATGTTGTTTGCAGGAGCTGTCACGCAACGTCGAAGTGTACCCAGAACAGGAGGAGAATTATTCAGCGTCTCTTTTTCCTTTCCATCGCGAAGGAGCCCTTTTGCATCTGCTCCTTCTTCTCTTTCTTCACCTTCGAGAACTGTCGATGGAAGAGAAGAAATGAAATGAGATAAGAAAGATGGCTGTTGATGATGGTGGAGATGGTGGTGGTCGTGATACTCGCTGTTTGTTCGTCGGAGAGACGGAGGAGACTCGAACATTAATTCACCCCGATCATCGTCCTCATCCACGTCCTCGCCGTCTGCGTCTTTCTCGATGATTTCGTCGACATCGATGTGGTGCCCAATGGCGTTCGCTGCGGCGAGGTCGTCGATGAGACTCGCCGCAGGCGAGACCATTCTTGTTTTTTTTTAAAGAATCCACCCTCGTATTTTGTAGCAACTAGAAAATACGAACATTTGAAAGGGGTAGGAGAGAGTGTAAAAGAAAACGTAGTCGTACAAAAGTTATGTGCATATTAAAACGAAAGAAAGAATGAGTGCGGATACGCGCGCCAGACGCACTCGCATGCGCATCATCCAATCCAGAAATTTATTAATCCCAAATAGCCCTGAACTCTTCCTCTTCCTTCAAAATCTGTTCTTCCGTAACCCAGACTTCCGTATCTACTACGTCTCTCTCGGTCGCCGCGAGCTGTCTCATAAACTCAGCGTGTAACTCGTGCGACGCTTTGTGGCACAAAACGTGCCCGATGGGAACACCCGCCATGCCCGGTTCTGCCAATAAGCTCATGTCGCCGATTAAATCCAAAACTTTGTGCCTCGCGCACTCATTTTCCCAGCCGTTTCGCATGGGCGGATTTAAAAATTCAGTCCCGTTGGCGATTAAACTACACGATGCTGTCCCACCTTTGATGATATCATGTCTATAATATGCCATGTAATCTTGAATGGTACCAAAAGTTCTCGCCGGCGCGATGTCGACGTCGTATTTCGCATCTTCTAAAGGCGTCCACGAAAACCATTGCTTCCCGATGGCAGTAGATTTGTACGTTAAATCGATGCCGTAAGAAAGTTTCGACTGATCTTGAGGCGTGAACATGATGAATGCGTCTTTATCTCTCACGATGACCGGTTCTCTCGGTTTATACTGTTTCTTTGGAACTTTCTCTCCGTTTTTATCGTTTACATCGCTCGCCGGCGTCACCCCGGCTTTGCAAATTTCGTGCGCCCAGTGACCGGCGCCGCCGTCTAAAATAGGCAATTCCCCCGTTCCTCCAATCTCTATTCTGCAGTTATCTACACCAAGCGCTTCTAAAGCCGATAAGAGGTGTTCTGGTTTCGTCACCGCCGCATCATTTGTCCCGGGCGCATTTAACACGCTCGAGATTTGTAAACCTTTCGCCAAGTTTGCCAAATTCGCCTGCACTCTCGTCTCCGATCCTTGGTTCCCTAAAAAGTCTCCGGGAGAATCAATCTTTTCCTCATCTTCACTTCTTAATATCGATTGATTCTTCAAAATCTCTTTCCTATCACTCGGATCGTTCGAAAGCATCGCTCTCGCGCGTTCCAATAACAATTTATTCACCTGCGCGTCCGAAAGCTCGTCGTCGCTCGTCTCATTCTCGATAGAGTCGTCCGACACTCGCACGAAATACCGCCCTTCGTTCGCGTACGCCGGGCATATTCTCACAATTTCATCTTCTCCAGAGTGTAAACCAAAGCCGGAAACCACGAACGCTTTCTTGACTGTTTGTTGATACGAGCGGTTCGGCGGATACGCTTTCGGTTCCGCCCGAATCGCCTCGTTCATGAACCCAGACGGAAGGCTGTCCTCGACCGCTGCTTTCGTCGCACGCGCGGTCGTCACCTCGCCTCGTCTTTGTATTCTCTCCTGATGTTGGTGGTGGTGGTAGTGATGATGATGATGATCACGATGGTATTCTCCTTCTATTATCGCCGACGTTCCTCGAGTGCGCCGCGCACCAGAACTCGCGCTCGCGGTTCTTCTCCTGCTCTTCGAAATCTCCCTCGCATTAGGTTGTTGCCTGGCGGCTGCTGCGAAACCACCGAACGAAGTGGACGCCATTCTTTCTCCTTCCTTCCTTCTTCTTCTTCTTCTGTTTTAGTGTATTCTTTCAACCCTTGTCGAGAGCGAAAAAAAGCGCGACTTTGACGACGACGTAAACGACGACGAGAGAACGCGCGAGCGAACAAAAACAATCGCCAGGCTTTTGGTCGATGGTTGTTCTTTTGTCCCGACAGCGCAGTCAGTGTTTTAAAGAATCGGTTTTTCACTCGAGGGCTCTCTCTCTTTCTTCTCTCTGAAAAAAGTCCACGCGCGCGCGTTGTGGAAGGAGGAAGCTCACGAAAAAGCCAAAAAAGCAAAAAGTTCTACGTATTGCGATGGATGATCAAAAAATCACAGGGGGAGAAAAATGGATGAGATGCGAAAAGAACGCTTCAGACTTCACTCGTGCGACTTCGTAACTGTCATCACGCGACAAACAAAAACAAAAACAACATGAGAGAACCGAGCACAACAACAACAAAGAAGAAGAAGGCGAACGTGGACGCATCGAAACCGCACGAAGCGCGAGAAAACGACACCCCGGAGTTTGTGAAGAAGCAAATAGAGCTGGCGATGATGGCAGTTCTCGAAAAGAGAGGCGCGGAGAAGACGTGCTGACCTTCGGAGATACCACGGTTGCACGTGTTTGCACGAAGTGCAAATTGGCGGTTGCACCGTGGGAAGTCAACGATGGATGCGACTCGAGAAGTCGCGGTGGAGTTGATGAAGGAAAATAAGGTTCAAATCGAACAAAACGGAGAGGTTTTGAGAGGAATTCAGACCGCGAAGGACGTGAAAGGAAGAGTTCGGTTGCGATTAAAGGAGAAGAAGGAGGAGTAAAAACAAAATTTGTGAGCAACTCCGAGCGAGCGTTTCGACAAAGAAGATGAAGTGACAGTTCTCGCGAAAAAAGAGACACGCGAGTGCTCGATAATACATGAAACGCATACGCTCTCTCGCACATTGTAACAACATTGAATTAATTGGCTAGCTGAGATACATTTAGAAAATTTGAAATAAACAAAGTCTATAGATGCGCATTAAAACGGAGGGACGACAAAAGCATCACCGACTTTTTGGCGATACTCGTGCCACCACCACCACGAGGCGTATGCTCGTTTTTCTCTCCATCGTCTTTCAATTTCCTCGAAATCTTCATCGTCGTCGTATTCTCCTTCGCTATCCCCACCATCGCTACTGCTGCTGCTGCTACCACTACTACTACTACTACTACTACTACTGTCGCTCCTACTCTCCTCCTCTTCTTCTTCTTCTTCTTCTTCCTCGCTAGATGTTTCTAAAAGTGCTAATTTTTCCTCCTCTAATTGTAATGCTTGAAGTCGCTTCTCGTCGTTTTCTTCGAGGTCGTAAGCGTACCAACTCTCTGGAACTGTATCGGGAAGTTCTTCGATATTGCAAAACGCGACGCGAGTGTCTTTTTTTCTGTTCTGATTCTCGTCGTCCTCCCCGTCATTTTCATCATTATCTTCGATAATCTTGCGTTCAGATTCTTCCTCGGATGTTTTATCGAGCATATCTTTGAGCGTTTTCAACTCTTTTTCGTCTTTGAGAACGGCGACAGCAACACCTGAAGTGCCAAATCTTCCTGTCCGTCCACACCTGTGCATGAACGTTTGACCATCTCTCGGTAAATCGACGTTGACGACTAAATTCACACGTTCGCAATCGACACCTCTGGAGATTAAATCAGTCGATACGATGGCACGAAGCTCAAAGTCGCGAAAGCGTTGCATGACATTCATTCGTTCGCGCTGTGGCAGCTTTCCCGAGGTGAATGCCGTTTTAAATCCTCCTTTTCTAGTCATAATGGCGGAAAGTTTTTCTCCTCGGTCTCGACTTTCGACAAAAATAACAGCTTGGTGAAAACGAACAGAGTTGAAAATGTCAATGCACGCCTCCGCCTTTTCTTCCAAAAGGTACATGTCATCGTCATCGTCGTCGTCGTTATTGTCGCTTTCTTTTTCCTTTAGATCTTCCATTTTCTCTTCACGTCGGAATAAGAGCCGATAGCACATCTTCACTCCTTTTAACGCCACTGTCTCCTCGCACAAGCTCACTTTCTCAATCGCGCTCGGTTTCCCATCTCTCGTCGTCAAACTCTCCATTCTTTTCCTCGCGGTCTTCGAAAATGTCGCCGAACAAGCGATCAACTGCCTCTGCCTGTGACTCGCGGCGTGTATCAAGAATAGAACATCCTGACAGAATCCAACTTGCGTCAACAACTGATCCGCTTCGTCTAAAACTACGGTTCGTATCTGATCAGTTCTCAAAATATCCATCTCTACGAGCTGCTTCATTCTCCCTGGCGTTCCGACGACGCATGCTGGCCTTCTCTTCATCACACGTCCATCGTCTGCGACTGGTAAACCGCCAAAAAAGCACGCCAACCGTTCTTGTTTATATAAACCTTTCGCGCTTCCCGCGCACGCCGTCGCCAGCGTCCGCAACACATCCGCTGTTTGCAACGCGATTTCTCTCGTCGGCGCAATACACATCGCTTTCACGGACGAAGACGCATCTAGTCTTCCCCTTCTCCTCTCATCGATCGCAAAGTTATCGTTATCATTTTCCTCTCCTTCTCTTTTTTCTTCCGGTGCTTCTGCTTCTATTTTTGTCAGCAAAACCGAATCCAAAAGCCGGCACGCGAACGCGACTGTTTTCCCGGTCCCCGATTTCGCTTGCACTAACACGTCTCTCCCTAACCGTTCCAAAGGAATCGCCGACACTTGCACCGGGGAAGGATAGACGAATCCACACTTTTGTAAACCAAGAACGACGTGTTCTGGTAACGCTAAATCTTTAAACGTCAATCGAATCGCATCTTCCGTTTCATCGTCGTCGTTATCGTTCTCGTTCTCGTCGTCGTCGTTAAAAGTGCCGAGTCCGAATGATTTTCGATTCCAATTCTGTTGGTGGTTTTGAGGCACGAAGAAGACGTCGGAGGAGCGCGAACGAGTCGAGCTCGCGTTGGCCAGTATTCTCGGCATTATTCGTACTTTTTATTGTTCTTCGTCGTCGCGATTTGCTCCATCTTTTTTTTTCTCTCTCTCTCTCTTGTCTGTGTGTGTGTATACATGCGATAGTAAGTGGCGAATCGACGCGTTCGCGAATAGTCTTGAGAACTTTTTCACGCGCACTTTTTGTTTCAACGACGCACGACAACACTTTCACTTTGCGGAGCGAGAGAGCGGTAGAAAAAAAGGATGGGTCTCTTCGACGCTCTGCCTCTCCCGGCGTCCTCGACGAAACCAAAAAGAGAAGAGGAAGAAGGAGAAGAAGGAGACGCGACGAGGAGTGCCAGCGCTACTACTAACAAGAAGCAGAAGATTTCTGAAACGGAAACGGTACCGAATCCACCGCCGCCGCCGGTGTCGTCGTCGTCTTCTTCGATGGACGACCGTCTTGAGAAACTCTCGAAACACATGAACAGAAAGTTTGAAACCTGCTCTCGAGCGTTTTTGGAGCTGATTTCAAAACCGGAACACGTGGACGCGTTGGAACGGAAACACGGGAAGAAAATTGTAGCCGTGATGCGAAGCGCGATGGAGACGTATCTTCTTTCGCGGCAATCGAAGAACGATTCGGAGACGGCGACGCTTTTTTATAACCTCTTCGAAGCGATGGTGCAGTTGACAGAAAAAGGGATCGTAGGGAAGAACGTGAAAGTGAACGCAGAGATGCTCGCGTGGGAGCTGTATTGTCGAACTATGCCAGAGATTACGACGAGCGAAGATTCGTTCGCGCTCAACCGGTCGACAAAACGGTTGAAGAAGGCGTTTGAGGAAGCGCCAAGGAGGAAGAAAGAAGAGGAGAACGAAGAGGAAAAAGAAGAAGAAAAGAAACGGAAATTAGAAATAGAAATAGAGGAGAACGAACACATTCCGAAGGAAGACAAAGGCGAGGCTTTGAAATGTGCACTGAAAGCGTTGGAAGCAGAAACTGCCTCGGCCAGAGAAGTGGATGAAACACATTCGAAGATTCGCGAAGCTTTAATCGATTGCTTAGAAGTCGCCGAAAGTTCGATGCGGAGGAAAATGTGGGCGAAATCGATCGTCGATCAACTCTGTGACTTTGTCGAAAAGTTGTTGTCGTCGCACGATTACGATGTTTTCGATCAAACGCAAAAAGAAAGAATCGTTTCCTTGCTCAAAAAAGTTAAGGACAACGCGAGTAAAAATCACGGGAAAGCCGGCGTCGATTGGGTGAGCGATTTCGATAAACACAGTAAGAATTTCGCAAAAAGCGACAGCGTGAGCGTCCGAGGGAGCGTCGGAGGAGAGAGGACGAAGGATGGAAGAGGTGACGGAAAGTTTGGCGAACGATGATGATATAGCATAGCAGAGAGCTACACGCAGAATTTTTTTTCCATGCAACTGTAAAACAAAGCACGCATCGCGTCATAAATAATCACAACAGATACACACAAAACACACACGCACACCTCACGCGGACAAATGAGCTCCGATGAAGATGAAGACGCGTTATTCTCAGTTTCCGGAAAGACCGTCTTAATCACCGGAGGGAGCAAAGGCGTTGGATTGATGCTCACGGAGACGTTCTGCGCTCGCGGCGCTCGCGTGTGCATCGCTAGTAGAAACGAAAACGACGGGTTGAAGATATCGAAGCGGTTGAAGTGTGATTTCATCCAAGCCGATTTATCCACGGAAGCTGGATGTAAAAAACTCGCGAACGAGTTTAAGAGTCGATACGAGCGTTTAGACGTACTTATAAATAATAGCGGCGTTGCGTGGGGAGAACCATTCGAATCGCATTCAGAGAAAGGTTTTTATAAAACCCACGCGCTGAACGTGGTGGCGCCTTTTGTACTTATTCGCGAGTTTGCGGACCTCATGGAAAGTTCGGGGCGGAAGATAGGCACCCCGTCTAGGGTCATTAACATCGGTTCAATCGCAGGTTTAAAGCCCCAAGTCTTTCCAACTTTTAGTTACGACGCCTCTAAAGCTGCGTTGCATCACATGAGCACAAAGTTAGCAGACGAGTTGTCTTCGCGGAACATAACAGTTAACGTGTTGGCACTCGGATTCTTTCCCACGAAAATGACCGACAGTTTAGACGTGTACGGAAAAGACGTAAAAGATAACATAATGTCTAACGGGTTACTGATTAAAAGAGTAGGAAGAGCTGAGGATGTGGGCGGCGCTGCCGTATATTTAGCCTCACCTGCCGGGAGTTGGGTCACAGGGAGTGTATTAAAAGTAGACGGAGGCTTCCTTTCGAAGCTGTGAAAATGACGCATTAGATTAGTAATGAAGCACTTAGGCGCTTAACAATTGTAGTAAATCGCAATAGTTTTATGTAGGTATAGAGAACATCGATGATTCATCGCGTGAATGTAACAGAGCAGTAGTAAAACGGAGAGATATTACTTACAACTTCGCTACACCATTTTTTTCTTTTTGATTCCTTTTATTGAAGAAAGATAAATTAAGCAGTCTTCAAGAATTCTTGCAAGACGCCGAGCGCCGGCGTTTCCTCCCCGTAATCGGAGACGACAACGCACGAGCACTTCACAACCTTTCTCGCTTGGCCTTCGGCGTCGAGCTTGCACAAGCCGGCCCACTCGCCGAGAGACACCGCGGACGGCACTCTCACCAAGTGAACGTTCGCTTCGTTGCACAAAGCTTGGATCAACTTGGTGTAATCCGCTTGGTCGCAGTCTTGCGCCAAAACGCACAACAACGCCTTTCTGGATTCAATCGTCTTGCACGCCTCTCTGAGACCTCTGTGCAAGCCGTCTTCGGCCAAGGACTTCTTGAGCACGATTTGCAACGCGCTCATGAGGTCCATCGGTTCATCTCCAGCCGGTTCTTCGGCGGCGACTTCTTCGACAATTTCTTCGGCTTCAGCGCTGTGAAGATGAAAATTAAAGAGAAAGTAACAATGTCAGCGTTCAGTTTTGGTTTTAACGCGCGTTGCAAACCCCGAAGAAGAAGAAGAAGAAGAAGAAAAGAGAACAGATTACAGATTTCTCTCTTTGCGGCTCGGAAAGACCTAAGCTTGATGATGACGGAAAGAAACCCGCGCGATACAAACGCGCGCGCGCGCAAAGATAGAGAGAGAGAGAGGGAGAGAGAGAAAGAGAGAAGAAAATAGACCGCATAAACTTACTCAGACATGATTACTTCTTCTTTTCTTCGTTTGGGGTATAACACGTCCTTATGTCCTTATGTGTGTTTCACACTCGACTCGATGTTATGAAGGATTTCGAGGGTGCGTTTTTCTTTTTATCGATGTGAATTTTGGAAGGGACTCTCCTTCCTTTTTGATGAAACGCATTTTTTTTCAATCCCATTAAAAAAAGCATGAACGACGATGAAGACGACAACCACGACACGAACAAAAACGATGGAGGAGAAGAGAGGAGGAGAAGGAGGAGAGGAAAAAAATAGCGAGGACGATGACAACGACGACGCTTTCGCGCGGATGATGGAAGAGGTCGAGAGAGAAATCGAACGCGCGAAAAAGCAAACTGATTTTTTTTGTTCGTCCTCTTCGCATGTCGGAAGCACCGAGAACGCGTTGAGTGGAGATCAGAGAGGAGAAGAAGAAGAAGAAGAAGAAGCGGAGAAGGAGAACGAGACGAAAGAGAAAGAGAACAAACGAGAAAGGAGGAACAGAGCGAGGAGAGAGGCGGTGGAGTGGAGGAGGAAGAAGATCGAAGAAAAGACGTTCGATCCGAGAGCAGCTTTTCGAGAGAGAGTGAAAAAGAAGCAGAATAAAAACGATGAGAATATCGATGAGAACGCGTGGCAGTCTCCGAGCGTTGTGATGCGCAGACGGAGAGCTGAGAATATCAGCGTTTCGACTAGAAAGAAGAGTTGGACGGAATTGGAAACCGAATGGAAACGCTTTGAAGAGAAATGGAAAGAATCTCAAGACGACGACGACGATGACAACGAGAGCGGAAACGAAAAACAACGACGAAGCGCTTTGCGTTTTCAAGATATCCCGTTTCCACCTTCCGGCGCCGGTTTCCTGACGTTCTTGATTTCCGACCAAGGCCCATTCTCTGACGATGAGAATGGGAGGAAGAAAGCGAGGCGGGAACTCGCAAAGCGATGGCATCCGGACAAGTTCGCGCAAAAATTTTCGAGACTTCTCAAAGACGAAGACAGAGAAGACGTGATGGAGTTGGTGAAAGAAGTTTATCAATCTGGAACGGCGTTGATGAATACGCTCTCCTGGGACGGCTGAAAATGCTTTAACTAATGATGTTATTCCTTTGCATCTATTCTGCTCGCGCGCGCTGGTTCATTTTCTATCGCTACAACTATTTGCTACATCTGATTAACTCTCTCGTTCGCCAGGCTTTTCGCCTTTTCTGTTCTTCACCGTCACCGCTTCCGGATACGCCGCGACGAGCGCTTTTACAATCTTGTCGATTTTCACATCCACTCGTTTTCTCCTCTCTATCTCCTCCTTTTCTTCCTCGAGAACTGCTTCGCGTCGTCGTTTTGTTTCCTGCCAACTAAAATCGTGCACTTTATGCAACGCGGTCTCCCCGTCGTCATCTCTCAAGCTCGCGTCCGCGCCCGCTTTCAACAACGCCTCGACAATCTCAAACTCTCCTCTCGCGCTCGCTCGCATCAACGCCGTCGCGCTCCCAGATTTCGTCCTCGCGTTCACCTCGCACCCGTACTTTTTCTCCAGCAACAACCGCACGCACTCTAAGTGCCCGTTCCTGCTCGCGTAGTGTAAAGGCGTCAACCCGCTCAAAGGACCGTCGACGGAGTTCGTCCACCTCTCAGAGTCTTTCTCTAGTAACTGTCGCAGTTTCGTCGCGTTTCCAACCTGCGCGAAATGACACGCGGACTTTTGAAACTTGAGTTCCTCTAAAGATTGCTCGTAAACGGAGGATAAATTCGGCGCTCGAGAGTAACACTTGCATCCGGGAGGGTGTCGTTCGTTTCTTCCTCTCGTCCTCCCGTCGTCGAAGCCGTCGTCGTCGTCTGCGATCGATCGACAGTAGTAGTTATTAGTCATCGTTTTTCATTTTTTTTCTTATTTCTCTACGTATGCTTTTCCTTTTTTATTTTTTATGGAGAGTCGAAAGCCTCCTCTACCGGACGGGAGAGATCGACCGAGACGACGACGACGTTAAGCGCGCGAGCAGGCGAGAGAGCCCGCCACGCACGAGGAAAAGAGACCAAAAAAAAAGCAGCACGAAACACGCACACTCGCTCGCAGACCAACCGCACTATCGGAGCGCGCTTTGTAGAACAAAGTCATCTCACTCACTCTCTCTCTCTCTTCAGAGTCTCTTCCGTCTCTCGTTCTCAGATGATGACGACGACGACGACGACGACGGCTTCGATGGCGAAAACGAGCGGCGCTCGACGCGGTGTTCCCGGAGGAAGCAGGAAAACGACGACGTCGTCGTCGTCGTCGTCGTCGTCGTCGTCGTCGTCGTCGTCGTCGAGAAGAATAAAAAACAACGTTTCAAAAAATGTGTTCGCGACGACGACGACGACGACGACTAAGACTAAGACTACCACTTCGACTCAAAGAGGAAGACATCATCGATTAGCGGCGATATCTTCGTCCTCGTCGAATAAAAATAACAACGACGAAGATTACAAGCAGTTCATGCCGTACATGAAAGAGGGAGAAGCGAACGAGGCGTTACAGTCCACGGACGAGGAGAAAATGGGCCGAGCTGCGCAGTACATGAGAGAGTTGATTAAGAGACAAGTGAAATCGAACGATTTACCGAGAGCGGGATCGCTGACTGATTCGACCGTGTTGAGGAGGAAAGGGAGATTAAAAGAGCAAGACGCTTTGATCGAGTTCATGGTTGAAATGCACAAGACTCACACGACGGAAGAGGTCATGCACAAAGTAGAAGGGTGGATCGATGAAACGTTGCAACTCCCAAAGGAACGCAGAAAGTTTACGAGACTGCATAAAATGGTCCCACAGGTTGGGTACTTTTTCCACTCGTTGCCGCTTACGAAAGCGCTGAAAGAATACGACGAATTTTCTCATCTGACAAAGAGGCAGTACGTTTTGCCAAACTTTGCGGAGATCAGACATATTTTGAACATAGCGCAGGTGCACGTCTCGGCGAAGGACGTGAGGTTGGTGACTTTCGACGCAGATGGGACGTTGTATCAAGACGGGAAACATTTCGAAGACGACAATAAAATGATTGATAAGATTATTCAGTTGATGGAGTTGGGGATTCACGTTGCCATTGTCACCGCGGCGGGCTATCCGGGGCAGCCAGAGAAGTTTGAGGAAAGAACGAGAGGTTTGTTGGACCAGTTCAAAAAGCAAAAGTTACCGCCGAACATCACCAAGTATTTCCATGTCATGGGTGGCGAATGCAACTATTTGTTGAACGTGAACGAGAGTTACGGGCTTCAATTCGTGCCGAACGAGGAATGGGCGACCGTAGAGCAATACGGATGGAGAGAAGGGAAGGATTTACAAGCCTTTTTGGATAGAGCAGAGATCTTTTTGACGAGATACTCGAGATATTTAGGCGTGGACTGCCAAGTAATGCGTAAAGAATACGCGGTCGGTGTTATCCCGACGACGGATACCATCTACGAGAATCTCGAAGAGTTGGCATTAGCTGCGCAAGCGGAGTTGTCGACGTCGGATATTCCGTTTTGTGCGTTCAATGGTGGGAATGATGTGTTTGTAGACGTGGGAAACAAGCACATCGGTTTGCAAGCGCTGATGAAACACCTGAAGGTGAAAGGATCGCAAACTTTACACGTAGGTGATAGATTTACATTAACCGGTAACGACAGTAAAGTGAGAGAATCAGCGTCAATTTTGTGGGTGGCAAATCCGGACGAGACAACTTTTTTCATGCGTTTGTTGTACCGAGACATTTTGAACGCCCGGGTGCTATGATCACAAGTTTTTGTTTGTTTTAATAAAATATAATAGAAATTGATGCGCGATAAATATTTCATAGCAAAACTGATCACTATACATACAATTCCTTATTACATAGCTAATTTGTTCTCGGCTTTGGACGAAAATTTCTTTACGAGCCCGAGGCTTTCTTCAAGCTTTGCTTGGCGAGCGTAATCTCTTTGGACACTAACTGAACTTTTCGTTCGAGAGCGCCAAGCTCTTGCGTCAAAATTGTGATTCGGCGCTCCCAATATTTTTCTACATTTGCGTCGCTATCTCCGAATACAACGACGAATGGATACTTCACGACGTACCAGAGCTTTTGTGCACAACTTGCGCACATCGCTAAGAGCGTCCAAGCCACCACCATAAAGAGCACAAACATCAATAAATTCTGAATCGTAAACAGGCCAAAGAATTGCTTTGCCAGTTCTTTCGCGCGTCGTGCGCCGGATATGAGCTTATCCTTTGTACTTTTCTTTGCGAACGACGACGTCGTGGTCTGGTGCGTATTTGTTGAGGCTGGACGCATTTTAGCGTCTGAATCTTTTCCTGCCGATGGATAGAGCATGCTGAAAACGGCATCGCGCGAACCTTCTGGAATTTTCACCTTGGTAACGTCGATCGAAAATCGTTTTGACAACCTTTCCAGGAATGATGCGCTTTTCTCTTCGGATATGACGCCACCCTTATTGTTTAACAACTCTTTAGCGGCGTTCAAAAATGATTCGGCACTCGCTTTCGTCTCTGAAATTACCGACGATTGAATCACAGACTGCAAATACGTATATTTTTCGAACACAACGTGGACGTAAAACGTAACTTCGCATCCATTCATCTTACCGTCGCCCTCAGAGGAAATTGGAACGCAATTCCACTTGGATTCTACGGAAAAGTAATCTCCATACGGGATATCGAGCTGAACCTGGGAATAACCGATGATTAAATTATCGTCTGGGTAGAGTTTATACGTTTGTGTCTGCACGCAACGCGTCTCTTTCGGACCGAAAGTTGAATTTACCGGTGCGACAAATTTAACGTCCCGCGAAAACCCGTAGTGAGAGTGTTTTGCCCACTCCGTGCAAGAGAAATCCGTCATTCCAGACGCTTTTGTTTGCGCGAAAAAGAAAGTATTAGTGGCGGAGTTTGAAAAACACGCCTTGAAGAATTCTTTGGGTGTGCAATCGAATTGGGCACTCACCAATCCTTCGCCGCACTCGGCCGGTATTCTCGCGCTCTCGTCTTGCTCATCACCGGGCATTGCGTGCATTCTCGGTATTTCGCCGAAGTCATCAGTTTCAACGTCATTTGCAACTTCTTCTCCATTTTCTCCTCCATTCTCTTTTCTTCTATCTTCTTTTCGATCCAAATACAATTTGCTCGTGGTAAGATCAGGCGTTCTCGCGCGTCTCTTTGTTTCGGAAGTGACTTCGTTGTCCTCGAAAGTATTCTCTCCGGTAGTGGCGGTATTGTCTGAACTCAGATCATCAGTGTCCTCTTCCACAGATTCGCGGTGTTCACTCATTTTTCTTCGCCGTCTGAGTGATTTCATTTGCTCGTGCGTGAGCTCTGAATCATTAACAGGCGTATCCGTCCAACTTTGCGTCCCGAGCATATTGCTTATCTTCTTCTCCTCGGAGTTTTCCTCCGTATCAGATTGATCCGAATCTCCGAGCTGCGCAAGCATTAGTTGTTCCTCCCTTCGTCTCAATGTCGCGTCAAAGTCCATGGATTCGTGCCCTCGATGTCCTCTAAAGAGTCTACCATAATCGCTACTTGTTCTCCATTGCTGTTCGAGAAACTTGAACACTTTGTCCGGGAAAATAAAACTCGTGAAAAACTCTCTCTTCCCGCCTTGGTGTACGATGTAAAGCGCGTTGTTGAAAATTCCCGCCGTTTTTGCTTTTTCCATGAGCGTCACGTCTTTGAACGGAATCCGTTTTCGCTTTTGATATCCGAATACGCTCGAATAGAAACATACGTAATTATTGAACACGTACATCCGTCCTTGTAACAAAATCTTCTTATGCAAAGCGCACAAGAATTCGTCCAACAGCTCCTCGTCCGGTGGAAGCTTAAAATACTCTCGGAGCCTCTCCACTCGGGTGATTTTCTTCTTATTGTTTTCGCTTTTCTTCTGTTTCTTTTTCTTCTCTACCACTTCTACTTCCTTCTCTACGTCTTCTTCTTCTTCTTCTTCTTCTTCTTCTTCTTCTCTTTCTTCTTCGTCCTCTTCTACGAGCGTATGATCTGGATTTTCGTAAAGTATCGATGAGCGCATCCCTTGCTCGTCGTCTCGCAATATTCCCTCGTCGTCGTCGCCTTCGGCGCCGTCGTCTTCTCCATTCTTCTCCTTCGTCGTGACGTCGAAGCTTTCTTTCGTGAGCATATACTTTTCTGTCGATGATCTTCTGTTTATCACTTTCGCTCCCTCTCTTCCTCTCTGGTTGTCGTTCTCATCACCAATCTTCTTTGACTTTAACTCGCTCGTCGTCTCTGGACTCGAATTGTATTCCGAAGAGTAACCGCCTCCGGTCGTCGTCGATATCGTCGAGGTCGTCGTCGTCGGAGACAGAACGCTTTGGCGATGATGACCGCTGCTGCCGCGAGAATCACTCTTCTTCTCTTCTTCTGCTTCCTCCTCCTCTTCATTCGCGTTCTTCTCGTCTCGAACAACGACAGGAGGAGACGGTTTCATCGGCGACTGGAAGAATTCTTCCTCTTCCTCCTTCTTCTCATCTTCTTCCTCGTTGTTCTTGTTGTTGTTGTTGTTGTTCAACGCGTTGAACCAGAAATCCATCTTCTCTCTCCTTCTCTCTCTCTCTCTCTCTCTCTCTCTCTCTCTGCGCGCGGTCCGCTTTTATCCGAAGATTATGTCGTTGTTGTTGTCGTTGTTCATTTCAACTCTGTGCTTTATAAAGTCGAGTAATAATATATAAA
>Ga0181604_10000735_pt1 | contig 29714 bp, 34 predicted proteins | sample 041ome_12_FD_148663 | JGI IMG/M metagenome (GOLD analysis project Ga0181604, IMG submission 148663) | Coastal salt marsh microbial communities from the Groves Creek Marsh, Skidaway Island, Georgia - 041410US metaG (spades assembly) | ecosystem: Environmental > Aquatic > Marine > Intertidal zone...
TGGTGCCCAGGAGAGGACTTGAACCTCCACGCCCTTGCGAGCACTAGCACCTGAAGCTAGCGTGTCTACCAATTTCACCACCTGGGCAGCGTGAAAAGCTCTGATTACTCAGAGGGCGCGCAGACTACTGCCTCCCCCGAGCGCTGTCAATTTCAGGTGGTGATATTGGGACTGTGCCCCCGGTCAACGTTTTTTTGGGGTTTACGGCGTATAATGGCTCCTCTCACACAGCCGGCTGCTATCAGCCATCGGACTGTCTCTTGGCGCCACGCCGAAAATCTGAAAATTCAGCACCCCCTTCTGACCCCCATGCCGCGCGCGAGCAAGGCCGCTACCAGCACCCGATTGCCAGCCGCGAGGTGATTCTCGGGGTATTGGCAGCGGCGGATGCTCCCCTGGGCTTTGACGCCATTGCGAGCGAGCTGGCGCTGAGCCAAGACCGGGACCTCGAGGCACTGCGCAAGCGGTTGCGGGCCATGCAGCGTGACGGGCAGATTATCTCGGGTCGACGCGGCGCCTTTGGCGTGCCCAAGCGTATGGATCTGCAGCACTGTCGGGTGATGGGGCATCGCGATGGTTATGGTTTTGCCCGGCCGCTTGAGGGCGGTGAGGATCTGTTTCTCTCCGCTCGGGAGATGTATCAGGTCTTTGACGGCGACGAAGTGCTGGTCGCCGTGGCGGGACTGGATCGGCGGGGACGCGCCGAGGGGCAGATTGTTGAGGTGCTGGCACGCGCCCATACCACCGTGGTGGGTCGCTATATGGAAGAGAGCGGCATCGGCTTTTTGATGCCCCATAACACCCGCATCCGCAACCATATTTTGATTCCCCCTAAAGGGAAGGGCGGTGCAAAGCACGGCCAGTTGGTGTCGGTGTCATTGACCGATTACCCCTCGGCCACGCTCGGCGCCAAGGGGCGCGTCGAGGAAGTATTGGGAGACCATTTAGACCCCGGACTCGAGATTGATGTGGCCATAAGAGCCCATGGGATTCCCTGGGAATGGCCGGACGAGGTCTTACGCGAGGCGGGTAGCCTTGGTGAGGAACCCCGGGAACAGGATAAGGCCCATCGCGTCGATTTGCGCGATGTGCCTTTTGTCACCATTGATGGAGAGGACGCCAGAGACTTTGACGACGCAGTCTGGTGTGAATCTCATCAGCAAGGATTTCGCCTGTGCGTTGCCATTGCGGATGTCTCCCACTACGTGCCGGTGGGTTCGGCGCTGGATGAAGAAGCCAGTTTGCGGGGCAATTCGGTGTATTTTCCCGAGCGGGTCGTGCCGATGTTCCCCGAGGTGCTCTCCAATGGCTTGTGCTCACTCAAGCCTCGGGTCGATCGCCTTGCCATGGTGTGCGATATGCAGATAGACGGGGGCGGCCAGCTCGTTGACTACAGTTTTTATGAGGGGGTAATTCACTCACATGCCCGTCTTACATACACCGATGTGGGTGCCGTGATTGAGCAGGGTTGGAGTGAGCGCGTGCCGGCCGAACGGGTTGAAGACATCGACCGTCTGTATCGACTTTATGCCGTTTTGCGTCGGGCTCGTGAACAGCGCGGTGCATTGGACTTCGATACGCAAGAGACACGTATTTTATTTGACGATCAGCGCAAAATTGCAACCATTGAGCCGGTGCATCGCAACGACGCACACAAACTCATCGAGGAGTGCATGCTGATCGCCAATGTAGCGACCGCGCAGTTTCTGGAAAGTCTGGATCAGCCCGCGTTGTTCCGGGTGCACGAGGGCCCTAGCGCCGAAAAGCTTGAGAACTTGCGCGCATTTTTGGGCGAATTGTCTCTTGATCTCCCGGGGGGACTAAAGCCTACCCCCGAGCATTATCAGTCCTTACTCGCTACGGTGGAGGGTCGGGATGACGCGCATATCATTCAGACCATGCTGCTGAGATCGCTCTCTCAGGCAGTCTATCAACCGGAGAATGCCGGTCACTTCGGCTTGCATTACGAAGCGTATGCCCACTTCACCTCACCTATCCGCCGTTACCCTGACCTGTTGGTTCACCGTGCCATCCGCGCCGCCATTCGCAGCCGCGGAGCGAATGCCCATATACAGCGGGTGCCGGGTGCGGGTGCGCTGAAGCGTGAGCGTATTTATCCCTACGATACGGCGGCCATGGTGACCTTCGGCGAGCAGTGCTCTATGACCGAGCGACGGGCCGATGACGCAACCCGAGAGGTCGACGCCTGGCTCAAATGTGAATTTTTGAAAGACCGTATTGGCGAGGAGTTCGATGGGGTGGTCGCGGCGGTGACCAACTTCGGTTGCTTTGTCCAGCTGAGTGACCTGTTCATCGAGGGCTTGATGCACGTCAGTGCTCTGCCGGGGGATTACTACCATTTTGATCAGGCCAAGCAGCGTCTGGTAGGTGAGCGCACCCGTCGAGTGTTTCAACTGGGTGGAGCGGTCAGGGTTAAAGTTGCGCGGGTAGACCTCGATGATCGAAAGATTGATCTCGAGCTCGCCGGTATGGCCGAGGCGCGCCGCTCAGGGAAATCCGGACGGGCGTCGCGGCGCGATACCAGAGACGACGATGCTCCCACCGTTGTAGCTAAGAAAAAGGGTAGGGGTAAACCAGGCAAGAAAAGAGCGGCTGAAAAAACCGCTCGCCCAGAGGCAGCCGCCAAAAAGTCAGGTCGCGGCAAATCCGCCAGCGCCAAGAAGTCTACCTCGGCCGCAAAACGACCTTCGGGCAGCCGCAAGCCGCGCTAAGCCATGGCAGAACTCGTCTTTGGTTATCACGCTAGCGAAAGTCTGATTCGTCAGCGCCCGGGACAGATTCAAACCTTGATGGTGCAAAGGGACCGCAATGATAAACGGATGCGGGCGCTACATGATCTAGCGCAGGCGCAGGGTGTTGTCGTGGAGCGGTGTGCCAAGACCGATTTGGATGCGTTGACCCCCGGGCGCCATCAGGGCGTCGTGGCAAAACTGCAGCCAGGGGCCTCTTATGAGGCTGCGGGCCAAACCAGTGAGTCTGACTTAATGGCAATGGTGGCTGCGGCGGAACAGCCATTACTGCTGATTCTTGACGGGGTGACTGACCCCCATAATTTGGGTGCCTGCTTGCGCAGTGCTGATGCTGCCGGGGTAACGGCGGTGATATTTCCCAAAGACAAAAGCGCGGATATTAATGACGTGGCGCGCAAAGTGGCCAGCGGCGCCGCCGAGACGGTTCCCTGGGTGAGGGTGACCAACCTCGCACGGACCATAGCGGAACTCAAGCAGGCGGGCGTTTGGATTATGGGCACCTCGGGGGACGCGTCAGACACGGTACACGATCAGGATTTGACCATCCCTTGTGCGTTGGTGTTGGGCTCAGAGGGCAGCGGCATGCGCCGTCTGACGCGGGAAGCCTGCGATTTTATTGTGTCACTGCCGATGGCGGGGTCTGTTTCCAGTCTCAATGTGTCGGTGGCCGCTGGTATCTGTTTGTTTGAGGCAGTGCGCCAACGCCGGCGAAAACAGGCGGGTTAGGCTTAAAATCCTGCCAAACTTCGGCGTTGCAAACTGGCAGTTGGCTTTGTAGACTCCCCCCCTCAAAAATTTGGCCGGGCTTTCTTTGAGCCCATCCTCCTTGCCACACCGCACGACGGGTGGCTTTAAACCATAGGGAGTACGCGAGTGCGACACTACGAAGTTGTGTTCATGGTCCACCCCGACCAGTCTGAACAAGTCCCCGGAATGATCGAGCGCTACAGTAACGTCATTACCAAAGATGGCGGTACCGTACATCGTCTTGAGGACTGGGGCCGACGTCAGTTGGCGTATCACATCAACAAAATCCACAAAGCCCATTATGTCTTGATGAATGTCGAGGCTTCCAACGAGGCTATGGAAGAGTTGACGACCACATTCCGCTACAACGACGCGGTGATCCGCAACATGGTCATTCGACGCGATGGCCCGGTGTTGGAAGAGTCACTGCTGATGAAAGCCGAGCGTGAGGACAAGGAGCGCAAGGCGCGATATCAGGAGCGCCAGGGTAGTGAGGCCAAAAAAGCGGCTGAGCAGTCCAGCGACGACGCAGATGATGGCGACGATTCCGACGCATCAGAAACAGACAACGAGGAGTAAGCCATGTCACGTTTTTTTCGCCGACGTAAGTTTTGCCGGTTTACCGCTGAGGGCGTGACAGAGATCGACTACAAAGATCTGGACATGCTCAAGCAATACATCTCCGAGACCGGCAAGATAGTGCCGAGCCGGATTACAGGCACAAAAGCAAAGTATCAGCGACAGCTGGCAACGGCTGTAAAGCGCGCCCGTTACCTCGCGCTTTTGCCTTACACCGACGCTCACGACTGAATAGTAACCGTGCGCGGCCTCGCTGAATTTATAATGCGCGGCCGGTGGCAGGCGCTGATCGTTGCGGTACTTGGGTCTGGCAGTTTGCTGTTCGGCTGGATCAGTGCGGCAGCCATCGCGCTGGTCACACTGAGAAGAGGTATTGCCTCCGGCGGGTGGCTGGTCCTGTGGGCATTACTCCCCGCGGTGATCATAGCCCTGATGACGGGCGATACCGGCAGTGTGTTGCTGTTGCTCGGTGTGTTTGTGCTGGCAATTGTGCTGCGAGAGAGTGTCAGCCTGTCGCTGGCAGTTTTGACCAGCCTGCCCCTGGCGATAGTGGGCGGGGTAGTTTTAACAACCTTCAATGGCTTTTTTTTGGAGGAATTGGTCGCGACCTTCAATCAGGCGCTCGCGCAGTTAGAGCAAGATGTGCGGCCTGAAGCGGCGGGAGAGTTGGCGTTCACGTCGCTGACCGTCTCTCAGGTAGCCGCGCTGCTGGCGACCGGTAATGCGGTCATTGCTGTGATGAGCTTGCTGCTGGGGCGTTTTTGGCAGGCAGCACTGTTTAATCCGGGCGGGTTTGGTGCTGAATTTCGGGCCTTGCGGCTGCCTCAGGTGGCCGTCGTCGGGATGATCGGACTCGCCTCGCTACTGTGGTGGTTGGGGCCAGAATGGATGGTGTGGAGTGCGGCAGTGGTGTTGCCGCTTACCATCGTGGGCTTTGCGCTTGTGCACGCCTATGCGGTGCATGCGGGCAAAGGCCCCACTTGGTTGACGCTCATGTACATGCTGTGGGTCGTAGTGGACCCGGCAAAGTGGTTTTGGGTGGGATGTGTGGTTGTCGACGCGTTCGTTGACTTCAGGGCCAGATGGGCAACGCCCTCTGGTGGTGGTTCAAACGGGATTTAACCGGTCGCGCAAATTCACAAGACGGTGAATCGGCGTAGCGGAGAGTAGAGGAAGGAACGATGGAAGTCATTTTGCTTGAGAACATTGGCAATCTGGGTGCGCTCGGCGACAAAGTCGATGTAAAGCCCGGGTATGGACGTAATTTTCTGATCCCCCAGGGGAAAGCGGTACCCGCTACCGAAGATAACGTCGCAAAATTTGAGGCGCGACGTGCTGAATTGGAAGCGGCTGCTGCCGAAACCTTGGCTGCAGCGGCAGCGCGGGGCGAAGCGTTGACGGCCCTTGGTGCTATCGAAATCGCGGCCACGGCGGGTGAAGAGGGCAAGCTGTTCGGTTCCGTCGGTACCCGCGATATTGCGGAAGCCCTGACAGCGGCCGGTTGTGAGGTCGACAAAGCAGAAGTTCGTTTGCCCGAAGGCGCCATTCGCGAGCTCGGCGAGTTTGAGGTCATGATTCAGCTGCACGCTGAAGTCACTGCGTCGGTAGCGATCAATATCGTCGCCGAGTAAGGCTTGGCGGGATCATCCCGCCGATGTCTGCACCATATCTGCTGGCGTGTCTTTCCCGTCGCAGGTAACCTAACCGGCCCGACGATTTATGGTGGTACCGAGGGTGTAGTGCCGGGCACCCCTCGCGCAACGGGTTAGATGGGTCACTGAAAAGGTTAGGTCTTGGAGTCGGTTAAAGCTCAGGATGCAGATATCGCGCGCATCCGCATGCAACCCCAGTCAGTCGAAGCTGAGCGTTCCGTTATTGGCGGAATTTTGCTCGCGCCCGAAAGTTGGGACGCGATTGCAGAACTGGTAGACGCGGGAGATTTTTACCGACCAGAGCATCGCGCAATTTTTCGCCAGATCGCGCTATTGGTTGATCGTAACGAACCCATTGATGTGATCACCGTGGCAGATCGGCTGCTGGCTACCGGGGAGTTGGACGCGGCGGGTGGCCACACTTACCTGACTGATCTGGTTGAGCAAACGCCCACCGCGGCCAACGTCAGTGCTTATGCCCGCGCGGTCAGGGAGCGAGCGCTGTTGAGAAAACTCATTGGCGCCGCTCAGGATATTGCCACCGCCGGTTTTAATCCGGAGGGCCGGAGTGCCGAGGAGCTGGTGGATGAGGCTGAGCGGCTCATTATGGCGGTGTCCGAGAGTGGCCCCAAGACCGGAGGCCCTCGAGGGATGGCACCCTTGCTGACAGGGGCGTTGGAGCGTATCGAGGAGCTTTACAACACCGGTGGTGATATTACGGGGCTGACCACCGGCTTTATTGATCTCGATAGAAAAACCTCGGGCTTGCAGCCCTCAGATCTGGTGATCGTCGCCGGCAGACCCTCGATGGGAAAAACCAGTTTTGCTATGAACCTCGTCGAGAATGCGGCGGCTCATACCGACAAACCCATTGTGGTTTTCTCCATGGAGATGCCGGCCGAGCAATTGGTGGTGCGGATGATGTCTTCACTTGGCAGAATCGATCAGTCGCGGCTCCGGACTGGTAAGCTTCAGCAGGACGACTGGCCCAAACTCTCCGCCGCGATGGCCAAGCTTAAAGACACCTCGATCTTCATCGATGACACGCCGGCCCTGACGCCTACCGAAGTGCGGGCCAGGGCGCGAAGACTCTCCAGAGAGCATGGGGACCTCGCGATGATCATGGTCGATTATCTTCAGCTGATGAGGGTAGCGGGCGCATCAGAGGGCCGCACCGCAGAGATCTCCGAGATCTCGCGCAACCTCAAAGCGATGGCCAAAGAATTCCGGTGCCCGGTGGTGGCGCTATCGCAACTCAACCGCGCTCTAGAGCAAAGGCCAAACAAGCGTCCAGTCAACTCTGACCTGCGCGAGTCCGGCGCAATCGAGCAGGACGCCGATGTGGTGATGTTTATATATCGCGACGAGGTGTATCACGAAGACTCGCCAGACAAAGGGGTTGCTGAAATTATCATCGGTAAGCAGCGCAACGGCCCTATTGGCACCTGTCGTCTGGCCTTTCAGGGCGAGTTTACCCGCTTTGAAAATCTTGCGCGGGACGACTATGCGGGCTACTGAGGTGTGAGCTTTCTGCCCTGCCCGCGGGCTTCATCATCCTGAACGTTGGCGACACGGTATGAGTCATTCTATGGCGCCCATCGATTTTAGTGCGCTCCTCGAGATGCTCGGTGGCAAGCGCGAGGTTGTGGCAGGTCTGTTAGATACATTTGTTACAGAGTTGGCGACCGATATTGACGCCGGTAGGCGGGCGGTGGCTGACCAAGATACCGAGGCGCTAAGGCAAATTGCGCATCGCATTAAAGGGACCAGCGCCAATCTTCACGCCACTGTGCTGTCGGCGAGTGCCCGGGAATTGGAATCAGCCTGTGCCGAGGCCGACGATGGGTTGGTGACCCTCAAGTACGACATTATGTGTGCTCAGTCGGAACGGTTGACCGATGCCATCCAGCATTGGCGTGCAAATCCCGATAATGCCGCGCAATAGCTAGAGGCCCACCTCTTTCCTCAGCATAGCCAAGTTGCTCGTTTGCTCATCAGGGCTGGGTAAGGTCGTATCGGGTGCTTCAATTGCCAGTCGCTTGGGGCCCTGCAGAGTCTCCCCCTGCGCTGCCCGACTGGCCCAGCGTTCGTAGTGTCCTCTGTACACGGGCCAGGTTTTGGCCTCAGGCTCATTCGCAAGGAAAAACCAATCACTATCGCGCCCCGCAAGGTAGACCGCTGGGTGTTGCCATGATGCCTCCACTTTCGGAGACGGCGCGAGGCAGGCCTCCCGGTAGGCGTCGTAGGGTGTCGGCAGGCCGAGGTCGGTCAGGCAGAACCGGCAGGCGTCGATCATTTTGTTCAGTGTAGGCAGATAGTCACTGCTTTCGATGGCGTGTTGCGCTGCTCGAAGAATCACGGCCGTCGGATAAGCCGCCAAGGCCTCCAGCCAGAGCCGCTTTACCTGCTTGACCTGCTCGGCGTCGCTCCAGGCTGCGTAATACTGGTTGTGGTAGTTAAGGCGAAAGAGAGCAAAGACCTGGTTGATGGTCTCCACCGTCTGTGTCTCCGGTTGGGCTGGCTTATCAGCTGGCCCAGCTGGTGTCGGTGAGATCATCGCTGAGGCTTCGGTCTTTTGAACGATTGCCTGTGCCAGCGTTGCCGCGTCCTTGTTCTCCACCATGCTGATCTCCCTCAGTGTCCGCCCGGCACTGGCGTTTTACGTGCTGTAAAAATTTGCTGTTCCATGAGATATGCACCTCATTGCTGTCGAGCCAATACATGACAAATTCTGGAAGCAATGCCCGTGCCGCTGCCTCGTTAATACCCGCCAAACGCAAGGTGTCGTAAACCGCAGAGTCGGGTTGCCAATTGCGGTGAATACGACTGGGTTCCGTACTGTGTTGCATCTGGCTCGTATGTCGCAGCCAGCGGCGTCTCACATGCTCAACGAATCGGCTATTAATCTCTTTGGGGGCGCCACCGCGCTCACTCCAATACAGCACGAACTCCGCCCTGACCGTGTTGGCAAACGCCCCGTCGATGCCGGCTTGAGCCAAAATTTCCAGGGCGTCCTGGCTGGGCTTCCAGTTCTTGCCAAAGGGCGCCGGCGGACTGATTTCGAAGCTGTTGTGCTGCGATTGCCGGGTCCGCCATTGCGACAGTACGTGTTGTCTGAACTGGGTTTCGATTTCTTTGTTTGCCTCTGGAATAAAGCGCTGCCTAACTTCATCGATAAATGCTTCGGTCATACCGTGGTTCAGAATGAGCAGATCTATCAATGCGCGATCGGGTATCCAGGGCGTGGTGACAGCATAGCTGGCGCGATCCTGGACACCAGCACTGTGGTCAGTGCGCTCGGTAGAGGCGATAGCCAGCATGAGCATTTGTGGGTCCGGGTGGTGAGCGGACGCGAGGATTCCCAACTCTGTCAATTTTCCGATCAGCTCGCCAATGTGTGTTGTCGACCAGAACGGGAGCTGCGCGTGCAGTTGCTGCAAATTGACCGTCGTCCAACCGGTTCGATCTTTTAATATCCCGCCAATTTCCTGAAGCAGGATAGCCTCCTCCAGCCCAATGGTCGCAGCCAGTTCGGGTGAGAAGGTCAGTTGGCGATCGGGAATGAGTGAACCGGATTGCATCAGATGCGTTAAGGAGTGAGCGGTCTGATAGGATACCGGCTTACCTGAGTGATTACAGCCTCTACGATCAGGTTCTCTGGAGTTTCGCGTGGCCAAGGCAAAAACAGCGTTTGTCTGTAACGATTGTGGGGCAGATTATCCGAAGTGGCAGGGCCAGTGTGGCGAGTGCCACGCTTGGAACACCCTCTCGGAAATCCGTTTGAGCGCTCCCGCTGGGAAAACTGGCGCAGGCGGCCGCAGCGCGCGTCGTGCCGGTTTCGCCGGTTCCATATCGACGGTACAGAAGTTGGCGGATGTAGCGGTGGTCGATCTGCCGCGGCTGGAATCAGGCTTTGAGGAGTTTGATCGCGTGTTGGGCGGGGGCCTTGTGCCCGGATCCAGTATCCTGATTGGCGGGCATCCCGGCGCTGGCAAGAGCACATTGCTGTTGCAAACCCTGTGTCGTCTGGCGACCCGGCATACAGCGCTTTACGTCACGGGAGAGGAATCGCCAGAGCAAATTGCAATGCGGGCGAAGCGATTGGCCTTGCCTTCTGATCAACTGCAACTGCTCGCCGAGACCGATGTGGATGTCATTCTCGCCTCCGCCGAGGCGCTTAAACCTACGATACTGGTGGTGGACTCGATTCAGGTTGTGCACAGCGAGACCCTGACCTCTGCGCCAGGTAGCGTTTCTCAGGTGCGAGATTGCGCCGCCCAGCTAACGCGCTACGCGAAACAAACGGGGACAGTGCTGATCCTTGTGGGCCATGTCACCAAAGATGGCAGCTTGGCCGGCCCAAAGGTGCTTGAGCACATGATTGATTGCTCAATCTTGCTTGAGGGCGACCATGACTCCCGGTACCGCACCCTCAGGGGCCAGAAAAATCGCTTTGGCGCGGTTAACGAGCTGGGTATTTTCGCCATGACCGATGTCGGTCTTAGGGAAGTATCCAACCCCTCGGCTATCTTTCTCGATCGTTCTGAGCATACCGCCCCAGGTACCACTGTGGTTGTGGTTTGGGAGGGCACCCGTCCGATATTGGTCGAGATTCAGGCCTTGGTGGACGACAGCTCTCTGGGTAATCCGAGAAGAGTTACGGTGGGTTTTGAACAGAATCGTCTGGCAATGCTTCTTGCAGTGCTTCATCGCCATGGCGGGATTCATGTGGGTGATCAGGACGTCTTCGCCAATGTGGTCGGCGGCGTTCGCGTAATGGAGACCTCGGCGGATCTCGCTTTACTATTGGCGGTCGTGTCGAGTCTGCGCAGTCGCGCGCTGCCAAGAGACTGGGTGGTATTTGGCGAGGTGGGTCTCTCCGGTGAAATTCGACCAGTGGCCAGCGGTCAGGAGCGACTGGCAGAAGCAGCCAAGCATGGATTCAAGGTGGCGGTCGTGCCCAAGTCCAACGCGCCGAAAAAGCCCATTCCCAACCTCAAGGTGATACCCGTGGCGCGGTTGTCAGAGGCCCTCGACGCCTGCTCCTGAAGCCCCTTCACGCCCCGGGAGTCCCTTCCCCAAGGGGCGCCAGGCCCGATAGTCGCTACTTGAGCTTGCGATGTTTGACCCGGCTGGGCACCGCGGCGGCAGCGCCCATGCGCTCCTTTCGGTCCTCTTCGTAGTCGGTGTAATTACCCTCGTGGAAGACGACGTTGCCGTCATCTTCGTAGGCCAGAATGTGTGTGGCAATGCGGTCGAGAAACCATCGGTCGTGTGAAATCACCAGCGCAGAGCCTGGAAACGCCAACAAGGCTTCTTCCAGCGCGCGGAGTGTCTCCACATCAAGGTCATTGGTAGGTTCGTCCAATAACAAAACATTGGCACCTTGCTTCAAAAGTTTCGCCAGGTGTAGCCGGTTGCGCTCCCCACCCGATAGATCTTTGACAAACTTCTGCTGGTCAGACCCCTTGAAATTAAACCGTCCTACGTAGCTTCTTGAAGGTATCTCATAGCTACCAATGCGGATGATATCGAGGCCGTCTGACACCTCCTCCCACACGGTTTTGCTGCCATCGAGATCATCCCGGGACTGATCAACGTAACCGAGCTCGACGGTTTCGCCGACGACGACGTCGCCGCCATCAGGTGTCTCGAGGCCCATCAGCACGCGAAACAGCGTGGATTTACCCATGCCATTGGCGCCGATGATGCCGACGATACTGCCCTTTGGCACCACAAAATTGACGTCCTCAAACAACAGTCTGTCACCAAAGGTTTTGCGCAGACCGCTGACTTCAATGACTTTGTCTCCCAGGCGGGCACCGGGGGGAATGTAAATTTCATTGGTCTCGTTACGGGTCTGAAATTCCTGAGAGTTGAGTTCCTCAAAACGCTGTAATCTGGCTTTGTTCTTTGCCTGCCGGCCTTTGGGGTTAGAGCGAACCCATTCCAGTTCGGCCTTGATGGCTTTCTGATGCGACGCCTCTTGACGCTGCTCTTGCTCCAGTCTTTTTTCCTTGGTTTCCAGCCATGTGGAGTAGTTACCCTCGTAGGGGATGCCGCGGCCGCGGTCGAGCTCTAATATCCAGCCGGCGGCATTGTCGAGGAAGTATCGGTCGTGGGTTATCGCCACAACCGTGCCCGGAAAATCTTCGAGAAAGTGCTCCAGCCAGGCGACAGACTCGGCATCAAGGTGGTTTGTGGGTTCGTCCAACAGCAACATATCGGGTTCTGAGAGCAACAGACGCGCCAGCGCAACGCGGCGCTTTTCCCCACCCGAGAGGGTGTCGACATTGGCATCCCAAGGGGGAAGTCGCAGTGCGTTGGCGGCGATTTCAAGCCGGGTGTCGAGATTATGCGCGTCCTTGGCCTGAATAATGTCCTCAAGGCGGGCCTGCTCCTTGGCTAGCGCATCAAAATCGGCGTCGGGTTCTGCATAGTCAGCGTAAATTTTTTCGAGGCCTGCCAGCGCGTCGATGGCGTCCTGCACCCCTTCTTCCACATTGCCCCGCACAGTTTTATCAGGATTGAGCTGCGGCTCCTGTGCCAGATAACCTATCTTGATATCTGGCTGTGGGCGCGCCTCACCCAGAATATCTGTGTCGATCCCGGCCATGATTTTCAGCAAGGTGGACTTGCCGGCACCGTTCAGGCCGAGCACGCCTATTTTCGCGCCCGGAAAAAACGACAGGGATATGTCTTTCAGAATCTCTTTTTTCGGGGGGACAATTTTTCCCACGCGGTTCATGGTGTAGACGTATTGCGCCACGATCTGTCTCCCTAAAATCGTTGCTTACGGGGTGTCAAAGTGTTCGGTCCGGGCAAGGTGAAATCGCTACCGCAGGCGAGTGTACTGAATGAGGGACCTCCGCGCCTAATGCCCATTGCTGAGGTTTGATAGGTTATTCCTCTCGGATCTCTAAAATGGTGGACTTAATGACGTCCTCCAGCTTTTGCTCGGTTTCGTTCCAAACAACAAGTCGCTCACTCCCGGGATTCACGGGCACATCAGCTTCTCGGAACTCAATGGTTTTAACCTCGTCGGTTTTCCAGTGCTTGAAGGTCATGAACTTCTTGGTCATTACCGGCTTTTCCTCGTCTGTGTCGGGTAAATTTCCTAGGGTTCGGTAAGTGCATTCCGGTGGCGTTATCTCAAGGCCCCGGCGGGTACCCTTCGCAGCCGCGCGCATTCTATCGAATTGCCGACGATTTCCCCATCCAATACTGCATCGTGGTTTGGCGTTCGATTTTCAATAATTGGCATACAGCACGATCAGAGCGCGATGGGAGCGCTGCTGGGGTCATCTTCCGCGGGCTTATAGTCCGAGGGCATTAATTGCTCATGGAACGATTCGACTTCAAATATGGCTTCTTCGTGCATATCGGCAATGTGGAAAAGGGCGTCTCCTGCATACACAAGCGGCAAATTGGATCGCCCGATGATAACGCCGGTGACCGGAGCTCTGACCTCGGTTTCCTCGATACCCAACGGGTCGGCAATTAAGCCGATCACCTGATCTTCGCTGACCTGAGCGCCCAATGGGACTAGCATGCGGTGGATGCCGCTGGCGGGCGCCCTCAGCCACTGGGTGTGTCGGCTGAAAATGGGTGCGTGCCGCTGCTTTGCGCGGCTTTTTCGCAACATGCCCAGGTAGCGCATGACGTTGACCACACCCTTTACGCCGGCGCGAATATGGACCTCATCAAAGCGCAGAGCCTCGCAACTCTCATAGAGGATGACCGGCACTCCGAGCTCGGTCGCACATTGCCGCAAAGAGCCATCGCGCACCGCCGAATTAATAACCAGCGGTGCGCCAAAGGCCTCGGTCATGGCGCGTACGGTAGGGTCACTCAGTTCTGCGCGAATTTGCGGGAAGTTGCTGCGATGCCTGCCCCCCGTGTGTAAATCGATGCCATGGGTGCAGTGGGCAACGATCTCCTGCATGAAGGTATGAGCGACCCGACCCGTGAGCGACCCGGTGGCGGAGCCGGGAAAGCTTCGGTTGAGGTCCCGCCCATCGGGTAAGTAGCGGGAGTGAGAAATCACACCGTAGACGTTCACAATGGGTATCGCCAGTAGCGTCCCGCGTAGCTTGCGGACATCGATGCGCTTGATTAGGCGACGAATAATTTCTATGCCGTTGATCTCGTCGCCATGGATGGCGGCGCAGACGAAGAGGGCGGGTCCCGCGCGCTTACCGTGGACAACATGCACTGACATGGCCAGATCGTCATGTGCGTAGGTGGGGGCCACCGGAATTTCAACGGTCCTGGATTCGCCGGGGGCGATGACAGCGCCGCCAATCTTGAAGTGCGTCGCCAATTCGGTAACGCGGGTGTTGTTGCCCACTATGCCACTACCCCTTGATGCGACGCTGCGACTTCCCGGTATGGACATGGGACTCAATGAATTTGATGATCTTTCCGGCGACATTCACGCCGGTTGCTTCTTCGATTCCCTTGAGCCCGGGAGAGGAGTTGACTTCCATGACCAGTGGCCCGCGATCTGATCGCAAAATATCCACGCCGGCGACATTGAGACCCATGGTCTGGGCCGCTTTGATCGCGGTACGTCGCTCTACCGTGCTGAGCTTCGTGAGTTTGGCGCTACCGCCTCGATGCAGATTCGAGCGAAATTCGCCTGCCGCAGAGGTTCGTTCCATCGCTGCCACTACGCGATTGCCAATGACAAAGCAGCGCACATCCGAGCCCCCGGCCTCCTTGATAAATTCCTGTACCAAGAAGTCGGCCCCGAGCTCTTTGAACGCATCGATCACCGACTCGGCGGCTTTTGCTGTCTCTGCCAGCACGACGCCGCGCCCCTGTGTTCCCTCGAGCAACTTCACCACCACGGGCGCCCCGCCCACCAGTTTGATCAGCTGTCGGGTATTGGAGATATCGTGGGCGAAGCCGGTCGCGGGCATGCCCAGTCCTTTTTTGGAGAGCAATTGCAGCGCACGTAATTTTGATCGAGACCGCCCGAGCGGAATCGACCCGACCAGCGCGTAGGTGTCCATCATTTCAAATTGGCGAATCACAGCGGTGCCATAGTTGGTAACAGAGGCACCAATGCGAGGAATGATTGCGTCGAGGTGGTCAAGCTGGTTACCGCGATACCATATCGCCGGTTTTGACGAACTGATATCCATGTAACACTTGAGCGTGTCGATAACCCGGCACTCGTGCCCGGAGGCAACCGCTTCCTCAAGCAATCGTGAGGTGCTGTAGAGCTTGGGGTTTCGGGATAAAATGCCTATGTTCATTGTGTTTCCGGCGGGGCGAATCGGTTGCCGCCCAGTAGAAAAGAACGTCGCGGCCACACCGACGCGTCTGCGGGAAGCGCGGTTCGACCGAGTAACATGGAAAACCGCATTGTACTGCGATCCGTTAGCGTGATGTCGATAATTGATTGCAGCGTACCAATTTTTACTTGGGTACGAATGACGGGTCTGCGCTCGGTACTGCCTCCAGAGTCGGTGACATTACGAAATTCATGGATCGGCATTTCGCAGGTAATTGATTGATCACCGGCGGATGAGGGTCGGAGACGAAAGCTGACCCACGGTAGCGCATCCCGCTCGAAGGGTTGTATGTCCTGTGCGTTCAGCGCGCTTGTGCGCGCGCCGGTGTCGACTTTGGCCTTGATCCACGGGACCGCCAAGTCTGGGAGCGTGATCCATTCGCGCCACCCTACCTGTAAACAATCGGTCATGACGAGATGTCTTGTTGGGGTTTGTCTAGAGATAAATGTTCAAACATCTGGACTGCGGTACTTCTGGCCAATACTCGGCTATCGTAAACGCTTAAGCGCAAACAGATGTAGTGTTTATCGGATAAATGCCTGACGCCGGCCCGCCGTTCGGCTACCATTTCGCTTCCGATTCACGCCGCCCTCTGAGCATGGCGCCCCCGATTAGGACAGCAGAATGAACCACGCCGCAACTCATCTCTCCCAGTACCTAGACCGCGACACACAGACGATCGAAGCATTTGATGCGGAACTCTGGGCGGCCATGCACGCCGAAACGGTGCGCCAGGAAGAGCATATCGAGCTGATCGCTTCGGAGAATTACTGCAGCCCGCGCGTGTTGGAGGCCCAAGGTTCTGTGCTCACCAACAAGTACGCTGAGGGCTATCCCGGTAAGCGCTACTACGGCGGTTGCGAGTTTGTTGATCAGGCGGAGACCCTCGCCATCGAGCGCGCCAAGCGCCTGTTTGGTGCCGATTTTGCCAATGTGCAACCGCACTCTGGCTCCAGCGCGAATATCGCGGTGTTCCAGGCGTTGCTCAAGCCGGGGGACACTGTGCTCGGCATGAGCCTCGCAGACGGGGGGCATTTGACCCACGGGGCGGCGGTCAATTTTTCCGGAAAGATTTACCACGCGGTGCAATATGGCATCGACCCACAGACGGGCTTGATTGATTACGAGTCGGTCAGAGCGCTTGCTCTCGAACACAAGCCCAAGATGATCATTGGTGGATTCTCTGCTTACAGTCGCACCCTTGATTGGGCGAAGTTTCGAGAGATCGCCGACGAGGTGGGTGCTTATTTATTGATAGATATGGCCCACGTTGCCGGGCTGGTCGCGGCCGGTGTTTACCCAAACCCCATTCCCTTTGCCGATGTGGTCACCACTACCACCCATAAGACCTTGCGAGGGCCGCGATCCGGGCTGATTCTGGCGAAGGCGAATGAAGCTTTGGAAAAGCAATTTAATTCGGCGATTTTCCCGGGTGCTCAGGGCGGGCCCCTGATGCACGTGATTGCAGCCAAGGCTGTTGCCTTCAAGGAAGCGATGGCGCCGGAGTTTATTGATTATCAGAAGCAGGTTATCCGTAACGCTCAGATGATGGCGGCAACTTTTATGGCGAGGGGGCATAAAATTGTCTCAGGAGGCACGGACAATCATCTGATGTTGTTGGATTTGATCGGCAAGGAGTACACGGGCAAGGATGCTGACGCAGCGCTGGGCGAGGCTTATATCACCGTTAACAAAAACGCTGTCCCCAACGATCCGCGGTCGCCCTTTGTCACCTCCGGCTTGCGTCTTGGCACCCCCGCGATTACCACTCGGGGGTTTGGCGAGGCAGAAACCGAACAGCTGACGGGCTGGATATGCGATGTGTTGGCCTCATTAGAAGCGGGTACTTCTGAGCAGGTGATCCTCGGCATCAGAGATCAGGTTAAGGCGCTCTGCGCTGCCATGCCCGTATACGCGCGCTAACAACCCGATTGCCCCGAGCCGAAACTGACGATCATGCACTGCCCCTTTTGTAGCAACGACGAAACCAAGGTGATTGATTCTCGGCTGGTTGCCGAGGGCGCACAGGTGCGTCGTCGCAGAGAGTGCCTGAGTTGTACCGAGCGCTTTACCACCTATGAGGCAGCGGAATTGGTGTTGCCGCGCGTGATTAAGCAAGACGGCAGTCGCGAACCCTTTGATGAAGAAAAGTTGCGTTCCGGATTATTGCGCGCTCTGGAGAAGAGACCTGTTTCTGTTGAGAGTATTGAGGCGGAGATAGATCAAATTAAACATCGATTGCGCGCCACCGGTGAGAGAGAGATGCAGTCGCTGCAGGTCGGTGAGTTGGTGATGGATTCGCTCAAAATGCTGGATCATGTGGCCTATGTGCGCTTTGCCTCGGTTTACCGCAGCTTTCAGGACCTGGCGGAGTTCCGAGATGCAATTGAATCCCTTGAAGCAGAGCCTCCTAGCGGCACCAGCCCATGAGTCGCGAGCGCGATCGCGTGTTTATGGAGCATGCGATTGAGATAGGTCGCCACGCCCGTTTTTGGTCAGCACCGAACCCTGCTGTGGGTTGCGCACTGGTAAACCAGGACACGATTGTCGCTACCGGTTTTACCCAGCCGGCGGGGCAGCCCCACGCAGAAATAATGGCTTTGCAGGGGGTCGACGACGCCCAGGGTATGACTGCCTACGTCACCCTCGAGCCTTGCAGCCACCACGGGCGAACGCCGCCCTGCATCGGCGCACTGATTGAGGCTGGTGTCAGCCGTGTGGTCATTGGCTTGGAGGACCCCAACCCTAACGTCTCAGGCCGGGGTATTGCAGCGTTACGCGAGGCAGGTGTAACCGTCGAGGTGGGATTGCTCGGCGATCGCGTGTCGGTCGATCTTCAGGGCTTTTTGCTTCGCATGCGCCGTGGCTGGGGCAGAATTACACTCAAGGTGGCCGCGTCTCTGGATGGTAGAACTGCCATGGCCTCGGGAGAAAGCCAGTGGATTACCGGCGTGGCGGCGCGGCGGGATGTGCAGCTATGGCGCGCGCAATCTGACGCCATTGTTACTGGGGTTGAAACCGTCATTGCTGATGACTGTCGATTGACGTTGCGCGCTGACGATCTGTCGCTGGAGGATGGCGATAAAGCACGGGCGCTTGCCCATCCACCCATCCGGATGGTGCTGGACTCTCGGGGCAGGACGCCCGCTGACGCGGCGGTGCTGCAGGGTGCCCCGACCGTTGTCGTCACGGCGGGTGTAACTCATTTCCCGACATCGGTTCAGGTGGCGTCTGATCCTGCCGGACGTATAGTGCTCGAAGACTGGATACGCGTGCTGGGCGAGGCACAGTACAACGAGATTTTGGTCGAGGCGGGTCCTACCTTGTCCGGCGCGTTGATTCGTGAAGGCTGGGTCGACCGTGTGGTCCTTTATCAGGCGCCTAAGTTTCTCGGCGCGTCCGCCCGTCCAATCGGCGCTTTCGAGGTAGAACAGCTATCTGCTGCACCGGGCTTTGTCTTTGAGGATGTGACCCGTATCGGCGAAGACCTGCGTATTATTGCCACCCGTGCTCAAATCGGCAGTGAGTGAGCCGCGTCGCACATGCGCTAGGGAGTCATTGTGTTTACAGGAATTATTCAGTCAGTAGGTCGTATCGTGGCAATCGAGGGCGGCGGTCAGGACAGTCGCCTGAGAATTGAAACGGGGAAGCTGTCGCTGGACAGCGTCGCTTTGGGTGACAGTATCGCCACCAGTGGCGTTTGCCTCACAGTCACTGGGTTGCCGGGCGATGGCTATTGGGCCGACGTCTCTCCCGAGACCCTGTCTCTCACTACATTAGGCCAGAAAAGTGTCGGTGATGCCGTCAATTTGGAGCCATCGCTGACGCTCAATACTCCGCTCGGAGGGCATTTGGTGAGCGGCCATGTTGATGGCGTGGGGCGAATCGAATCCATTGTTGATGACTCGCGGTTCTGGCGGGTCAGCGTCGAGGCGCCGGCCAATCTCGCGCGCTACATCGCTGTAAAGGGCAGTATTTGTGTCGATGGCACCAGCCTGACAGTGAATCAGGTGATTGGCGCTCGCTTCGAACTCACGATCATTCCTCAAACCTGGGAAGAGACGGTATTCAGCGAGTATGCGGTAGGCAGTGCCGTTAATCTGGAGGTGGATGTTATCGCCCGGTACCTCGAGCGGCTGATGCGACACGATCAAGTCGACACGGACTCCTCTGCCTCATGACGGATTTTGCCCAGATAGATCAAGTCCTCAGTGCGCTCCGGCACGGGCAAAGCTGCTTGATGCTGAATGAGAACAGTGCCGGCGGTGTGACCGGTTTTATTGTTGTGGCAGGCGAGCACTGCGAGCCTGACCACATTGCTTTCATGGCGCGCCAAGCAAGAGGGTTGGTTTGTTTGGCCATGACCCCCGCACGCTGTGCTGAGTTGGCGTTGCCACTCATGGTGGAAGGAGACGATTCGCAATCGCCCTTTACCCTGTCGATCGAGGCAGCAACTGGCATTGATACCGGTATTTCTGCGGCCGACCGGGCGAGAACAGTGCGCGTTGCGGTGGATGCGACCAGTCGGGCGGCGGATTTGGTGCAGCCGGGGCATATATTTCCGATTGCGGCGGCGGCAGGAGGCGTACTCACTCGCACTGCACCCGCGGAGGCGGCGATCGATCTTGCGACTTTGGCGGGCTTGATTCCGGCGGCTGTCTTTACCGAGGTGCTGGACAACGAGGGCGCTCTGGCCGACGGGGCCTTCCTCGAAGCATTTGCCCAGCGGCATCAGCTGGTAGCCGGGCGGGTATCAGATCTCGTGACCTATCGTCTCGCGCATCAGAGGACTATTGAACTGGTCCGTCAGGGTGTGATGCAGACCCGTCACGGCGAATTTGAGGTACATGCCTATCGGGACATAACCCATGGGCGGGTTCATATCGCGCTCAAGCGTGGCGGTATCAGCGCCCATCAACCGACCTTGGTTCGTGTGCATGTAACCGCAGTGCTGAGAGACCTCGTGGGTACGACGCTGGATGACCATGCTTCATGGTCATTTGATGCCAGTCTCAAAGCGATCGCTGAGGCCGAGTCCGGCGTGTTGGTTTTGCTAGGAAAGCCCGAAACCGCTGATGATTTATTGGGGGACATCGACCGGTTGATGGGGCAGGCACAGGTCGACTCCCAGCCGGGCGCCGACGGCTACAATCAGATAGGCATGGGCGCGCAAATTCTGCGCGATCTGGGCGTGGGCCAAATCCGCCTGCTGGGTGCACCGCTCAAGTACAATGCGCTGGCGGGTTTTGGCTTGGAAGTGATAGATTTTCTGGCGCCCGAGATCAGCCAGGATTAGCGGAAGGACACCAACGGTTATGGTCGGTAAGGGCATTGATAACTCTCCATCCCGGGTCTCGGGTAACGATGGCGGGTACACCATCGTGATCACTCGCTGGAACCCGGATATTGTCGAGGGATTGTTGACGGGGGCTGTCAAAGCCCTGCACGGCGTTGGTATCAATGATGAGCAAATTCGCGTGGTGCGTGTACCGGGCGCCTTCGAGATTCCTCTGGCGTGTCAGGCTGCCGCATCCCGCCAGGACTGTGACGCGGTAATCGCATTGGGCGCGGTTATTCGGGGAGGCACCCCCCATTTTGAGTACGTTGCGGGTGAATGCACACGAGGGATTGGCGAGGTGGCGTTGCAAACCGGTAAGCCGGTTGCCTTTGGCGTGCTCACGGTTGATTCTCTTGAGCAGGCTTTAGAGCGTTCCGGCGATAACGAGGAGAACAAAGGGGCGGAAGCCGCCATGAGCGCGGTGGAAATGGTTAATCTGCTGCGGACCCTGACACGCTGATGTCCCAGCCCAATACTCTGGCAGCGCAACGGCGCAAGGCGCGGCATTTTGGTCTTCAGGCGCTGTATCAATGGACCCTCTCGGGTGCTGATCTGGCGGATATCGAGGCTGAGTTTCGTGTCGACAATGATTTTCGCCACACCGATGGGGATTACTTTTCGGCCGTGTTGAGGGGCGTGACCTCGGATGTTGATACATTAGAGGCATTGTTTGCGCCTGCGCTGGACCGAGCGCTCGATGATCTCGACCCGATCGAACGTAATTTGCTAAGACTGGGCACCTTCGAATTGAGAGACAGAATCGACGTGCCCTATAAAGTCGTTATCAATGAGGCCGTTTCTCTGGCGAAAAAATTTGGGGCGACCGAGTCTCATCGCTATATCAACGGCGTGCTCGATAAAGTGGCGCGCGATCTCAGGACGATTGAACTCGCAGCAGAGCAGTAATGGTGCTCGGTGAATTCGATCTGATCGAGCGGTATTTTGCCCAAGTCGGCGCTTCACCCTCGGTGAAACTGGGTGTGGGCGATGACGCCGCGGTGCTCGAGTTGCCCGCGGGCCATGTTCATTTGATCTCCACCGATACGGCTGTATCTGGCGTTCATTTTTTACCCGACGCGGCGCCCAACGTTATCGCCTATCGTACCGTCATGGCCGCCGCCAGCGACCTGGCGGCCATGGGCGCCAACCCAGAAGCTATGTTGCTGGCGCTGACCCTGCCGGAGGCAAACGCCGATTGGCTGGCCTCTTTCGCAGAGGGTGTGCGGAGTGCATCAGAGCACGCTTCGTTGCCGTTGATTGGCGGGGACACCACACGTGGACCTCTGTCTGTCACCGTGACCGTCTTAGGCTCAGCGCCACCCGGGCATTATTTAACTCGCAGTGGCGCGCAACCCGGCGACCGTCTCTGTGTCAGCGGCACGTTGGGGGACGCGGCGGCGGGACTCTTTTTGCTTGAAATCGATGACACGTCCGTTTCCGCGGCTGACTTAGAGTTTCTCCACCAGCGATTCTTGCGGCCGACGCCGCGGCTGACCTTAGGCCAGACATTAAATGGCGTAGCCACTTCGGCGATTGATGTGTCAGACGGGTTGCTGGCTGATGCGGCTCATTTGGCGCGGCTGTCGTCAGTGGGACTCACCATCGATCCGAGTGCTATTCCGATTTCTGTGGCGCTACGCGCGTACCCGGATCCCGCTCAAGCTCGAGACTGGGCGCTGCGAGGGGGCGACGATTACGAGCTACTCTTCACGTTGCCCAGCCACGCCATACTGCCAGATGATTGCACCCAAATTGGTCGGGTGATTGCGGGCAGTGGAGTGCATTGCGACGGGGTGCTGAACATAACGGGATACGATCATTTTGGACGTTGACGCTGAGGATCCGGGGCTGAAGCCCCGTATCCACAATTTAGCGACGTTGATTGCCAGTGGCGCGGGTGCCGGTTTGTCTCCGATTGCCCCGGGTACTGCCGGCAGTATCCTCGGTGTGCTCTGTCTCTGGCCACTGGGTTATCTTTCTCTCGAGTGGCTTTGGCTTGTTTGGTTCTTCGCTTGTTTCCTCGCTGTCTGGTCAGCAGACTGCGCGGGAGCCGATTGGCAGGTGGTGGATCACCCCGCTATTGTCATCGACGAGGTGGTTGGCGTTTGGTTAGCGTATTTGATCCCGGCGACGCTGTTGCGCGTCGAGCTCGACCCGCTGCTGGTGATATTCGGGGCATTGGTACTGTTTCGGCTCTATGACATTGCCAAGCCCTGGCCGGTTAATTGGGCCGAGCGTCGCTTGCCGGGCGGGGTGGGGGTGGTGGCCGATGACCTGGTTGCCGGCGCCATGGCAGGCTTTGCCCTTTGCGTGTTGATGACTGCCCAGCTGATTGCGTAAGCACGGGGTGGTCGATTCAGCGCTCGCGGTGAACCATTTTTTTTGCCAGCTGCCGCAGTGGCTCAGCGGCCTCACCAAAGTCGCTTAATGCTCCCAGTGCCTCATCCAGTAGCGCGTTCGCCTCGGCGCGGGCCCCCGCCAGTCCCAGTGTGCTGACATAGGTGGATTTTTCCGCACGAGCGTCTTTACCGGCTGTTTTGCCCAATGCGAGGCTATCCCCCGTGACATCCAATACATCATCCATCACTTGAAATGCGAGTCCGATCGCTTTGGCAAATTGAACCAGCTGCAATCGCTCCGAGGCCGATGCGCCGCCGCAAATGGCGCCGGTTTCAGCAGCCGCTGCGATGAGCGCCCCAGTTTTTAGCTGGTGAATGTGCCTCAGGTAGGCGACTTCCACGGCCTGATGTTCTGCCGCAAGATCCAGTGCCTGCCCCCCCACCATACCGTTAAAGCCGACCGCAATGCTCAGTAGCCGAACAATCTCGAGCCGTTGTTCGGCGCTGAGCGATTCGATGGCAGTGATATGTTCAAAGGCCGCCGCTTGAAGGCCATCTCCCGCCAGAATGGCGGTGGCCTCATCGAAAGCCCGGTGCAGGGTGGGCTGTCCTCGACGCAGGTCGTCGTCGTCCATCGCCGGCAAGTCGTCATGCACCAGCGAGTAGGTGTGCAGCAGTTCAATGGCTTCGCCCACGGACTGCGCCGCGGGCACAGGTTGCCCTGCGATCAGTTCGGCACAGGTCAGAGTGAGGGTACTGCGCAGCTGTTTACCTGGTTGCTGCGCCAGGTACGTCAGAGCCTCAGCGAGTCGCGGCTCGGGACAGTTCAGCCAGGCAAAAGGTTTCATTAGGCTGTTATTGCGCTTCGGAGAGGTCTTCCTCTTGCACCAATCCGTCCTGTGTGACTTGCACTACGCGTTGCTCAGCTTCTTCTAGCGTCTGCTGGATAGAGCTGCTCAGCTTAACGCCTTCCTCATAGAGTTTGAGCGCGGCTTCGAGCTCGATCTCGGGGTTTTCGAGTTGCTCTACCAGTTCCCCGAGTTCGCTCATTTGTTGTGCCAAAGTTGGCGTGGATGCGTTTTTTGGTGATTTGGCCACGTCAGTTGTCCCCAGATCGGCGTGAAATCACAGCGCTTTTTGCTGCTGACGTGGCAGCATGCTGCCCGCAGCCGCCACAATATCATCAGCGGTAAGCCCTGCCAGTTGACGACATTCCCCTTGGCCTGCGTGGGCCACGAACTGATCGGGAATGCCAATGTGTCTCACCGCGCATGACACCCCCGACTGCGCCAGAAATTCAGCGACACCGCTGCCCGCGCCACCCGCCACAGCGTTCTCTTCTAACGTTAGAAGGCAGTGGTGGGTTTCAATCAGCGAGAGAATCAGTGCTTCATCCAAAGGCTTAACCCAGCGCATATCGACCACAGTTGCATTCATGCGCTCAGCCGCCAGTAACGCCTGATCTAGGAGCACGCCAAAGTTGAGAATCGCAACATCGGTACCCTGACGCACAACATGACCTTTGCCGATCTCCAGGGTGGTCAGGTTTGGATCAAGGGCGACGCCTGTTCCTTCGCCTCTGGGATAACGGATCGCTGCCGGGCCCTCATGCAGCCACGCGCTTTGCAGCATCTTGCGACACTGATCTTCGTCGCTCGGAGCGCCGATTACCATATTGGGGATGCAGCGTAGGTAAGAGAGGTCGAAGGTACCATGATGGGTGGGACCGTCTTGCCCTACGAGACCGGCGCGATCAATCGCCAGCGTGACGTCCAGATTCTGTAGCGCTACATCGTGGATCAATTGATCGTAACCGCGTTGTAAAAAAGTGGAGTAAATGGCCAGCACCGGCTTAAGGCCATCGCATGCCATGCCGGCGGCCAAGGTCACTGAGTGTTGCTCTGCAATGGCGACGTCGAAGAACCGGTCTGGATATTGTTTGGCGTAGGCCACCATGCCCGAGCCTTCACACATAGCTGGCGTAATGCCGACGACTCTTTGATCTTGCGCCGCGAGGTCGCACAACCACTGACCGAATACATCCTGATATTTTGGTGCCTTGGGTTTGACAATCACGGTCTTTGTTTCTGCGGGTTTTGCCGGCTCCAGCTTGTTAATGGCGTGATAGCCGATGGGATCGCGTTCTGCCGGTGCAAATCCCTTCCCCTTGATAGTACGAATGTGCAAGAACTGGGGTCCTTTGAGCTCGGACATGACGCGCAGTGTGCTCACCAGTTGAGGAAGATCATGGCCGTCGAAGGGTCCGATGTAATGCCAGCCGAGTTCCTCGAACATGGTTCCGGGTGCCACCATGCCCTTCATGTGCTCTTCGGTTTTTTTTGCGAGGTCCCAAGCTCCCCGCACGTGACCCAGAATTTTTTTGGAGCCTTCCCTGAGGGCGGTGTAGGTCTTGCTTGCCCAGATTTTGGCAAAGTAAGTGGCGAGCCCCCCGGTGTTGTGGCCGATGGACATCTGGTTATCGTTGAGTATAACCAGCATATTGGGACGCTCATGGCCCGCGTGGGCCAGTGCTTCGAAGGCCATACCGCCGGTGATGGCTCCGTCACCAATGACGGCCACGACCTTTCGATCAATGCCTTGTTGCTGTGCCGCCATGGCCATGCCCATCGCAGCGGAGATGCTGGTGGAGGAGTGACCGACGCCAAACGTATCGAAGGGGCTCTCTGAGCGCTTTGGAAAGCCAGACAGTCCCTGAAGTTGTCGCATCGTGCCCATTTCGCTGCGACGACCCGTTAGTATCTTGTGGGGATAGGTCTGGTGTCCCACGTCCCAGACTATGCGGTCGTGGGGCGTATTGAAGACATGGTGTAGCGCCACCGTCAGTTCCACGACCCCCAGGCCAGCGCCAAAGTGTCCCCCGGTTCCGGCCACGCTAAAGAGCAGGTCCTGACGCAGCTCCTCTGCAAGACGCACCAGATCGCTGGGCTCCATCTTCCCCAATGTGTCGAACTGGTGGACAACAGAATCGAGTAGCGGGGTGTCCGGGCGGATTGTGGGCAGTTCTTCAATCATGTCTCCGATCATACCGCAACTGTCTGCATGCGCGATGGCTTTAATCAGGAGGGGTCAAACTGTTTTCTCAGGCGCTCCAACGCTTTGCGCTCATGTTTGCCGGGTTTTTGCGTCGGTCTACTGATGGCGCCTGCGGCCTTTCGTGCTTCAGCAGCCCTCGACCGCCGCTCTATGCTCTCATGCGTCTCCTCATAAAGCGTTTGTGCGATCGGTGCGGCGCGCCGTTGGTCACTCACCGCGGCGACAATGATCTCGCGCTCGTCCCACCCCTGACGCACCCGAAGCACGTCCCCGGGCGCTATCTCTCGGGAAACCTTGACGCGCTGCCCGTCTATTTGGACCTTACCGCCCTCGATGGCGGTTTTTGCCAGAGTACGCGTTTTGAAGAACCGAGCAGCCCAAAGCCATTTATCTACTCGCACCTTGCTCCGCATGTTTTCCGCGTCATCCAACGGCAGGCAGCCCTTGCATGATTTCTTCGAAGTGGAGAATGGATGGGTGACGGGTATTCGTTTTGGGCGGTAACGACGAATCCGGCTGTCTTAGCGTAATGAGATGCCCGATGCCATAGCTGTGCGCGGCGTCCAGGACGTGTTCCGAGTCGTCGATAAACAAGGTGCGACAGGGGTTAAAGGGTCGGTCCGCGATCAGCGCCTCCCAGAAGGGTGCCGTCTCCTTCGGTGCCCCGTAGCCGTGCGAGCTCACCATTTTATTGAACCACTTTGCTAGCGGCAGTCTGTCTGCTTTGATTTCCAGTGTCACGGGATGCGCGTTGGTAATGAGCACTACATCCAAATGGCTGTCCCACAGTCGGCTGAGAAATATTTCCGCCTGCGGCCGCCAGCGGATGTCATCAGCGAAGGTTGTTTTGATCGCGGGTATGTCCAGCCCGAGGGTCCGTCCCCAGAAATCGAGGCAGTACCAATTAAGTGTTCCTTGTTCCGCGGCAAACAGGGGTGCCAGGTGTTGTTGGCTGGCGGGCAGGTCCAGACCGTTATTGCGGCCCCATCGTTCGGGGATAATGGTCCCCCAGAAATGATTGTCGAACGCCAGATCGAGTAACGTTCCGTCCATGTCCAGCAAGATGGTGTCGAGCTGCCCCCAGTCAACCTGCTCAACCTGCAGACTATTGGCCACGGTCAGTGCCATCGAGTGCTACCCTGTAACCATGAGTAACCTCCACTATAGCGGCAACCCTGGTCTCGATGGGATGTTGCAAGAAACAAATTTGAGTTTTGACGAACTCCTTCACGCCCTCTTGTCGTTGGCGGCGGATGCGTCTCAGTGCGTGCTCGATCTTTACGCCAAGGCGAGCGAAGTCGCAGTGGCGCAAAAGTCTGATTCGAGTCCGGTCACTGAAGCTGACCACGCCTCGCATCGGTTGATTTGCCGTGCCTTGCAGCGACTCACGCCGGCCATCCCCATACTTTCCGAGGAATCGACCCTTGAGCAGCTGATCGGTCGGCGGGATTGGCCCGTGTGTTGGATGATTGATCCCCTCGATGGCACGAAAGAGTTCATTGAGGGAACCGGCGAGTTCACAATAAATATCGCGCTAATCGTGGATTCCGAAGCGGTATTGGGTCTGATTGCAGCACCTAACAGAGCGCATGTGGATGTGGGCGTGCCGCTATGGGGTGCACGACGTTTTTCGCTTATGGAGCGTTCCGAGGGTCAGGCTCTGCGAACACGCTCGCTGGATGAGTCAGCGGCGTTGACTCTCTCGGCCAGCGTTCGCCACCGTGTTGAAAGAGTGCAGGTGATGATGGATCGGCTCTCACCGTTGGCAAATGGCGCGCAGCGTCTCAATGCCGGGAGCGCGCTCAAATTCTGTGATTTGGTGTCGGGTGACGCTGATGTCTATCCTAGAACATCCCCCTGTTACGAGTGGGATCTTGCCGCAGGTGATGCACTGGTGCGTGCTGCCGGTGGCAGGGTGACGACGCTGGAAGGTGAGCCCATTCGCTACAACCGATGGGATAGTTTGAAGGCGCCGCAATTTGTCGCTGCGGCCGACCCGAATATTGACTACACGGCGCTGCTGAGAGAACCGGATCTTTGAATGCTGAAGGTAAGCGCGGTCGAGCTGTGTGCCGCCCCGGGAGAAAATGGGTATGACGCTTGTCAGCGCCAGTACTCCCCAGTAGATTTCTCCGCGGGGGCAGGTGCAGGATAGTGCATGACGGAACGAGTCGGACCAGACCAAGCAGCGGCAAATGAGGAGTTATCAGCGGGAGAGCGCCTTGCGCTGATGCAGGCCCAGCATCGGTTGTTGGATCAGAAAATCATCGACCTTCAGACCAGGCCGTGGCAGAACCAGCTGCTGGTTCAGCGTTTAAAGAAGGAAAAACTCAGGCTGAAGGAAGCGATCGAGCGCTTGAAAGACGAGATCATCCCTGACCTCAACGCATGATCAGGTTGTGGGGAGCGCCCCCTCGAGCTTCAGCAGTTGTTCCTTGATCCAGAGTCCTCCCGTAAACCCTGTCAGCGACTGATCGCTCCCTATGACGCGATGGCAGGGCACAATAATGGGGAGCGGGTTTCGCCCGACAGCGCCTCCCACGGGTCTGGCCGCGCAGGGGCGATCGATTAGCCTGGCAATGTCTCTGTAGCTCACCGTCTCCCCAAAGGGAATGCGCCTAAGGGCTTGCCAAACTGCTTGCTGGAACGGCGTTCCGCGCCAATGCAAGGGGACCGTGAACTGCCTTAAATCGCCGTGAAAGTAAGCGTCGAGTTCGATCTTGGCGCGCTCCAGAATTGGGTTGCCCTCATCGCCTTGAAAGGGAGCCATGGGCGCTGAAGGAAAGTGGATTGCGGTCAATCCATGCTCGCTCGCCTCCAGTGTTAGGGTGCCCAGCGAGGTGCTCAAGGTGTCTGACGCCAGGGTCATTACTGCATTTCCTGCGCAGCGTGGGTTTGGGTCGGCGCGAGAAGGAGCCCCATGCACAGCAGTAGCGTCGGCAGTTCCAGCCACAAACTGAGGCTCACGGGATTGTTCACGGCCAGAAGATCGGGAAGGGAGCTTGCACAGACCAGCGCGGTGAGAATAAGGCTCAAGCGTTGCGTTCCCATTAGACCCAGTGTCAGCAAGATAAAGATAACGCCGCGGCCCGCCCCAGTGAGGAGTGCCTCCGTCAGCGGTGCTTGCCAGAGTTGGGCGATGAGCAGGATCCCTGTGGACAACGCCAGCAGCATCGTCAGCAGACGCAGATGTTCTCGTATCTGAAGCAGTTTTTCCGATGCCATTGTGCGTTGGAAATTGATCGTAGCGTGAGGCGCTATCATGACAGGCACCGACATGACTGAGTAGTTAATTTCCCATGATTGCGTCAACGAAGATCCCGCCGAGCAGAATGTGGCAACTGAATTTTGGTCGCGCGTCGTGACGGACAGGCGTTTAACATGGCCCACATGAAGAGAGATGCAATGGATGCCCAGCGCATTGTGGACGGGCTGTCGCCCTCGGTGGCGCAGGTTGTCTCGCTGTCGGTTTTTGGCAGTGTGGGTTCGACCAACGATGTCGTGCGTGATCGCGAAAATTCGGGAGAATTGAATGGTTTTACGGTGTTGGCGGACCAGCAGACTGAAGGCCGGGGTCGGCGCGGTAAAGTCTGGCACAGTCCTGCGGGTGGCAATCTCTATCTGTCGATGGGTTGGGAGCTCGACTTGCCTCTCGCACGGCTATCAGGTCTCAGCCTGGCGGTAGGCGCTATGCTTGCCGACGCTTTTGCCAGTGACCTTGGCGCCGAGCTTCAGCTCAAGTGGCCCAACGATTTCTATTTTGATGGCCAAAAGCTGGGGGGAATTTTGGTTGAGATGTTGCCGGAGCGAGAGGAACGACAGTGCCTCGTTGTGGGCGTGGGCTTGAATGTGCAGATGCCCGCGCTGGCGCCCGAGACGATCGATCGGCCGTGGACCGATCTGGCCAATGTGCTAGGCGCGCCAGTAGATCG
>Ga0181604_10000749_pt1 | contig 29383 bp, 22 predicted proteins | sample 041ome_12_FD_148663 | JGI IMG/M metagenome (GOLD analysis project Ga0181604, IMG submission 148663) | Coastal salt marsh microbial communities from the Groves Creek Marsh, Skidaway Island, Georgia - 041410US metaG (spades assembly) | ecosystem: Environmental > Aquatic > Marine > Intertidal zone...
AAGGTGAGCTGGGATTAGGCCAGACGCTGTTCCTACATATGGTCGATACCGTAGGCGTAATTCACGCCATCATCTTGAGAATGCAGGCGTTACTGATGCCAGTACAGATGTTGGTATTTGCCGGGCATTGAGCACCTTGATGTGGCGCTGTTCAAGAGGGCAGCGCCGGTAAACGCTCAATCATGATCGCTTGATAACGGGTCATTATCAGCGGCTTCATCTGCGAGATCGCTTTTACCGCGCCAGACGTTGCGGCCGCACGATAGGGTCCAAATCAGCACCACTGCCCACCACAGCATAAAGAACCAGTCATTCTTGTCGGTGCCGTTCCACTGTAGCCACTCAAAAACATAGAATTCCGCGAACAGATCCACTGCCAGCAGCACCAGAAGGCCGCAGATCCATCGCATTCCCTCACGGACAAGACGCGTCACAAAAAGATTCGGCCGCGCAGTGGGATTTCAGCGGCCGGCAAACTCAAGTCTGGGTAGCTTGATAGAGGAGCCAAATAGGCAGGCCGCTGATCGTCTCTTCTGTTGTAAATGCAAATTCGCTGGCTGTGCTAGCGCCCTCATCATTCCAGGCAACAATAGAGCAGGTGTAATCGGTATTAGGTTCTAAGTCGGTCAATTCTGGATTCAACGCATTTATGGTCACTGGATCGCTGTCACCACAAGTCACTACAAAGTGGGTAACCACCGACCAACCCATATCGGCGCCCGTCAATAAATTAGTGAGAACGAGACTGATATCGGTGCCATCGACCGTTATGTTAAACAGTGGCGCCTCGACTGGCGACGTAGCTGTATTTGAACCCCAGTACATGCGGCCCCAATTTTCATTTCCCCACACACCTGCCAGAAGGCTCTGACAATATAAGATGCAACTCACCATTATTAGTGTTTTAGAACTCATCTTATTTTTGCTCCCTGCGCGTGGTTCCGAACTAGAGTGCCACTAATATAACGGCGGTTCAAAGATCTAGTAAAGACTCTGGAGAATAAATCCAGCGATCTGTCCGGTTCGTATGCTGAAGAGTAAGGTAGACAGGAAAGCAGCCATGTTGCTGTTCACATTACCTATCAGCGGTGATAACCACGCGCAAGAATTAAGGCGCTGGACACTGCTGTGCCTGATGCTATTCATGGGGGCTTGCAGTTCCACTTCTGTCACCGATTATCAGGATCGCGAGCCCCGCTTCGAACCTGAATCTTTTTTTGATGGCGCGCTCACGGCCCATGGTGTTGTTAAAGACTTTTCAGGCACGGCAATTCGCCACTTCAACGCTGACATTGTTGGCTGCTGGTCAGATGGCGTCGGCACTTTGGATGAATCCTTTGTGTTCGACGATGGAGAACAACAAACGCGGGTCTGGACTCTGACCCCCTCTGGCAACCAAACCTATATCGGCACCGCGGGTGACGTTATTGGCGACGGCACGGCGCGCTGGGAAGGTAATGCAATGTTCCTCGACTACACGCTGCGTATTGCGCTGGAAGACAGCAGCATTGACGTACACATTGACGATCGCATGTATCGAATCAGCGACCATGTGGTCGTTAACGAATCCAAAATGCGCAAGTGGGGCTTCGGCGTCGGTGAAATCGTTCTCACCCTCATTCGCCACCCCGATCAGCCTGTGGACTGCCCCGCGTAGCGCTCGGGCTCCCGCGGGAAGCCCCCACATTTTTTTGGCCTATCCCCGCCTCTCGTTATCGAGTGCTTGGTCGATAGTCATCACCAGCAATTTTCGGTGCGCGCCGGTCATCGCATCATCGGCGCCACTCGTTGCCAGCGTCTCTTTTAACTTGAGCAGTTCAAGCAATGCGATCGCTCGGGCCGACGTATTGTAATTTGGCTGTCCGGATATACCCGCAACGCCAATGAGCCTATGCACATACTCCATCTGCAAATTACGCCGAAAACCATTCACTGCGCTCTCCATATCAGCGCTGAAAATAGCATTAGTCAGATCACTCATCATTTCTTCTAGTGGATAGCCGTTACCGTACAGAGTGGTATCGACAATACGCGTCAGCACGGTGGGATGAAGCAGATGATCAAGCACCCGCTGCTGGCTAGCGAGCACCGCCTCGTGAATTTTGGGATCCTCGGTGCCGCCGCCGTGCTGAAAGCCTCGACGCTCGGGCGCTGTTGTGCGCCATAGCGCACCATCCACGTCGAAAGCATCGGGTGAGAAAAGATGTTGCGCGAGCGCATCCATGGCTCGTTTTTGTTCACTTCGCTCTACCGGTCGCAGTGGCTCACTGTCCTGAGTCTGGCCCACGACAGCGCGATCGACATAGACGCCGCCCACCCAGCGTGAAATTACACCGGCGCTAATACCCCACAGGCGAACAATCAGAGCGGCGCCGTCGACGGTCTGTTGATAAGACTTGCCCACCTCAGGCGTCCAGTCCGCCATTTTATTCAGCGTGGTCTGCATCAACGCCATTTGTGACGCCGCATGACCGATCGAATCTGAACTCAGGTCATAAATATTGACCCGCGGATCCATGCCTGTACCAGGGCTACGCATGTCGTCGGCGTCATTTCCAAAAGCCAGAGCCGGCTCCGAGGATCGCGCGGCAATAGCGAGCAATCTGTCGCGCTCAGCATCAGGGTCCTCCAATGCTGGCGAGTACGCATACTCGATATACCAGTCGTCGTAGGGGCCCGGTGCGATGGTATAGAACAGGGTTTGTGCGTCTGCGCTGGGCGCATAGTTTACTGCCGGATAATCCATTACCGATCCCGCCAGAATGCCGCTCTCCATTACCTGCGGATTCTGAATCTGCTCGAGATCCAAAATCTGGGTAGCCTTCATATTGTGATTCATGCCAAGGGTGTGGCCGATTTCATGCAGAATCAGGTAATACATGCGGTCCCTGACCAGCTGCTCCTCAATGGCACTGTTGCCCCCCATCACGTCGGCGGCCAAATTGGCAAATACACTACCCATCCCCAGCACGTTCTCAACCGAGCACAGATGCTCTGATGGCCAAAGCACGGGAACGGCGGCAGGGGGTTTACCCTGAATCAGCTCGCGGGCTAATGACGAGCGGTTTAAAAATGAGAACTCGAGCATCACGTCGGCGCCCAGTAACTGTCCGGTGCGCGGGTTGGCGAAACTCGGCCCGTAACCACCAAAAGGTGGGTTGGGTGAAGACGTCCATCGCAGAACGTTGTAGCGCAGGTCCCCAGCATCCCAATCAGCATCATCAGGCTGAATTTTTACCGCTACGGCATTACTGAAGCCTGCCTTCTCGAAGGCTTTGTTCCACTCCAATGCGGCCGCCTCAATCAACGGGCGCCACTCGACCGGCGTCGTGTTTTCAATCCACCAGGTAATGGGTTCCACCGGGTCGGAGACCGGCGCATCAGGGTTCTGCTTGACCAAATGCCATCGATTAATGACATCGCGATACGGCGCCGCCTCATTCGAGGTCAGATCAGTAATTTGCTGATTGAAAGAACCCAATCGTGGGTCAGCACGGCGTGCCTGGTAATCGTTATCGGGCATCTCGATGAGACTATGCAGTGCCCTGATCGAAATATTGCGCGGGTCCGTGACGGCGTCTGATCCACCCACCAGCGGCTTCGGGTTATAAAAAACATACTCTACTTCGATATCCGTATTCAGCGGGTAACTCCGTAGCGCCAGGATCTGACTTTTCTCGGCATTGAAGTCCCCCACTTTGAACTGCACCCTCGAATCTGCGTCAGGATCTGACGTCGGGGTCAGCCGGGTGAATGCCTCCGACAGGAACAAACTGTCTGTGTCAATCAACAGCTCGCCCGTTTCCTCATTTTCCGCAAGAATGGGCTGCACGGCGAGAACCGCTCTGGTGATGTTCGCCTCTGACGCTCTGGAGATGGCGTTGTCGGGGTCAAAGTAGAAGGCCGTGTTTTCCCGAACGATGGCGACCTTGTCGAATCGACGTTCAATGGTAAAAACGAAACGGGGTCCATAGGCGCCTCGGAAACTGCCCGCATCTACGACACCATCAGCCACATGAACGAAGTAAATGTACTCCTTTTGTAGCTGTGCCGGCTTGAGTAATAAGGTGGTTTTGCCAGTGTCGGTGTCGCGGTAGAAGGTAAATAAACCCGCAAACTCGGTGTCACCTTCGATCAACTCGGCAATGGTTTTTTCTTCTTGAGCATCATCAGACGCCTCATTGACATCGGCATCTTCCTCTGCCCCCAGTGCTACCGAGGCCCACAGTATCGATGCGAACAGGGTGATCAACCATCTGAATTGATAAGTCATTAAAAGATCCTCATTGGTGGAGTCGTCTCCTGGCGCTTGCAGACCGCGACTACCGGCAGTAATAAGGCGACGTTGGATTAGCTCAGAGTCGTAATTCAGCGCCACAGGTTTTGTTAAGTAGCCGCGAGGGAGATAGCCGCTTGCAGGGTTTCTCTCGCCTTTGCGCACCATGTTGGTGCGGCAGTATAGCGGCAGATACTGCGCGAGCAATCCCTAGACGATCAGAAAGGCGTCTCTGACTCGCGGCAATCGATTGAAACCGATAGGTTACGCCCGCAATGACATCTTTACCTGTGCCGCCAGCACCGATTTCCAACATGACGCCCCGCCTGCGCGGTTAAGGGGGCCAGGAGGGCTGCAAACACTACGGGTAGCAGAGCACGGATATCTTAGGCATGCCCTCAGCCTTACTATTTTTCTATGGTGCTAACGTGACATCAATGCATCTTTTTGATACGACTTCGCGCGCAGCGCGCCTGCATTGCAGTTAAGGCCTTTCCACAACAGCGCAGATTGTTATTACGGGCGTTGGTTGAGCGGCTGCCCCAAAGTAGAGAACGGGCCAGATATTGAGTCATTCAGTCAGTTCAAGGAGAGAACCCGAACTGATCAACTGTGACGCTCTAAATCCACATCTAACTGGGCAAACTGGTTGGACCAGGCAAGGGCAGAACGCAGCCGATGAATAGGATGGTCTGACTGGGTTTGGACGGAAAGAGCAGGACCGCTCTGCAAACTTATCAGGTTGCCAATGATACAGACACTAATTTTCGGGCATGGATCGCAGCACAATCGACAATTGGAAACCGTGAAGTCTCTTCGTCGTAGACCAGTGCCAGATCGGTCCCGCCCATCAATACCGAGTCAACTTCAGAGTCTTCAATAAGTTCCAGACAGGCCGCATCGAAAGTTTCCCGTTGCGGCGCTGTAACCGAGCCTGACGCCGCCATTGCAACATAAGCTTCGTGCACATTCGCGAGCAGCTCTGGCGATGGTGTGATCACCTTGACCTTCCCAAGACCGCCGTAGAAGGCTGACCTCATGACCGTCTCGGTTCCCAAGATCCCAAGGCTACTGAAGCTTTTAAGCTCGACCTCCTCACTGACAGCGTCGATTAAATCAATTACTGGCAAAGGAGACGTCTTCTTGAATTCTTCAATGCAGAAATGTCCCCCTATGGAGGTGACAGCGACAAAATCAGCACCTGCGGCTTTGAGGCGACCCGTTAGTCGTCTGTATATTTCCACCTGACTTTGTCGATCATCTCGCTTCAGATTGCCGACCAGCGTCGGTGTATCCGCATGAGCGATTGTTAAGTCAAGTTCCGCGCCTGATTCGGCATACGCTGCAATAATCCTTCGGTAGTAGTAGTCCGTAGCGGCAGGACCTATTCCGCCTATTAAACCGATGTGGGCTGGCATATTGTCCTCTTGCTGCAACCTTATTAGGGGGGGAAGACTACCGTTCTACCCTTTCTTTGACTACGAAGAGAAAAGAGTTTTCGCGTCGAACTACCTCTTTTTTTCAATCGCCCACCAAAGACCTCAACTGACCACCGATGATGCTCTAGCACATCACCTAACTTGGCAGACGAGTTAGACAGCGGTGGATTGGAGGGCTGCTGGTTCAACTTCGTTGTTAGACAGAGGAGGTCATTGACTACTTTTGCGCAATGTCAAAACAGGTTTAACAAGACTAGACTTAAGTCATTTGACTGAAACTGCCACTGCTTTGACATACGAAATCGCAAAATTTTTTCACATAACGGGGGTGGTCATGCTCATGGGCAACATCACCGTCACAGCCATATGGAAGTATTTTGCTGATCGTACGCAAAGCCCAGTGGTGTTGGCCTTTGCACAGAAGTTAGTTACCTATACGGACTGGTCTATGACCGTTTGGGGTGTAGTGCTACTGATGGGCGGAGGTTATTTCATGGCGTTTTCTGCCAACTTGCCACTAACGCAACACTGGTTGTTATGGAGTCAGGCACTATTTGTCGTAGCAGGTCTTATTTGGCTGTGTGTGCTGGTGCCAATTCAAATTCGACAAGCAAGTCTTGCGGAAACGTTTGCTAGCAACGATGTTGGAGACGGATATCGCAAACTGTCACGTCACTGGCTGATCTGGGGGCTAGTCAGCACAGTTCCGCTGTTAGCAGCCACTTGGCTAATGATTGCGAAGCCCGCAAATGGGCTGTACTAGTATGACTGCGGCAGGGTTGGGCGGTAACCGTCACGGTCACAACGGCAGTTAACCTTTTTTAAATTTAGCCTCTGATCTGTCTCAGCAGTATCACCGGTATCGGCGGAAGACTTTGGTGGGCCCCAGCCTATAAATTTGGGGGCGGGCATACGAGTCACTTTGTGTTACCTCCATGGATATTCCTCAGTAAAACTGCATAAATAATGGGTTTCAGAGGCATAATTTAGGAGATGGTGCCGGAGAGAGGAGTCGAACCTCCGACCTTCGCATTACGAATGCGCTGCTCTACCAACTGAGCTACACCGGCTTGGGCGCAGGATGTTAAGGAAAAGCCTCCTCGGGCTCAATACCTTTCGACAAAACACCATCGTCAAAAAGAATCCAGGGTACTGAACACAGGGCCATTGGATGTAGCACTCGTGGGGACTCACATCCCTGAGCAGGCATTAATCGAACTCATCTTTATGACCAAGTTTGTGACGCGGCTCATTCGCGACGGCCTCAAATTGATCAAGTAGTACCTAGTGGTAGCACCGATTCTTCGACATTTTCCCCACGCCCGCGTTAAACGCATTGGTGGGGTCCAGACTTTGATAAAACGCCGCGTGATGAGGCTCCGCATGGTACAAGTGCCCGACGTTGTGCTCCGCGGGGTATTTCGCACCAATCTCATCCAAAAGCCCCATCATGCGCGCCTTGACGGCTTCGGGGTCCACGCCCGCCCTAACAACGAAATCCCAATGAAATACGTGACACATAAAGTGGCCGCCCCGGTAGGGTGCCGCGCATTGTTCAAGCAGATCCTCGGGCAAAAACTCATACCACTTGGCATAATTACGAGGCAGTGCGACGTCAAAGGTCACCATGCCATTGGTGTCCTTGGCATGGATGAGGTTGTAGCGCGCCGGCGAGCCTCCAGCAACCAGTCGGTGCAACAGCGCGGCGTCTCCCTCCTTGGGTGAGCACTCGAAGAAAGCTGCCGAGCTACCCTGTCTCGTCACGTCATGGAGCACCTGCCTTATTTCGGCAATAGCCGCATCTGCGCCGATCACTATCAGGTGGTGCTCGTAGGCCGCTCGGTATTCACGCATTCGCTTGGGGAGATGATCCGGCCAAAGTTGCGCCAACCGTTGCAAAACATGATCGGCCGGGCGATTCGGGAGCCCCGGTATTTTTTCGAGCCAGCGATCGAGAGTCGCTTTGATGCGATAGAGCCTGGGTAAAAAGCTTGTCCCCAAGTACTTGATGAATAAAAAAGTATCCTTGCAGTAGCGATCCGCACCATCGAACCAGCTCTGGTGCATGTACTCCGCCATTTCGGGGAGCTCAATGCACTCAGACAACAACCGTCGGCGGATCTCATTAAGATCCTCGGGGTCGTTGGTGCCCATATAAAAAACCTGCTCTGCCTTGGGTTTGTCAAAGGTATCAACCCGCACCGCAAAGACCGCCAACTTACCTGCACTACCGCTGGCCTCATGAAGCCGCCGCTGATCTGAATTAAATCGCGCAGGCGTCGACGCCTCTATATCGCGCACACATTGATAATACTCAGGGTCAGAGGCCAGACCCGAGTCGACCGATACCGACTGAAGATCGAAGTGACCTGAATCAAGGTTGCCGAGAATTTCTTCAGGGCTCTCGCCCAAATCAATACCTAAGTGATTCACCAGCTCGAGCTCGCCGTGCTCTGACAAACGAGCAAACAGGGCGAGTTCGGTATAGGCCGGTCCGCGTTTAACCAGACTGCCGCCCGAGTTATTACAAATGCCTCCCACTACCGAAGCGCCAATGCATGATGAACCGATCACCGAGTGCGGATTCTTGCCAAAAGGAGCAAGCATCTCCTCTAATCGATACAACGTGCCGCCGGCAAAAACCAACGCCTGTTGCGCATCACATAGCGGGATACAGGTGTCGAGCTTGAGGGTGCTGATGATAACGATCTCCCGATCGTAATTATCGCCATCGGGGGTGGAGCCACCGGTTACGCCAGTGTTGGCAGCCTGACAAATTACAATGCAGTCTGCAGCGATACAGACTTTAAGGACATGCCAAAAATCGAGCAGAGACGAGGGCTCGAATACCGCCAGCGCCGACCCGCCACCAAAACGAATACCCGTCGTAAAGCGCTTGATATGGTGCTGCTCACGAATGACGCGTGTATTGGGCGCCAGCGCGGCGAGTTCGTTTATCCAGCGGGCATCCATGGCTATGAGTTTGTCTCGATTGACTTAAGTTGCGCGCAAAGGCAAATTCCCCGACAACTGCGGGGCATAGGTTAACCTATTGAATGCCCCAAGCGATGCCACGCCGTAATAACTCGTAATACGCGGGCACTTCCCAGCTACCCCGTTCGAGCACCGGGTACTCTTCTACCAATGGCTGCATATCGTAGGTTGAGCGGCAATGTCCCAGAGTCAGGTACAGCACGGTGCCTTGACCATAGGGCCGCAGGTAAAACACTGCGTGCTCGTCATCGCCCTCCCAGTCGCCATCCTCAAATGCCTCCACCTTACCCGACCATTTGGTATGCAGAAGCATCTCGTTCTCACCGTGAAACTCTGAGAGATACAACTCGTCGGTGGTATCAAAGGGTTCAATGCCTTCCACTAGGGGATGATCAGGCTTGGTCACTTCAACCCGGTAGGGTTCGATGGGTGGGTGCGCCAAAAACTGGCTGCCCAAGACCTCCATAAAGTCTTTGTTCTCGCGCGGTGCACGCAGCAAGGGTGGGTCGTGACTCAGCCATTCCAGAACCGAGTTGGTGGCATGCAAGGCAAACCATTTGCCACCCGCTTCAATATAGGACTTCAAGCGCGCCTGCCCTGCCATGTCGGGTACTTCGTCGCAGGTATAGGTGACCAGCAGATCGGCCTGACACATGGCCTCGACATCGCTGTAATCATTGGCCACTTTAACCCTGACCACATCGTGCTCTGCCAGTAGCTTGAGCAGTTCGAGCCGCGCAAAGTCAAAGTCGTGGTACTTACCGCCACACACCAGATAGACATCTTTTCGCTTACCTGCCATCAGTATTCCTCTCTTATTTTTCGGTGAGCGGCGCTATCGAACGCCACCCTTTAAACCCATGCAAACTTAAGTTTCTTACGCCTCTATCACTGCTACTGGCGCCTCTGCCCTCACTCGACCTGTTGGGCGGCCATCGCGGCCATCACCGACGCCTCGATCTCCGAGGGCAACGGGTTGCGTCTTAAGGTCAAACCGCCATTAACCTGCAGGTTCTGACCCGTCATGTAGCACTCGTCGCTGCCAAGGAAAACGGCTGCCGCAGCAATATCTTCCGAGGTATTGAGCCGGCCCAGCGGGTAATTCTTGAGGAAAGCCTCGAGTAGCCCCGGCGTCTCCAGGTGCGGCGCTGCCATGGGCGACGCAGTGAGCCCGGGAGAGATGGAGTTCACGCGAATACCCTTGGCGCCATACTCATCGGCAACGCCACGCACCACGTGATCGATGCCCGCCTTGGTGCCGATATAAGCGTGATGATTGCCGACCAGAATCGTCGCCGTCGCGGAGGAAATCTGAATAATCGAGGCGGGGTCTGACATCACCCCAACCAGTACCTGCATCCACTGATAAGGACCCTTGAATTGAAGATCCATCATCATGTTGAGGTCTTCTTCGGTGGTTTCTTCAAATTGAGCCAGTAACCCCAGCCCCGTTGCATTCACCGCAATATCAATCTTGCCGTGGGCGTCCATAATCGCTTGGATTGAAGATTTGATGTCTGCCATCTTGGTGATATCGCAGGTCACTGCCATACCCCCGATTTCACCAGCGAGCCACTCAAGTTCCTCGGCATGCCTGCCGCCCACTGCTACTACGGCGCCCTCCTCGGCGAAGCGTCGCGCGATGACCTGGCCCATGTTTCCGCGTCCTGCCGCACCCAACACATAAGCCACTTTGCCCGCCAATCGTCCCATCGTCGTACCTCATTAATTATTTGAATCTTGGGCAGAAGATACTACTAGACTGGCTAGAACTCGGGAAATTTTCTGCGACTAGTATGTTGCTCAGAGATCCACGGTACCAGCGGCGACTTTTTGGCAGCCCGGCGGTGGATGAGTGCCAATCAATCGCGATAAGGTGTCGAAATGACAGATCTTCCCGTGCTCTACTCCTTTAGACGCTGCCCCTACGCCATGCGCGCGCGGATGGCGCTGGTGGCATCGGGCGCTGAGGTGATACTCAGAGAAGTGCAGCTCAAAGAAAAACCACCCGAGCTGCTTGCTGCCTCTCCCAAAGCTACAGTCCCGGTGCTCGTGTTACCCGACGGTTATGTGATCGATGAGAGTCTTGCTGTCATGCAGTGGGCGCTGGAACGCCATGATCCCCTCGGCTGGCTGGCGCAGGGCACTCTGGATTCGGATTTGATCCGCGAGTGCGACCGCGACTTCAAACACTGGTTAGATCACTACAAGTACGCTGAGCGTTACCCGGAGCGCACTACTGAGACCTACCGCAATCTCGCCGAGGAATTTATACAGAAACTGGAAGGCCGGCTGTCTGTCGCCGCTTGGTTGGGGGGCGAGGCGGCCAGTGCCGTCGATGTGGCGCTGTTTCCGTTTATTCGCCAATTTGCAGGTGTCGACGCCTCGTGGTGGCAGCGGGCTCCCTATCCTAGCCTCAAGTTGTGGCTGGAAAGTTGGCTGAACAGCACGTTGTTCTCAGTAATCATGGTCAAGTATTCGCGCTGGGAATCCGGTCAGGCGGGGGAGCGCTTTCCGCCCGCTTCAAGCCACCGGCTCACGGCATAATCACAGGTCACCGCAACACAGGTTGCCGCTCATGAAATTCACAGCTCTCTTTATCGCCTCCATCTGCACCGCGCTGTTAATGGGCTGCTCGCAAGACGCCCCTGAGCCCGTCGACCTGGTAATTAGTAACGTCACGGTCATTGACGCCGTGAACCCGATTCGTCGCGACCAAACCGTGCTCATCGATGACGGGCGGATCATCGATATTATCGACAGCGCGACTGCATCAGAAACGCCAGCAATAGAGCAGATAGATGGCAGTGGCCGCTATCTCATCCCCGGGTTATGGGACTTTCACGTCCACTTCACCTTTGATAAACGATTTACCGATGCTATGGCAGGGCTTTTCCTCTACCACGGCATCACCAACGTTCGCGACACCGGCGGACTCCTTGAAGATCTGTTGCCGGTGGTCGATACCCTTCGCAGTGCCGGTGCCTTTGCGCCGAGCATCTGGTATGCGGGCCCGCTCCTTGATGGTAAAGATGTGGTCTACGACGGCGCCAATTTCCCGGGGCTGGGCATTGCTAACCCCACACCCGAGGCCGCACGCGCCAACATCGCCGAGATTCACGCCGCGGGGGCGAGCTTTCTGAAGATCTACGAGATGGTCTCACCGGAGGTCTTCGCGGCAATCGTAGACGAGGCGCGCAACAGAAACTTACCGATTGACGGACACGTGCCGCTGTCGATGCGAGCCAGAGATGTGGCCACTCAGGTGCAATCTCTGGAACATCTGCGTAACTATGAAATGGACTGCGTCAGCGATCCCGAAGCATGGCTAGCCGCCCGACACACTGAGTTAGCCAATGCTGCCAATGAACCAGGAAATATTCTCCGCACCCGGCTTCACTCGCTACAGCGCCTAGCGGCCATAAACAACGAGGATCCCGACGTATGTGCCCAAACTACCCAGGCACTCAAATCCACCATCACCGTCCCGACATTGCGCATGAACTCGATGGATCTCTATGTACCTTTTTTGCGGGATGATTTTGAGCAGGCGCTGGACCTGATCCCGGCCAGCGTAAGCCAGGAGTGGCGCGCGGCCCGCGACGCGCTCGCGGCATCAGAAGACCCGGTCGATACCACCTTCGCAGAGTGGTCGCTCCGCCGAACCGGCGAGCTGTATGCCGCAGGTGCGCCTATTGCTGCAGGCACGGACACGCCGATCGGCTGGAGCATTCCGGGCTACAGCTTGCATACCGAGCTCGAGCAGTATGTTCAGGTGGGCATGTCGCCGCTTGAAGCGCTGTATTCTGCGACAGTGCGCCCCGCGGCTTTCTTTGGCTTGGAACACGAAATGGGGCAGTTGGCGCCGGGCTACATCGCAGATGCGATTCTCCTCTCGGCGAACCCTCTGGACAATATCGCGCATACACGAGGCATAGAAGCAGTGATCAATCGCGGCACCCTGTTGTCAAAGGATACGCTGGCAAGGTTGGTCGATAGAGAGACCGCTTACTGATAGGATAAACGTGGAATCCCGCTGGCCGCCTCGGCACGAATGCGCTCCATAATCTGCCGCACCTCGGTCATGCCTTCAATGAGTGGTGCGAAACTTATAGTGCGCGTCCGATAGTTCATCACCGCCGGCACAATCGGCACCTGAGCCGCGGCCGCAATACGGGCAATCCCGTCTTTCCATTCTTTAACCGGCTTTCGGGTGCCAGAGGGGGTGATACCCAGAATAAACTTTGATTTTTCCTGAAACTGGCGCGTCACATCGGTTATCAAGCCGTTTTGTTGCGATCGATCTACCGGGATTCCACCGAGCGCGCGGATGATGTTGCCCAGCGGATACCAGAACACCGTGTGTTTGATGAGAAAGGAAGCCTTCATACCGGTAGCCCAGATAAAGGCAATGGTGAGGAAAAAATCGATATTGGAGCTGTGGGGCACCAGTGCCACGATCGCCTTACCGCGGTTAGGGAACTCTCCCTCAACGCGCCAACCAAAAACACGAAAAATAGCCCTGCCAAGCTGCCGGGTAAGGAAGTTCCCGCCCTTGGGCAGTCTGTCGCCGAGCACTTGCCACTTCACAGCGCGTTTGTCATCCCAAAAACACGTCTCACAATCCTTACTGTAGCCGACAGATGCACTGACGTCAGCACTCAAAAAGGGGTGACAAGACGTGCAGTATGTGTAAGCCAAAAAACTCTTGGTGCCGGCCTCCAAATCCATACCACCCTCTCGGTGGCGAGATGTTTACGTCGGAGAAGAGAGGGTTGCCTAACCGAGCCGCGGCGGGAAGAATCAACGCATGGAGCAACGACATTCAAACGGCAACGCGCATATCTCTGCGGGATCACCTCATTGGGTAATCGCCGCATGAATATTTTGCTCATTAGGCTAATGGGCTTGGGTGATGTGGCGTCGATTTTGGTGCCCGCCGTCCGAATCTATAAACAGCGTTACGCCAACGCCACTATCACGGCCCTTACCTATCAGGCAGGCGGAGAAATCATGGCACTGCATCCCGAGGTAGACGACGTAATCTGCCTCGATACAGCGCAATGGCCCGATGACCTACTCCCCGCAGTCACCCAGTTTATGCAGCTGGGCGAATCGATTGCCGCAAAGCAATTTGACCTGATCGTTAATCTCGACACATGGTTTATGCCCTGTTTTCTCGCCAGAGCACTGCAGGATGCCGGCATCAAAACCCAAGGTAACTACCTTAACCAGTCGATAGAAGCGTTTATGAAAATGGCCATAGGTGGCGACATCTCACAGGGGTATTTTGATAAGCCCGGACACTATATGGCGAGCACGTTCCCCCGCATGCAGCAGTGGACAATTCCCTGGTGGGACCAATACCCCAACACGGGCTACCCAGATTTTTACTTGCGGGAGTGCTGCGGCTTTTCCGAGACTTTGAATATGCGGCTGCCCTGCTCCCCCGATAAAGACCTTTTGAACGATGCCGCCGGTCGGCCCATTGTCGCCCTCTCCATGCGGGGGCGCGCCGAGTACAAAAACTATCGGCACACTGCGCAACTGACCGAACAACTCGGATCGTCTGGCGTGTATTGCTGGAGCCAGTTCGATGGCTCAGTCCCTATGCAAACCACACTTAATCGACTCAACGCGAGCCAGCTGCTGCTTACGGTGCCCACCTCGACCCAGTGGCTCGGCCGTCTGGCAGGATGCCCCTCTCTGGTGCTCTCCGGCCCCATGTCTCCAAAGTTACTCGACGCCGAGTTCTGGCCACCGCAGCGCACCCACTGCCAATACTGTTATCGGGAATCCCACTGCCCCGAACATCGTAATTTTGAGTGTATGGAAACCGCACCAGAGACATTGGCCGATCAGGTGCTGGATATTTTGCAGTCCGCGTCGTGAGCAAGACTCTCTTCATTCAGCTCGAGCGACTAGGTGATCTTATTCAAACCACGCCCCTCTTGGAGGACTACCGGCAAGCCAACCCAGACTGCGAGGTCCACCTCTTACTGTTGGACGAAAACCGATCCGCGATTGCGGGTTTTAAGGGCGTAGATCAGTACCATTACCTACCACAGGCACAGGTCGGCAAACTGAACAAGCAAATCGATCAGCAGCGAGAACAGGAACACCCCCTAGCGCTGTCGATCATCACTGAACTCGGCTTACCACCATTTGAGCGATTGATTAATCTGACACACGGCGCATTCGGTTGCTGGTTAGCCGATCGCTTAATCGCCACTGACAAACAGGGGGGGCTCCTCACGGCCAAGGGAAACTGGTTTTGGCAAGGCGCGTGGCATGCCTACCTGCTGGCCATGCCCGATTTTCGACAACACAATCGATTTAATCTGGTGGACCTTTATCGCGGGGCCGGGCCGGGAGGACCGGTGGATTCACGCCGCCGCCCCTTTATAGCTCAGGCGGATAGGCTCCCCTTCCCTGTGCCCGACGGGCGGCTCGTTGCACTTAATCCCGGCGCCAGCAGAGCGCCACGCCGGTGGCCCGCAGATGCATTTGCCAAATTGGCCGAGCAACTAATAGCACAGGGTTTTACGCCACTGCTGGTGGGCGCACCCTCAGATGTCGCGACCTGTGCTGAGGTGGCTTCTCATCTCGATAGCACCGTCACCAATGTCTGCGGCAAGACCACCGTGCCAGAAATGGCCGCGTTACTCGCCCGTTGCGATTTGTTGGTCAGTAATGACACCGGCGCCATCCATATCGCCAGCGCCGTAGGCATACGGTGCGTGGGCCTCTATGGCGCCAGCGCGTGGTTCAGTGAGACAGCACCATGGGGTGACGGGCACTTGATTATTCAAACACCGCTCGATGCGCCCATGTCATCAATGTCATTAGAGACAGTACTTGCGACTGTGAATGCCGCACTGGGTGATACGAACATCAACACAACGGGCTCCGATACCATCTGGCGCACCCATCTTGATGTCGATGATCCCCTCGGTGGCATCAGGTATGAATTGCTGACCGCAAAGCCCTCGGAGGAGCAGCTATTTATGCAGCATTTTCGCGTCGCTTTTGGGCACATTCTGATGGGTAACGACGCACTGAGCGCAGAAGAATCGCAGTGTGCATCGGAAGCAGATGCCCTGGCGGCGGCGAAGGCACTGACTCACATGTCGGCGCTGGCGAATGACACCCTCACTAAAATGCAAGTGGAAGCAGCTGATGCCAGAGAGCAGATTGAAGCGCTTGGCAAAGGGCTAGAGAGCGGGTTGGAAGCACTGATCGAAGGAGCCGAGAGACTGCCTCATGTGGCCCCCCCTATTTACTGGCTACGATGGGTATTACGCACAGCGCCCATATCTACACTTTCAGAGCTACTGGCGCTGCACGCAAAGGAGTGCCTGAGAGCAGCGCAGATACTCGAAACCACCGTTTATCTGCACCAAAGAGGCTAGACCCATCATTGCTTGACTCACCCTTGATCCGATGCACATTGAGGGTGACGCGTTCATAACTGAGACCGTTTGCCTGATGCAGAACCCGCGTTATACTGCGCGCCCCCTAGGACCATAGCTCAGTTGGTTAGAGCGCTACCTTGACATGGTAGAGGTCGGCGGTTCGAATCCGCCTGGTCCTACCATATTTTTAAGTCGCTGTTTTTAGAGCACTTTATTTTTTCATAATCGTGCGTTTTGGCGTGTTTTTGCGCGTGGACACTACCGCCGAAAGGTAGTGATCGGGTAGTTGCCTTGTAAAGTTAGCGACCAAAGCCCAAGGGGCGAAACTCATGCCAATTTCACCAGGCTTATTGCCGTCTCGGATTTGACCTCTTCAATTACGACGTAAGTATGGGTTTGATCAATCAAAGGGATCATCGCCAGCTTCTCGCCCAAAAACCTTTGATAGTCCTGCATGTCTGAACAGCGGATCTTCAATAGAAAATCAAATCCGCCAGCCACCATGTGGCAGCTTTCGACTTCTGGGAGAGACATCATTTCGCGAGAGAATTCTCGAAGATTGGCCGTGCTGGTATTGGTGAGAAGAACCTGAATGAATGCCATTGTTGAGGCGTTGAGCTTGCGAGCATCAGCGAGCGCAACATAGCCACGGATATAACCCTCCCGTTCCAATCGACGAACACGGTCCAGACAAGGAGTCGGACTAAGACCAACTTTTGATGCGAGTTTCACGTTGGATAGACGACCGTCTTTCTGCAGAAGTTCAAGAATTTTTCGATCAATGCGATCTAGAGACATAGATGACAATCCTTCAGCATTAAATATCGCTATTTCATTTTTTGAAATATTTTAAACTGCTTATTGTGCATTTTTGGAGAATAAAACTGCACTATTTGTCGATAATACAGGCTTAAGTGTTTTAAAAAGAGGGCTTGGTCACGATGGAAGAGTTAAGGCATTCCATTCGCGCTCAAACCAGTGGAGACGAGACAACATTAGTTAATGAGCTGTTAAGTCACGACTGCCTCGATCCGGTAAAACAAGCCTCGATTTCCGAGCAAGCGACCTCACTCGTCAACGCTTGTCGTGCATGCAGCCATCAGGCAGGCACCTTGGATGCGTTCCTCCAAGAGTTTGGACTGTCTAACAAGGAAGGTGTCGCGCTCATGTGTCTCGCTGAGGCCCTGCTTCGTGTGCCGGATGAAGCAACGGCTGATCAGCTCATCGCAGAAAAGATCCGCTCGGGAGACTGGGGGTCGCATCAAGGCGCATCCTCATCTCGCTTCGTGAATGCCTCTGTTTGGGGACTCATGCTGACCGGGCGGGTGGTAGCACTTGGAAATGAGACCACCGAAGACACGGGCTCCTGGGTACAAACCCTTACGAGAAAACTGGGAGAACCTGTTGTCCGGCGAGCAATCCTTCAAGCCATGAGAATCATGGGAGGTCAGTATGTGCTGGGGCGCACGATTGAAGAAGCTATCCGTAAGGGTCGCGCAGCCAATAGCCCCGGCACTCGTTTTTCCTTCGATATGCTTGGCGAAGGGGCTCGCACCGCCAGCGACGCGCAACGCTATTTTGATGCCTATGCCGAGGCAATTCGTGTGCTAGCGGATGCCAACGCCGAGGGCGACATCACTCTAGCGGACGGCATATCCATCAAACTCTCTGCGCTTCATCCACGTTATGCCTTCAGCCAGTATGACCGTGTCATTGGAGAGCTACTGCCTCGGGTTAAGCAACTGGCCACGATGGCAAAAGCAGGCGGTCTCAGTTTAACCATTGATGCTGAAGAGTCAGAGCGGCTGGATGTTTCCCTTGATCTTTTTGACGCTCTGGCTCGAGACACTGATCTCTCTGATTGGGATGGTTTGGGATTTGTACTACAGGCCTATCAGAAACGAGCGGTAGCCACATGCAACTGGCTTATCGCTCTGGCGAGGGCAACCGATCGGCGTTTGATGGTTCGGCTGGTAAAGGGCGCTTACTGGGACAGGGAGATCAAGCATGCACAGGAATTGGGACTGCCCAATTACCCGGTATTTACTCGAAAGTGCAACACCGACCTTTCCTACCAAGTTTGCGCGGCAAAGCTATTGAGCGCGCCTGGTGCCGTATTTCCACAGTTCGCAACCCATAACGCGCATACCGTCTCAATGATCAAGGCGCTAGCCCAAGACAATAGCGAATTTGAATTCCAGCGCTTACACGGTATGGGTCAATTGCTTTACGGGCAGCTGTCGAAGTCTGACGCAAGTACGCCAATCCGTGTTTATGCACCCGTCGGTAATCACAAGGACCTGCTTCCCTACCTCGTCAGGCGATTACTAGAAAATGGTGCCAATAGCTCCTTTGTGAACCGATTTCTGGATGCGAGCGTGCCGACGAGCGAACTGAACCGGGATCCAATCCAACAGGTATTAGCCGTGTCCCAGCGCCGGCACCCAAAGATTCCGCTGCCGAGACAGTTATATGCCCAGGAGTCCGCGCCCTGGCTTAATGCGATCGGGTTCGATTTAAACGATGCCTCCTTAGTAGCAGAACTCCTACCGAGGCTGACCTCACCGTCGACGAGATTGGCAGCGAGACCGATTGTCGGTGGCCAGTCTGTCACGAGCGAACTGAGCCCCGTTATCAATCCCGCGTCCGGCAAGACTGTCGGTTTCGTTGCCTCAGCCGGCCAAGAAGAGCAGGACAAAGCAATCGAACTAGCAGTATCAGCCCAGCCTGATTGGGATCTGCGCGGCGCTCGTCATCGGGCCGAGTGCCTGGAGCGTGCAGCTGAGCTCTTGGAGGCGCAAATACCGGAACTGATGGGAGTCATCGTATCCGAGGCAGGCCGAACCCTCGAGGACGCGCTCTCTGAAGTACGCGAAGCGATAGATTTCTGCCGCTACTACGCGCAACAAGCAAGAGAGAAATTTAGCAACCCAATAAGACTTCCAGGTCCGACCGGAGAAGTTAACGCGCTTAGTCTCCACGGAAGAGGCGCCTTTCTCTGTATTAGTCCTTGGAACTTCCCCCTAGCTATTTTCGTGGGACAGGTAAGTGCCGCCCTGGTTGCCGGTAATGCGGTCTTAGCAAAACCTGCAGAACAAACACCCCTGATTGCTTTCGAGGCAGTCAAACTATTGCATGAGGCCGGAATCCCCGAGGACATCCTGCATCTTCTCCCCGGCGGCAAAAGCGTAGGGGCTGCCCTGGTGGCTGATAACCGTATTGCAGGCGTGGCGTTTACAGGCAGCACAGAAACCGCAAAGCGCATCAATCGGCAGCTCGCTGCCCGCGATGGAGCCATCATTCCACTCATCGCTGAAACCGGCGGCCTAAACGTGATGCTCGTGGATGCAACGGCGCTGCCTGAGCAAGTTGTCGATGACGTTATCGTTTCGGCGTTTCAAAGCGCGGGGCAGCGCTGCAGTGCCCTGCGCGTACTTTATCTACAGGAGGACATCGCCGACGCAGTGATCGACATGCTACGCGGAGCAACGCTGGAGTTAAGGGTTGGCGATCCAATGGAACTCCGAACCGATGTTGGACCTGTCATTGACCCTCAGGCCAAGCAGCTCATCCAAGAGCACACAAACAGAATGCGCCGGGAGGGGCGGCTTTTATCGGAGGCCTCGCTCGATCCCAACTTAACCAACGGTCATTTTGTTGCGCCGCAAATCTACGAAATAGATCGCCTCTGTCAGTTAGAACGCGAAGTCTTCGGACCCATCTTGCATGTAATTCGCTACAAGAAATCAGAGCTACGCGATGTGCTAGCCGATATCAGGGCGTCAGGCTATGGACTCACCTTGGGCATTCATAGCCGGATAGACGGCTTTGCCCAAACGGTATTCGAAAATACCCGGGTGGGTAATACCTATATCAATCGCAATACTGTGGGCGCTGTCGTTGGAGTGAACCCGTTCGGAGGCCAAGGGCTATCAGGCACCGGTCCAAAAGCTGGAGGGCCTCACTATTTGCATCGATTTGTTTCGGAGCGAACGCGCACAGACAATGTGGTGGCCAAAGGCGGTAATACGGATCTATTTACGCTCTCGGAAGGTTAGGTTTGGTAGATTCTTGCACACCCTTCTATCAGTAAGTCTCAGTTCGCTTCTTCTCTGGTGAGAGGAGGAATTGCAGACACGGCCGACTATTCCGCTGTGACCTTCTTCAGATAGCGATCGAACCAATCGATAGTCCGCTTCAATGCGTCAATCTGGTTTTCTCGCTTTTGCCAACCGTGTCCTTCCTCGACGTATATCGTAGAGTCGACAATCTTGCCGGCCTTTTGCAAATACTCGACCACTTGCTCGGCCTCATAGGCGGGTACGCGAAGGTCGTTCTCACCGTGCAGCACAAGCAGCGGGGCCTTCACCTGGTCAAGATAAGTCAGCGGGCTGGTTCGATCATAGACTTCGGGATGTGTCTCAGGCGATCCCAGCAGCCCGCGCTGATATTCGCGTAGGGCCGGCGAGCCTCGTTCCCACATGCTGCGCCAGTTGACGATACCGTACAGCTCGACCGATGCTGCCCAGAAATCGGGCATACGTCCAACTGCGATAAGGCTCATGTAGCCGCCATAGGACCCACCGGTTATCCCGACCCTCTTCAAGTCGCCATAACCAGACTCGGCAACAAATTTTGCAGCCCATGCCTCGTCTTCCAGGTCCCGTCCCCCCAGATCGTAGGTGTTGGACTCCATGAAGGCGCGGCCATATCCGGTCGATCCGCGAACATTTGGGGCGATCACGATGTAGCCACGCGACGCGAGCGCAACTGCCGTCGCATCGAATGTATCGAAGGTCTGGCCGGTCGGTCCGCCGTGAGCGATGACAATGATTGGAGCGCTGCCATCCCGCTTGAGATTGTAGGGCATCCACAGGATCGCGCTGATAACGGTGCCGTCGGCGCTCTTGTAGCTGACGGTCTGGCTCGTCGGCAGATTGGCCTCGTTCACGCTGGCAAGGCCAAGCCGGGTTATCCGCCGATTCACTCCGGTTGCGAGTTCGTGTGTCCAGTAATCGAATGGGACGCTGGCCGAGGAATGCGGGAAAAGAATGTATTTTCCGTCAGGAGAGAATTGCGGTAAGTCGCCCCCGTATGAAGTGGTCATGCCTCTGGGAACTTTTAGTGCGCGTGCCTTTCCCGATTCGATATCGTAGGCCAGTATTTCAAAACTGCCATCGACATTGTTGATCACCAGCACGGTCTTGCCGTCAGGCGAGATCTGACCGGCCGCTTGCGGCCATTCGCTTGAGACCATAAGGCGGCGCTGGCCGGTCTTCAAATCGACGAGCATGGCTTGGTCGACGCCATCAGGCGCCTCACTTGTCACCGACAGGAATCGATTGTCACTCGAAAACCCGACTGCCTTGTCCGACTTGCCCTCGCCAGACGCAATCCGGGTCATCTCACCGGTCGCCACATCGATCATCCAGATCGAACTGCTCAAAAGATCGCCGCGATTACCGATCAGCTTCTTGCCGTCGGCGGTAAAGCCGACCGGCGACCAGTAGATGCCGGGGTCTTTGTCGCGGGTAAGTTGCCGGACCTCGCGCGTTGCAAGATCTAACAGCGCGAGGTCGAAAGTGGGTGAAGCGGCTTCGCGGCGCACGAATGCGAGCTGCTTGCTGTTAGGTGAAAAGACATACATACCGGCTTCGGAAACATCATCGGTCGATGTCAGATTGACCGGCTCACCACCACTGTCCGGCATCGCAAATATGTCAAACAGCTCGTTGCCACCGACATCAGATGCGTAAAGGATAGCCCTCCCATCAGGCGACACCGCCGGATAGAATGCCCTGTTTTCTGACTGATGCAGCTGCTGCGGAAACCCGCCTGCATGCGGGAACCGCCACAAATTCATACGCCCCGTCAGATCGGACGAAAACACAACGTCATTCCCGTCCGGCGTCCAGGTAGCAAACCAGCTGGTTCGCAGCGAGAGTACATCCTCGATCGAAATCGGCTTGGCATCTGGGTTGTGGCCCGAGACAAGGCTGCCAGGATCGGTCAGTTCCCGCTCGGGGACTCCAGTCAATACCGCAACGCCCGGCCGGTTCGGGTCAAGCGGGGCCTCCTGTGCGAGAAGGGGTGAGCAGAGAAACCCCAGGGCCGCGATGGTCGCGATGAGATGCCGAAAAAAAACTACGCTAAACATTTCCTATCCTTTCCTTATACATCGAAATCTGCCGACCAGCTAATTCGCAGGCGTGCGGGGATCGAACCCGTCCATCAACTTCTGGAGGAGGTAGACGGTCTGGAGCGCCGAATTGAAGGCTCGGCCCTCGTCATTTACCGCCATGCCGTGCCCCCCTTCGCGCGCCTCGTAGAACAGCGCCGGGTGCCCTTGGGCCATAAGCCGTGCGGCCATCTTGCGCGCATGACCAGGATGGACGCGGTCATCGCGCGTGGACGTCATCAGCAGCATTTCCGGATAGTCACCGTCGGGCTCGATATTCTGGTACGGCGAATAGCGCAGCAGCGGCTCGGCCTCGGTGGGTATCTCGGGATTACCGTACTCCGGCATCCAGCTCGCGCCGGCCAGCAGCTTGTGGAACCGCGCCATGTCTAGCAGCGGGACAAGCGAGATCGAAGCGCCGAAGAGATCCGGTCGCTGGGTCGCGAGTACGCCCGCGGTCAACCCTCCGTTCGAGCCACCGACGAATCCGATCCGTCCCGCCCGCGACAGGCCGCGCGCAATCAGATCCTCGGCCACCGCAGCGAAGTCGTCATAGGCGATCTGGCGCGTGGCACCACGCGCGGCGTTGTGCCAGGCCGGGCCGTATTCGCCTCCGCCGCGGACGTTTGGAAGGACGAAGCGCCCGCCGCGTTCGAGCCAGATCTGATGCATAGGCCCGATGTATGGGACTTCGAAGCTGGGTAGCATGGGAATGCCGAACCCGCCATACCCGTACATCAGCGTTGGAGCGGCAGCATCCCACCCGCCTTTTTTGCCGACAACGAAATAGGGAACACTGGCCCCATCCTGAGTTTCGACGAAGAACTGCTTGGTTTCGAAACCCTCAAGGTCAACCGCAGCCTCGGCCTCCTGCACCTTGGCGAGTTTACCCGCCTGAGAGAGCGCGAACATCGTCGGTACCGTGGTGAAATTCTCGAATTTGAGGAGCGCGCTGTCTTCCGAGGGATCCATGCTTGTCAGCAGCGTCAGCGTGCCGCCCTGCCGACCAGCGGGAACATTCACGTTATCGACCTGCCATTGACCATCCGCACCGCGCCGTGCGCGTTTCAGCGTCGAAACGACATTGTCCAGCACGACAAGGTATGCACTGGTATCGAGGATGGCCGGTGGGCTACCCAGCGGAATCGCTTCGCTCGCATCGGGCGTGAAAACCGTGCGATAGGTGTCCCCATCCACATTACCCGCGAGGATCCTGGGAAGGTTTGCCGCGATGATGGAGCCTGCACTGAACACTTTGCCGCCAACATCGAAATCCGTGTCCAGCCGTAACAGCAGTTCATTGCCGATTCCGGTCAGACCCATAAAGGACGCCATGAGATCCACCGGAAGGGGTAGGGTCTCGGGCGGCTGGCCGGACGCGACGCGCAGAACGGTCAGATCCGTAAAGCTTCGGGCTGCCAATACCAGAAGCTCGCGTTGCGTATTGGTCTGAGCCAGGAAGGGCGCGAGTAGGAGATGATCGGAGGGAATGCTGTGCAGCACTTCCGCCTCGGAGACCCCGGTGCCGCGATGCCATTGTCGCAGAATGCGCGGATAGCCCGAAGTGGTTGCCTCGTCGGGTTCGAGCACGATGGAGATGGCCAGCGTATTCTCATCGACCCAGGCGATCATCTGTCGGGCAAGCGGTGTCCGGAACCCGTCCGGAACAAATTTCTTGGCCGCAAGATCGAATTCGCGCATGCTCACGGCATCGCTCCCGCCATCGGACAACGGGATGAGCGCTTTCGCGCCGTCCGGCGAAAACCGGATCATCGGCGCATATACATACCAGTTATGGCCTTCGGCTTCGGCCAAGGCGTCTATGTCGACAAGTGTCTCCCAGGCGGCCTCCCCAGCACCGAACGAAGCCGGTTTGGTGCGCTGGAGGAGGCCTCTTGGATGGTCGGGCCCCTGAGCGATCCGATAGACGAAGCCATCTGCCTGCGTGAGCGTGTACATCTCCGGAAGGCGGCCTTCGCTCTGATAGCTCGCCAAGTAATCGGCCTTGAGCTGGTCGAAACGCGGGTCCGCCGCCAGTCGGGCAGCCGTGCGTTCGGACTGTTCTTCGGTCCAGGCAAGCGCACGGTCCCCCTCGATCTCTTCCAGCCACAGATACGGATCTGCGGCATCAGATGCTACGACAGAAAACGAATAGGTGATGCCTACTAGCACACTTGCTCGGATTCTATTTCGGATGGTCATAATATTTGGCAGCACAATGCCCCTCGATCTGAAGTCTTGAAAATTTTCAAGAACTACCCAGGCACCCAATTCAAACTATCTATACAACTGTACGATTGCGATTTATCGTTTTAATTTTTAGAAAAAAGTTATAAAGATGCTCCATTACAGCAAATCGCAATGGAGCATCTGTTTAGGTTTTGTGTGGATTAGTAAGTCAGTTTGAGATTCAGGCCTACTGTGCGAGGCCGCAGAAAGATTTGTTCACCGGAAGCGCCTGCTGTAACGGCACCGTCATCATTCAGCAGGTTATCTGCAAACAGGAAAAGGCCCCAATGCTCTCCTTCAACACCAATGCGAGCATCAACCTGAGTGAGGTCATCAGCAGGGAGCCATGTGGGAAATGCCGGGTTACTCTGGGCGGTACGATATTGCGCACCTAAGCGGGCAAAACCATTCCAGCCGTTGTTCAAGCCCCAACGATATTGGGCCGAGGCGTTGAAACTGCGATCAGATGTGCCTTCAATCTCATCACCGGCCATTATCGGAGTACCAGGGATATCGGCGGTCACAGTTGCATCCAGGAAGTTACCACCGGCTTGCAAAGTAAGTCCGTCAAACGGCGCATAAAGAACATGGAATTCAATACCCCATGTTTCGGTGCCTTCTGAATTAGCGAGGCCATTAAACGGGGTACCTGGAAGCGTCGCTCGAACTACACGGTCTTTCCAGTCAAGGAAGTAAACAGCACCTTCAACTACCATTTGCCCACCCAGCAGAGTGCCTTTGGCTCCAAGCTCATAGCTCCACAGTGAGTCCTCCGACAAAGCGGAAGGTAGTTCGATACCTAAGGGTTCTGCGATAGCAAGAGATGCCGCTGGCTGCAATTGACCACTGCGAAACCCTTTCCCGGCAGAGGCATAGACCATCCAGCCCTCATTAGGTCGGTAGCTCAGGTTGACGCGCGGGTTAACGCTGCTGAATTTCTCATCTAGCTCAGTATCGGGAACACCAACAACACCACTGGAAGAAACGGCCTGCAAGTCATCTTCAAAGTAGCGAACACCCAATGACAAATCTAACTGATCAGTAAACGACCAGGTGCCATCTACAAAGGCCGCAGAGGCGTCCGTCTCCTGTTTATCATCAGCATAAAAACCAAACAGGGGAAAATCGAACACGTCTTGCCGTTCGGCAGTGCGGTGGTAAAGGCCAGCCGTCCATTGCAAGGAGCCTTCGTTATCACTGCTGAAGCGCAATTCATGAGTATCAATTTCAATATTAATGGTAAAATCAAGCTGCCCACCGAAGAGAAGGCCCGACTGGGCCAGCAGAAAATCCGTGGTACCGTACGCATAACGTAATGTACCAACGCCATCAAAGTCGTAACTTCCTGTAAACGTGTATTGATCGTAAGTAGATTCAGCAGCGAGTCCCCCAGGAGATGTTGTAAGGGCGTCAGTACCTCTGGGCTCACGATCTGCCTCATTCTCATAACTCCAACCGGAGATAGTCAGATCTAAATTATCACTGGGTGTGATACGCAATTTCCCACGGTAACTGCTAATTTCCGTCTCATTTACGTCTTCTTCTCCGCCATCCAACTCATCAAACCAACCACCCAGATCTTCTTCAACAGCCGTTAAGCGCAACGCTATTACGTCCTCAACAATGGGGGCGTTAATCATGGCCTTGATGCCCTTGTTATCATCACCGTCCTGAACGGACGAGGCGGTGAAGTCGGCGGCGGCCTGAAACTCACTCATATTTGGATCTCTGGTCAAGATCCGAATAGTTCCACCCATGGAGCCTTCACCATAGAGCGTACCTTGCGGCCCACGCAGCACTTCTACACGATCAATATCCCAGGCACGCACATCCGGGTTCAGTGGTACCGTGACACCGGTAAAGGGTAATTCGTCCAAATAATAACCGATGGCATTACCTCCCAGATCCGTGGAAACGCCCCGAATTGCTATTTGTGAAATACCTATGCCCCAATCGTTTACGTTGACACCAGGAGCAGTTTCCAGAAAATCCGTTAAGTTTGCTGCGCCAATATCATCGATAAAATTCCCCGTAAAAGCAGAAATGGCGATAGGTACATCCAAGACATTCTGCTCGCCACGCTTCATTGCCGTCACCAAGATCTCTTCCAGAGCTTGATTCTTTTCAGCACCCGATGCCCCGACTGTGCTCCCTGAATCCTGAGCACCAGCCCCCGCGGTGAAAAAAACTGCAATCGCTGCCAAAAACCCTGTCTTCTTGCTGATCATTTGTTCTTCCCTAGTAACCGGCGCTTCCACCAGCGCAATATTGATGTGGCCATCACTGCTGAACGTTGGCTTGAGTCCGGTCCCGTCAAGGAGTAATTGAATCGCCTCATTCGGGTGGTACGAACCAACTAACCGATTTGTTGTCTGGTCACGCGCAAGTTCGAACGTGAAGATCAACGTGATATCGGCCTGTTCAGCAAACGTGATGAGCGATACGTCTGCTTGCTGCTGAGGAATGTCGAAATATTTCGCTTCTTGTCTGTCTGAATCAGCCGCATCCGCTACCGATGGTCCAATCAACAGCAGGCATGAAATAGCCAACAAGAGAGCGACGCCTAGGCAAGCCCCAACCTGGCGCAAAAAAGACGCCTGTTCTTTAGACAAAACAAAACCCCTTTTCCCCCATACCGGCTTTTGGTCCAAAGCCTTGGCGATGAACTTTTTTCGGTTTGGGGTCAAGAATCTGTGCTCTCCTCCGCGACTCCGAGGAGGATTCGATGCTCACCTTGCCGCTCGTAAGCAATATTGAAATGGTTTCTCAGTGCTGCCAGCAATCCCTCAACGTCGCCCGCTTTGAAGAGGCCCGCCACCCGCACTTCCCTCGTCTCCTCATCGAGAAATACAAATTCAACCGCCGTGTATCGCCCGACTTCATAAACTGCATCCTCAAGTGATTCACCACGGAAGATCAGATTCCCCTCTCGCCAGGACAGCTTTACGGCGATCTCGTCTCTTTCAATTAGCTCTGGTTTGATGGAATCGGTGTTTTGATCGTTGGCTGAAAGCAATACTGCTTCACCAGCGCCAACTATTGTCGAGGGCTGTGACAGAATTTGAGGTGTTTCCGCCGAGGTTTGCTCATCACTAGCATCGAGAACACCGACCATAACGACGCCGTCTGTTACCACCAGTTCTATGCTTTGATCCTCGGTGATTTCGACATTGAATTCTGTGCCGACCGCTCTAACCACCTTATTGCCAACGGCAACACTCAAAGGTCTGTCTGAATCGTGGGCGACCTTAACGTGTATTTCGCCGCGATCAAGCATGAGCAAACGTTCGCTTGCTGTGTAACTGACTCGAACTCGACTGTTCGTATTCAGGGTAATGGTAGAACCGTCTGATAGCTGATGGGTTGCGTGTTCACCAATCACAGTATGATAAGAGCGGCTATCTGTAACAGGCGTAAATTTCTGGATCGCGATGTCCTGCATTTGAACAGCGGCAAACAGAAAAATCCCCCCGACCACACTTGCAGCTAAACCGGATAGCACTCGATTCGAAGGGTAGCGCCGCGCCGGCTGTGATTCGGGGAAGAGATCTGACAAGCGGCTAAGCACCTCCATGTTGTCCCAGAGTTCGGCAAGTTCGATAAATAGCTGGTAATTGGCCCTGCTGAGTGACAGCCAGCCAGCCAGCTCCCGCTCTTCTTCCTCCGTAAGACCGCGTTCGATGGCGGCAATCCAATCGGCGGCCTCTTGAAGTTTACGGTCCTTGCTGAAGAGGAGCTCTCTGATATTGCTCATGCGTGACCTCCACGCTGTTCGTCCAGAGCGGACAAATGACTGCGACAGAGGGTAAGACCTTTCGATATGTGCTTTTCCACTGTCTTTTCGCTGATCTGTAATTTTTGGGCAATCTCGCTGTAGGAGTACCCGTAGACTTTCTTAAGGACAAATGCGCGACGACACTGAAGCGGAAGACTCCTCACAGCATCGCAAAAAAACGCAAATTCTTCGAGGCTGCAAACCCTGTCGAGCGTGTCGCTGCCGGGATTGCGCCAAGCCTCAGCGTGTCCATCGCCTATTGCCTCAAGGCTCTCTGAGAGTCGAGTTTCTGCCTTATTTGCGTGGTTCAGCGCAATATTCATAGCAGTGCGATACATAAATGATCGAGGTGATCGGATTTCGTCTGTCACATTTGATTGGCATACGCGAACGTAGGTTTCTTGAACGATATCCTCTACCTCGCTTGGAGGCACGATTCGGCGAACCATCCCCGCCAGTCCGCTGCTGATAGAGAGAAACACACTCGTTAGCTTGTCATCGATGTTTGGCAAAGCTCAGACCTTTACACCAAGAGAACGCAATTGGACTTTATTAAAGACAAATCAGAACAAATTTTCCCCCACTCCTACATACGGATTTTCGACAACCTTCTGGCTGTAACCGCAGGCCGAGTTCCAATCAGAGCGCCATCAATCCGATTTGTGCCCTGCGAGTGGTTGATTTCATAATCACTTACCACTAATTTTGAGGAGTCCACGCGTGTCTTGGTGCGGCCAATCGGCCTTGACATGGTAGAGGTCGGCGGTTCGAATCCGCCTGGTCCTACCAAAACAGATGTAAGTTATTGATTTCTCTGAAATCGCACCAGCCACAGTGGACCAAAATCGCCCAATTTAGGGTATTGATCTACTAGGGATGAACAGAGGTTTAAATGACTACTTTTCTTACGAGTGTTAACGCCCGCTTGTGCTGATCTTGACTGTCGTATGGGGATTTAGATCTCCATTGGGGTCGACTAATCGTCCTTCTGGAAAACTCACTGCCACAGCCGTGTCGTCCGTATCCAGGCACAGGAAATGGTTGTTATCCCTGTCCTCTAATTCTGCCAGGGCGATC
>Ga0181604_10000751_pt1 | contig 29378 bp, 25 predicted proteins | sample 041ome_12_FD_148663 | JGI IMG/M metagenome (GOLD analysis project Ga0181604, IMG submission 148663) | Coastal salt marsh microbial communities from the Groves Creek Marsh, Skidaway Island, Georgia - 041410US metaG (spades assembly) | ecosystem: Environmental > Aquatic > Marine > Intertidal zone...
GATGACGCAATTCCTCTTGCCGGAAAGACTGGCACCGCCCAGGGCAAAGGCAACTACCCCTGGAATGACTCCTCTGCGTTCACTGCATTCTCGCTGGATGAGAACGACCCGTACGTCGTTACGGCTTATCTCGAAAAAGCCGGGTATGGGTCGCAAGCTGCGGCGCCAGTCGTGAAATGTGCGTTCATGATGCTGTCGGGTTCGATTCGTACTGCTCCTGTGCGGGTCTCAGAGCCACTCGATGAGTCGTCAACCGTTGCTGCAGAACCCCAACAACTTGACGATGTGCGTTGCTTTAACCGTCGCGGCGGTGCAACTGTTGGGTTGATCGAGTAGGTGTGAGATGGCTCGAACGTTGATTTCTCGTCGGCCCGACAGTGGCCTTGGAAATATTCGTCGTTCGCCGGGTGATCCGAGCAGAAACGTCGACTGGATTCTTCTCGTTACCCAATTCGTTCTGATGGTAGCGGGGTGTTTCGTGGTGTTTTCTGCCTCGAGAACCCGCATCGAAGGTGACCCTTTTGCCTTCGCTACCCGTCAGGTGGTATTCGGCATTGTCGGGTTGGTTGTTATGGCATTCGTGATGTCGGTCGATTATGAATCGCTGAAGGATCGTGCAGTATCCATCTACGTCGGCACTATCGCGATGCTTGTGCTGTTGTTGTTACTCGGCCTTGTTCAGGGTCAAGATCGAATTTCATTTGACTTTGGGCCGTTCAACCTTCAACCAGCGGAACTGGCGAAATTTTCAACAATGTTGCTGCTTGCAGCGTTCCTTGCAGAAGAACGTACCGACGAAGTGAGCTACCCAAGATTTCTAGGTGGGCTCATACTCGTCGGATTTCCGGCTGTACTTGTCATCATTCAGCCTGATCTCGGCTCGGCCTCGGTGCTGGTGGCGTTAGCGATGGGAACATTGCTGGTTGCGGGGGCTCGCCCCAAGTACATCGTGGCGGTTTCCGTGCTTGCAGTAATGACAGTGCTGGCCGCCTTTATCGCCCGTCTTGTCAACGACTACCAGGTCCAACGGCTGAAGGTGTTCCTCGACCAAGAAACGACAGATCCGGCTCTGCAAGATGCTGTGTACCAGGTGCGAAATGCAATTCGGGCCGTCGGCACCGGCGGGATCTGGGGTAAGGGTTGGTTGCAAGGACCTCTCACGAACGGCCGCGATATCCCGGTGATGTGGGCGGATTTTCCATTTGCAGCGGTTGCAGAGCAATTTGGCCTCGTTGGCTGCTTGCTGCTCATCGCCCTATTCATGGTCGCTCTCGCTCGGATTTGGCGAGTAGCAAGCCTTTCAAAGGACATTCTTGGCACGTACATCTGTGCCGGCGTGTTCACGATGGTGTTATGGCAGATGTTTCAGAACATCGGAATGACGTTGGGAATCACCCCCGTTACAGGTCTCCCAATGCCATTCATTTCCTATGGCGGATCAAGTTTGATCGTCTACTGCGCAATGTTTGGCCTCGTGCAGAGCGTCTATATGCGTCGAATGCGTTGATCGCATATTCAGGTTTATCGGACCGCTCTCAGATAAACTGCAAGGGTTATGTCCGCTGTCGTCATCTTCTCTGTCTTGACGCCGTTGTTTGCGGTCATTCCATTCATCTACAAGCAGAACGTTGGCGCGTGTTACGCAGCCAGTTTCTGTTCGCTGGTGCGCCAATGCGGCGCTCACCCCCTCAAGGATTTCTCAAATGGACCAATCACCCCCTCGAGACGGGACCGAACAACAATCGGATTCCGTCGAACAGCCGTCGACCGCGTCAAACGATCAAGGATCTAGCCCTTCCGAAACCTCTTCATCCTCGTCTTCAAGCCAGCGGCGCCGCCGTGGCTCTCGCGGGGGACAGGGCCGTTCTAAATCTGCTGCAGAGTCTGGTTCTTCGTCAAAAGACCCTGAGGAGCTTCCTGAGTCGATGCGTGAAGGCCGGATGGGCTCTCCTGAGGCGCGTGAGAAGGCACTCGTGAAGAAGCCACAAATTGGCGACACGATGCCCATTCCGAACGTTCCACCACCTGGCCCTGCTTCAGGCGCACCCAGCGGGTCCGAGCAGGCGCAGCCAGCAAAAAAGAACAACCAGAAGCGGCGTCGTAAGAACAGCGGCGAGAAGGCTTCTTCGGAGGGCAACAACAAAGCCGAACCAATAAACGACAACGGCTCAGCAGGAAACAACTCTGGTCGTAGCCGGTCGAACTCTCGGCGTCGTCGGCGTGGGGGAGAGTTGTCAGCTGAAGCTCGCGATCAGCGGCGTGGACGGGAGCGAAATGGCAAACCGATAGGTCGTTATTTCATGTGTGTTCAAGTGCGCGAGGGCATCACCCAGGTTGCTGTGCTGGAAGGCCGCAATCTCATTGAGCACTATGTCAGCCGTCCAGCAGACGACGTCAGTCAGATCCATGGGAACATTTATCTCGGACGGGTTCAAAATGTGCTTCCCGGTATGGAGGCTGCGTTTGTTGATATTGCAACACCAAAAAACGCCGTGCTGTATCGCGGTGATGTGCAATATGAGGCGGAAGATATTGACAGCGGGGGCTCCGATCCTCGTATCGAGCAGATCCTAAAAAATCGTCAAACCATTCTCTGCCAGGTGACAAAGAACCCAATTGGAGCCAAGGGGGCTCGCCTGACACAAGAGGTGTCGTTACCGGGTCGATTTGTTGTCCTCATCCCGAACTCCACGACATATGGCATCTCGAAACGTCTCCCCGATGATGTCCGAAGGCGATTGAGGAACATTCTCGACAAGGTGAAGCCAGAGGGCCACGGTCTCATCGTTCGCACCGCTGCTGAGCACGCGACCGAAGCCGAACTCACTGCTGACATGAGACTTCTCCTTGAGCAATGGAACCGTATTGAAGCGTTGGCAAAAGAGGCGAAGAAGCCAACGTTGTTGCATCGCGAACCCGAGTTAGCAGTTCGCGTCATTCGAGAAGAATTCAATGCGGATTATCGCGGAGTGGTGATTGATGATCGTCGCCTGTTTGAAGAAGTCCGTGACTACGTGGCAGCGTTTAACCCCGAGTTGGCCGACCGTGTTGAGTTTTATGACGCCGAGGCCGAGGGCCTGGCATTATTCGAACGGCATCACGTGCATGAGCAAGTCCACAAAGCGCTTGACCGAAAGGTGTGGCTACCGTCGGGTGGTTCTCTCATTATTGAGCACACCGAAGCGCTATCGGTGATCGACGTCAATACCGGTAAGAACGTCGGAACCTCAAACCTCGAAGAAACCGTGTTTAACAACAACCTTGAGGCAGCCGAAGAAATCGCTAAGCAACTCAGACTGCGAGATATCGGTGGAATCATCGTGATCGACTTCATCGACATGGAGGTCAAGGCGAACAGGTCGAAGGTGATCGAGACGTTCCGCGATGCGCTCGCCCGCGACAAAACCAGGACGCAGGTCTTTGATATTTCAGAGCTAGGTCTTGTCGAGATGACCCGAAAACGAATTGGCGAGGGTCTGCTCACTGAATTTTCGCAAGAATGTCCGAATTGTTCTGGACGGGGAGTGGTTGTTGACCACTCCCTGCTCGACTGAAGAAATTCTTCTTTAATCTAATGAATTTGGCAGTTGGTACTGATGTCTGCTCCCGTTAGCATCCGTGAGGCTATGTACGCAGTAATCGCCACAGGCGGTAAGCAAGAAAAAGTCGCCGAGGGCCAGCAGGTCACCATCGAACTCATCGAAGGTGATGAAGGCTCTGAAGTTTCATTCGTTCCGGTTCTCGTCGTTGACGGCGACCGTGTCCTTGCCGGGTCCTCCCTGGATAAGGCTGCGGTTAAAGGTCGCATCCTCGGAACCACCAAAGGGCCAAAGGTGAATGGCTTTACCTACAAGCGTCGCGCCAACCAGCGTCGTCGCTATGGCCATCGCCAGAACTACAGCGTTGTCGAAATCACGTCGATTACAGCGTGAGATTGAGCGGAGGTTAAGACATGTCAAAGACCAAAGGTGGCGGCTCAACCCGCAACGGCCGTGACTCAAATGCTCAGCGTCTTGGAGTAAAAGTGTTTGACGGCACCAAGATCACTGCTGGCACCATCATCATTCGTCAGCGTGGCACTCGTGTTCACCCTGGTAAGAACGTGGGCATCGGTGGCGATGACACGTTGTTCTCTCTGGTCGATGGATCAGTGAAGTTTGGGGAGCGCAAGGGCCGCAAGGTCGTTGACGTCAACCCAGTCGCCTGATCACGAATCAGACGCCAATACCGGCTGGCAATTGCTCCGGTAGCCAACCCAGTAGTTCACTCGCCTGTCTGCAGGCGTATCTGTCTGTCATTCCGCTGACCCAACTGACCGCAGCAAACACAGCGTCGTCATTGTTGCCTCGAGTTGCTGAGCCGAGGAGTTCATCAACTGGGATGAGATGCGTATTGCTTGTGTAGTGCTCGACGAGCGCCTGCAACATCGAGATCACGCTGCGAGCTTGATCCTTTGATGCAGGTCGTAGGTAAATGTTCTCGTAGTTGAACTTTCTGAATGCGGCGAGAGCCTCAGCGATGTCGTTGGTCATGCCAATTCGCCCCGATTGTCCAGCAGCAGAGATCATCGAACGAACAAAGGTGCCTAACTGACGACTTCTTGTCTCGCCACACCGCGCAGACACGATGTCTGGCAGCATCTCAGGGGTGACAATTCGTGCGGCGACAGCATCTTCGAAGTCGTGGCATACGTAAGCGATTCGATCGGCCCACGACACCACCTCGCCCTCTGGTGTGCTTGGCGCTGGACGGCTCCATGAATGGTTTCGAATGCCGTCAAGGGTCTCCTTGCAGAGATTGAGTGGGACCAAAGTGACATCTGCACCCCAAACGGCGTGGTCGTATCCTTCGACGAGATAGGGGCTGAAGGCATCCTCGCTGGCGTGGCCGCCCGGCCCGTGCCCGCAGTCGTGCCCGATTGCAATCGCCTCTGCGAGGTCGACGTTGAGGCCGAGGGGGCCAGCGACTGACCGGGCGATTTGGGCGACCTCAAGCGCATGGGTGAGGCGGGTCCGCTGATGGTCGTCAGGAAAGACGAAGACCTGGGTTTTACCTGCAAGTCGCCGGAAGGATGACGCGTGGAGGATTCGGTCTCGGTCGCGCTGAAAGCAGGTTCGGAATGGATCAGGGGACTCTTCGACAGCACGATTTCCGGCACCATATGCGCGCGTTGCGAGCCGCGCCATCGCGGAGTCTTGGCGTTCCTCGCGTTGTTCGCGTCCGACAACCCCAGGATCACCTGGCCCCGCCCATGAGTCTTCATGAGCAAATGCGATGCCGTCACGATGATGGCCGCGCATTGTTGACGCCCACTTTTCGGCGCGTTCACCAATTTCGGCCTCTGGAGGAAATCTGTCATCGACAGCCATGTCATCACGATAGGGCAGGGGTGTCGCTAGCGTGATTGATGTGTCGCAGTTTGTTGATGAGTGCCAACTCAATATCCGAGGGGGTGACGGAGGTGCTGGTTGTGTGTCATTCCGTCGAGAAGGCCCCGTCGTTGACGGAGGGCCAAATGGTGGAGACGGCGGAAACGGCGGTGATGTTTGGCTGATTGCTGATCACAACGTTGCATCGCTTCTCCCATTTCGTGACCATCCACATCGCCGGGCCACAAGCGGTGTGCACGGCAAGGGCAAAGACCTTCACGGAAAGCGAGGTACCACTATCGAGGTTCGGGTGCCCGAAGGGACCGTTGTAAAAGATTTGTACACGGGCGAGGTCCTTGCTGAACTATTCCGTCATGGGGATCGATGGCTCGGAGCTTCTGGTGGCCGAGGTGGACGTGGAAATGCTCGGTTCCTCTCTAACAAACGCCGGGCTCCAACATTTGCTGAGCAGGGAGAGCATGGTGAAGAGCGCTGGTTGAAGCTTGAGCTCCAATTGATGGCTGATGTTGCTCTGGTCGGATTTCCAAACGCCGGCAAGAGCACCTTGATCAGTGTGATCTCGGCAGCGAAGCCAAAAATCGCGAATTATCCCTTCACGACTCTCGAACCCAACCTCGGTGTTGTAGCTCTTGATGACGACACAAACTTCGTTGTTGCGGATATACCCGGGTTGATTGAAGGTGCGAGCGAGGGCCGAGGGCTCGGCCATCGATTCTTACGTCATATTGAGCGAGCTCGAGTGCTCTGTCTACTCATCGATCTCGCACCCGCAGACGGGGTGAGTCCCGAGCATCAAGAGCAGACGCTGTTGAACGAACTTGGCCAATATCGCCCCGACTTGCTTGAGCGACCTCGGATTGTCGTTGGCACAAAAGCTGACATGGTGTCATCTGAGGTCGTCTCAGCCTTTGGTGATCGCATGGTGATTTCGTCGATCACACAATCAGGTCTGCGCGAGTTGGTTGGCCAGATGGCGTCCGTGGTCCACGAATCGCGCTCAATCGAGCCCGACCACGATGGAGTTGTCGTACTGAGGCCTGAGATCACTGGGGCGGTCGTTGAGCGGCTTGCCGAGAATGAGTTCAGGCTTGTTGGTCGAGAAGTTGAGCGAGTCGTGGCGCTAAATGATGTGACCACACCAGAGGCATTGGATTGGATCGATTCGCGTCTAGAGCGTCTCGGAATTACGAGAATGCTGTCACGAGCAGGGGTTGCTGATGGTGACATTGTTTGGATTGGTGAGTTCAGCTTCGAATATCAGGCCGACGTGTGAGGACCTTGTGCGTTTTGAACCGGTAGATGTGTGGGTATGAAAGTTGTTGTCAAAATCGGCTCGTCGTCGCTCACCCGTGAGGACGGAGGAATTGATCATGGCGCAATTTCTCAATTGTGTGAGGACGTCGCTGCGCTTGCTAAGGCTGGCCATCAACCAATCATCGTGTCCTCAGGCGCAGTAGCGGCTGGCGTACGAGCAGTTGGGCTCACTGAGCGCCCAACCGATCTAGAGACCTTGCAGGCTATTTCTGCAGTTGGTCAGAGTCGTCTGATGGGTGTCTACGACGACGAATTGGCCGCTCACGGCCTCGTCGGTGCGCAGGTGCTTCTTGATCCGCTCGATTTTGTGCACCGCAGCCAGTATCTGCACGCTCGAAAGACGTTGGAGCGCTTGTTATCACTGAAGTGCGTTCCAGTGATCAACGAAAACGATGCGATTGCCAGTAGCGAACTTCGTTACGGCGACAACGATCGAATTGCTGCTCTCATTGCTCACAGTGTGAACGCCGATCTCCTCGTGTTGCTGACCGACCTCGACGGACTGTTCACGGCAGATCCGAGGGTGTCTACCGATGCAACGCTCGTTGACACGGTTGCCGCTGATGATCCGCTGCTCTCGATTCAAGCGTCAACATCGAGAAGCGGTGTCGGTTCGGGGGGTATGGCCTCCAAGCTTGTCGCCGCTCGTATTGCTTCATGGTCCGGTGTCCGGACGGTCATCGCAAGTGCCAACCGCGCTGGAGCGGTCTCAGCGATTGTTGGCGGCGAACGCCTTGGAACAACGTTTGAAGCTCGCCAGAGAACGCTGACCGCACGAAAACTGTGGATCGCATTTGCTGCAGAAACGGCCGGGCGGATCAGCGTTGATGACGGTGCCCGAGTTGCACTAACAACAAAAAATACGAGCCTGCTCCCGGCGGGCGTTACCGGTGTACACGGAGCATTCGTCTCTGGAGCAACCGTAGAAATCGCTGGTGCTGATGGCGCAATCTTTGCCCGTGGCATGACGGCAATGTCAGCAGACGAATTGCAACAGGTGATTGGGCTGCAAACCTCTGCACTTCCGCAGGGAATGCATCATGAGGTTGTTCATCGCGACGACCTCGTCGTGCTCCCGGTGTGACCTAACTCGAGGGTGACCTAATCGCCCAGCGTGAACACGGCTCGTAGGTTCACCTTCAGTACTGACGCGAATCCTCCATACAGCGCGAGGAGAAGAATTGACATGGCAACAGCTCCAAGAATCCCGGAGTTGCCAGTCCACGAGTCTGCATTGAGAGCAGACATCACACCCCAAGTGCACAGGCCAGCGATGATTGCGGCGAGGCCTAATGTTGCGGACACGCGAGTGATGTCGGAGAGGCCGAGGTTTGTTGCGTATTTACGGCGGAGAACTGCGATACCAACGAGGGCTGAAACAACATAAGCAACTCCGAGAGAGAGCCCGAGCCCGAAGACGCCAAGCGGGCCTACAAACACGACGGCAAGAAGAATATTGAGCCCATTCTCGCCAACGTTCAGCATGAACGGCGTCTTGGTATCAGCGTGCGCATAAAAGCCTCGCAGGGCGAAGAGATATACCGAAAAGCCGGTGAGGCCGATGGCGAGTCCGGCGAGGGCACTACTGGTGTTGTCCGCTGCAACTGCGTCGAATTGCCCCCGCTGCATGAGGCTTGCGATTGCTGTTGGACCGATGACGATGAGGCCAACTGATGCCGGCGCGGTCAATGCCACGATGGCCCGAATCCCACTTTTGATGAGCGTGGTGAAGCGTTCGGGCCGGTTCTCAGAGACAGCGCGTGCAAGTTCGGGCTGCAACGTTGTTGCAATTGACACCGCCAGCAGGCCGTGCGGCAGCACGAAGAACATGAAGGCATCAAAATATGCCGACGCAAGGGAGGAACCGGGGTCGGCAAGGTTTCGAATAACAACAAGCGCAACTTGGTTAGCGACAACGAAGCCGAGGGTCCAGCCACTCATCTTTGCGACCCGACGGACTGCGGGGTGCTGAAGGTCGAAATGCCATTTGAGCGCGATCGGGCCCCGCAACGCTGCTCCAGTCGTGATGATGGCCATCAATGCGATTCCGCCGGTAGCCCCAAGCCCAAGGGTCAGGTACAGGCGAGAGTTGGTCGAAATATCTGACAGTTCCCAAGTTGTCGAACCTGCCTCGGGAAGCGTGAGCAACGTTGCGATGATGACAAGATTTGACGCAACCGGAGCCCAGGCAGCAGCGAGAAATCGTCGCGATGCGTGTAATACCGCAGTCATCACGCCTGTAACCCCGTAGAACAGCACCTGGATCACAAATAGACGGGTCAGCATTGTTCCGGCGGTGCGGAATGTCTCGGCGTCGACGGAGGCTGCTGTGTTGAGTGAGTACAGCCTGAAAATGACAGGTGCGAGCACGACTGCAACTGCAGCTAGTGCGGCTGACGCGAGCAGAGATGCGCTGACAACCGCATGGAATCCGCGCTCATTCTCATCATTTCGGCGTTCTTGGACAATGAGTGAGGTAAAGACTGGCACGAGAGTCGCTGACAGAACCCCACCGATGATGAGGTCGTAGACGATGTTGGGGGTTTCATTCGCCAGCTTGTACGCGTCAGAAAGTGCGTTCTGACCAATGACGTACGCAAGAACGATGACCCGAAGTAGCCCAGTGGCCCTCGAACACGCTGTGCCAGATGCGACGATGAGGTTCGACCGCACAAAGTTCGCCACCCCGGAAACACTAGCCCTCAAAGGGTTGTCGACAGAGGCGTCTGAACGAGGTAGCGAGGTGACACACTGGCGTGATGGCAAATGTGGCGTATGTTCGGCGGCCCAGTCAGCAACTAGGCGATGGGCTCGTCACCCATATCGAACGAACTCCTGTCGATAGCGCGCTCGCATTCAAACAATGGGAGAACTACTGCGACGCGCTCAGCCGATTTGGTTGGGAGATTGTTGAGTTACCACCGGCTGACGCGCATCCAGACGGAGTGTTCATTGAAGATGCCATGGTGGTGTTCGGGGATGTAGCAGTCATCACCCGCCTGGGAGCGCCAGAACGACGTGGCGAAACAGAAGGCCTTGCTGAGGCGCTGTCGTCGACCGGCCTTGATGTTCAGCAGTTGCCGAAAGGTCATCTTGATGGCGGTGATGTACTGAAAATCGGATCAATTGCTTATGTGGGCCTTGGTGGACGCACTGACCGTGACGGCGTTGCTGCCCTGGAGGAGATGATCGCACCGCGCGGGTGGACTGTCAGGCCGGTTCCAGTCACCAAAGTTCTTCATTTGAAGTCAGCTGTCACGGCTCTTCATGACGGAACAGTGATCGGCTATCTACCAATTGTTGACGATCCAGCGCAGTTCGATGCTTTTATCGAGGTTCCCGAAGAACACGGTGGGCATGTCGTGTTACTTGACGACTCAACAGCGCTGATGTCAGCTTCAGCGCCCCTGACCGCATCGCTTCTACGAGATCGTGGACTCGCCATCGAATGTGTTGACATCTCTGAGTTCGAACGGCTTGAGGGCTGTGTGACATGTCTCTCGGTTCGAGTAAGAGCCGATTAGTCTCGAGAGGTGACCGCCTCCGCAACCCTTACTGAGCCAATGTCGCGCCGAACGGTGATGAATCTTGGGGTGATCACCGCTGTGATTGCTTCTGGATATGGCGTGATGTTCACCGTGCTTGACGACTATCGGGACCGGTTCGGGATTAGCGAAAGTCGTCTTGGGATGATCGTAGGTATTGGGTTCCTTGCATCGTTCCTCGCCCAAGCGTTTCTTGCTCCGCTTGCCGACAGAGGACATGCCCGAGCGATCGTTGTGATCGGTCTGTTGCTGAATTTTTGTGGCCTGATGACCTTGGCATTCGGTCAGACGACCGTTGTGTTGCTGCTCGGTCGATTTGTGATGGGAATTGGACTCGGGCTCGCATTTCCAGCAATTCGTCGTCTAGTGATCTTGGGTGACCCGCAACGCCTGGGCGACAACCTCGGCCTGTTGCTTGCCGCCGATGTCGCTGGCTTCGCGGTTGGTCCGCTGCTCTCGGCCCTCGTTGTCGGTCCAATCGGGCTTCCAGCACCATTTCTGATGATCGCGGGAGCGTCGTTGCTCAGCATCTTCATCATCCTCAGAATCTCTGTTGAAGAACGTTCCGAGGGGGAGCCAAGCAGACTGGCCTTTGACCTGTTGAAAAATAAGCCGTACGCGGCAGCGGTCTGCATGGGCGTGGCGGTGTTTGTGATGATCGGAACCTTCGACGCGTTATGGGTGGTGATGCTTGATGACCTCAACGCATCTGAATGGATTGCCAACGTTGGTATCACCCTGTTTGTTCTGCCAATGATCTTTCTTGCTGAACGAGGTGGACGCCTTGCGCAGCGAATTGGGCCATTTAAGGTTGGGCCGGCTGGGCTTGTGATCGGAGCGGTCTACATGCTGATGTATGGGCTGCTCCCTTCGGCACTTGTGATGCTTGCAGTCGGAATGTTGCACGGCGTGACAGATTCACTCACAGTGTCGAGCTCGGCGGTTGCTGTCGGGATGGTGACTCCAGAACATCGTCATGCTGGTGGGCAAGGCTTGCTTGGTGGCGTGCAGACACTTTCAGCCGGGGTGATTGCAGTGCTTGCCGGCTTTCTGTACGAAACCTACGGACGGTTTCCCGCGTACGCGGTGTGCTCGATCATGATGCTGGTCCTAGCAGCGACGGCATTTTTACTGAGTGGTTCGCATCGGTCGGAAACGCCAAGCGAAGCGGTTGACTTCAACGACCCATCGAGCGCCGTCACCGGTCACGCGTAGGGTTCTCCCTTTAACGCTATTCATCAGCGCTCTGCAAGAGTGTTGAATTAGCGAGCCCCGAGCGTCTTTGTCATCGGTAGGGTGCTGCGCTCGCCATCCCCTTCGGTGATGAGCTTGTTGGAACGCTCAAGTTGCTGGTCGCGCACCATCAATCCGATGAACAGCCCAACGACAGCAATTGCGCCGTAACTGGCTCCTGAGGCGAGCATCGCCAGCGCTGGAGCAGGGCATGTTCCTGCGATTGACCATCCGGCGCCGAAGAGAGCTCCGCCATAAATGTGGTGCCGCTCAATCTTTGATCGAGCGAGAGAAAGAACCCCACCATACGGGGTCGCAAGTTGTCGCTTCTCAAGCAACCACAGCAATGGGGCAGAAATGCCGATTGCAAGTCCCATGAGGCCGAATACATAGAAACTTTCGAGGCGCAGCGTTGCGTGGATGGTGTCGTAATCGTGGAGTTGTCCCGCTGCGAGTACAAATCCGAACATCGCGCCAAAGACGAGCCCAACGAGGTTCATTGGCCGCTTCACTTTGCCACCGCCGGGGTGATATCGCCAAGAGCGGTGAATGAGGTCAGCAGGAATGTGACGATGACTGCGGTAGCCATGAATGTTGCTGTTGCTGCCCAACTTGCTGGTGAGCGTTGGGCCGTTCCGCAAATTCCGTGACCTGAGGTGCATCCGCCGGCAACACGGGCCCCGTATCCCATGACGATTGCTCCGAGGAGCACCACAATCATGATGAATGGTTCGGACCACCCAGCCGCATGGAGAGCCGTGTAGCCCCGGCGGAATTCGATACCGGGGCCAAGAATCGTAGCTACGGCACCGCCGATGAAAATCCCAACAAAATAGAACACTCGCCAGCTCACCGAATCAGAATCTCGACGAACTGTTTTTATGGTTTGGACGTAAGCGCCGGATGCCCCAAGCGGCTGGTTTGAGACGGCGAAGAGTCCGACGACGAGCAGTCCGAGTAGTGGTCCAGCGATCCACCACGGCAATTGATTTGGAAGTAGTCCCATGCACCATCTTCGCGCTTTGTGACCTTTGTCGCAATGATCGGGGTGAGGCGGGAAGGGGTTTTGGGTTTCTTTTGAAGGGATAGCGTGTCTCCGTGGCCCAGAATGACTCGGTAGATGAAGTAGAGCGCCCCTATGGCGGTATGGACAATCCGGATGCGCCGAAGCGTGTGAGGATTCGCCATTTTGCTCGTGCGAAAGAGCAAGGTATCCGTATTACTGGCCTCACGAGTTATGACGTTCTGACGGCGCAGATTTTTGACGAGTCGGGCATCGATTTTCTGCTTGTCGGTGACTCTGCAGGCAATACCGTGTTTGGTTATGACACGACGCTTCCTGTGACTGTCGATGCTCTGATACCGCTGACTCGGGCGGTTGCGCGAGCAAGCAAGCGTGCCCTTGTCATCGCAGACCTGCCGTTTGGCTCCTACGAACTAGGACCCGATGAAGCCCTCCGTACCGCAATCCGTTTCATGAAAGAAACCGAAGCTCATGCGGTGAAGCTTGAGGGTGGCGTGCGCTCTGCTGAACAGATCAGCAAAATCGTTTCGGCAGGTATTCCTGTGATGGCTCACATCGGGTTCACTCCCCAGAGTGAACACGGTCTCGGTGGGCACTTGATTCAGGGCCGTGGAGATGGTGCTGATCAGCTACTCGCAGACGCTCGAGCGGTTGAAGAAGCCGGGGCATTCGCTGTTGTGCTTGAAATGGTGCCGTCTGCAGTTGCGCAACGTGTCACCGAGGTGCTGTCGATTCCCACGATCAGCGTCGGGGCCGGTCCGCACTGTGACGGTCAACTGTTGGTCTGGACTGATTGGGCTGGGCTGACAACGGGCCGGATCCCGAGGTTCGTGAAGCAGTATGCAAACCTCGCGGAAATTCTCCGTAACGCAGCCGAGCAGTTCTGTGCTGATGTTGCGTCAGGCGAATACCCGGCCGCTGAGCACGAGTATCAGGAGTAACTGCGGGTCGGTTCGTAGGCGAGAATCGGAGCGAGTAACTGCTCGGTCTGCTCAAGGCTGAGTTGCTTTCGTTCCGCGTAGTCTCGAACCTGATCAGGCGTGACTCGACCAACCCCAAAATATGTTGCATCGGGGTGAGCGAAGTACAGGCCGCTCACTGAAGACCCGGGGTACATTGCCCACGACTCTGTGAGCTGCAGACCGATGGCCTCTTGTGCGTTGAGTAGCGCGAAGATCGTCGACTTCTCAGAGTGATCAGGCTGGGCTGGGTAGCCGGGTGCGGGTCGAATCCCTCTGAATTGCTCCGCTATCAGCGCTGCAGGGTCACAGGGTTCGTCGGGGGAGTAGCCCCAGTGAGTGGTTCGAACAAGCCAATGCAGATATTCCGCTGAGGCTTCTGCAAGACGATCTGCAAGTGCTTTCAGCATGATCGATGAGTAGTCGTCACCTGCAACTTCAAAGGCCCGCGCTCGCTCGTACTCTCCGTCGCCGACCGTGACAGCGAATGCGCCGATGTGGTCGCGGACCTCGCTATTCGCAGGTGCGATGAAATCGGAAAGACAAAGGCTCTTGTGACCACGAATTGTTGATGATTGGCGCTGCTGGCGGAGGCCATGCAGAGTTGCGAGTTCTGATCCGCTGTCGTCGAGCACGGTGATGTCATCGCCGTGTGACTCGGCCCGCCAGAATCCGATGACACCCACCGGTGAGAGCCAGCGCTCGGCGATCATCGTGTCGAGCATGCGCTGAGCATCATCGAAGAGGTCCTGGGCGGCTTGAGCGGTGTCGCTGTTGTTGAGCACCGCTGGGTAGCCGCCGCGCAGTCCCCATGTGGAGAAGAATGGCGACCAGTCGATGAGGGGTCGAAGGGTTGCCATCTCGAGCGGGATGGTTCGTGTACCGGTGAATGAAGGGGTATGGACCGTCTCGGGGGTGAATTCCAGAGTTGCCTGATCTTGGCGCGCTTGTCCGATGTCAGGGCGCTCGCGGCGCTGCTCGGCAAGGTGGTAGTTCTCGGTAACTCGGTCATACTCCTCGTTGAGTTCGTCGAGGAAGCGCGGGCGCTGCTGTGGGGAAAGCAATTGTGAAATCACTCCAGATGCTCGACTCGCATCAGCAACGTGAACAACCGGGCCACCGTTTCGCGCCGGTTTGATTCTCAGTGCTGTGTGGAGTCGGCTTGTGGTTGCTCCTCCGATGAGAAGTGGGGTGTCAATTCCGTGTCTATCTAGCTCTTTGGCGACATTCACCATGTGATCAAGTGACGGGGTGATGAGCCCTGATAGGCCAATGATGTCGACCTTGTGTTCGACGGCGGCCTCGCAAATTTGTTGGGTCGGAACCATCACTCCAAGGTCGACCACCTTGTAGTCGGCGCAGCCGAGCACGACACCGACAATGTTTTTCCCGATGTCGTGTACATCGCCGGCAACGGTTGCCAGTAGGACGGTACCCGCGGAGGTCGGTGCAGAGCCGTCTGGGTTTGCCGCCCGCTCCGCCTCAATGAATGGCGTGAGGTAGTTGACCGCTTGTTTCATCACTCGGGCAGATTTAACGACCTGTGGAAGGAACATTCGGCCGGCACCGAACAGCTCACCGACACGGTTCATGCCGGCCATCAGCGGGCCTTCGATGACCTCGACTGCAGTTCCAAGATGGGAGCGAGCTTCCTCTACGTCGTCGTCGATGAACTCCGTCGTTCCGGTCACAAGTGAATGAGTAATTCGCTCATCGAAGGAGAGCGAGCGCCATTCGTCGTTTGTGACCACAGTGCGCCCGTCGGTTGCTCCAGAGAATCTGTCAGCGGCAGCTAGCAGGCGATCAGTTGCGTCTGGGCGGGTGTTGAGAACGACGTCTGTGCAGAGTTCGCGAAGTTCGACATCAAGTTCGTCATGGATTGCGAGTTGTGCGGGGTTAACGATCCCAATGCGCATACCGGCTTCGATGGCGCGCACAAGAAAGACCGAATGCATGGCCTCTCGAACCGTCTCATTGCCTCTGAACGAAAATGAGAGGTTTGAGACGCCACCAGAAATATGGGTCGCCGGGAAACGCTGTTGTAATTCACGAGTTGCTTCGATGAAGTCGACGCCGTAGCCGTTGTGTTCTTCGATTCCGGTGGCGAGGGCGAAGATGTTCGGGTCAAAGATGATGTCTTCTGGTGGAACGCCGATCTGCTCGGTAAGGATTGTGTACGCCCGTGTACAGATGTCGATTCTCCGCGAGAGGGTGTCGGCCTGACCTTGCTCATCGAAGGCCATGACAATGATCGCTGCCCCGTAGTCGCGACAGATGCGGGCTTGTCGGCAGAATTCGGCTTCACCTTCTTTAAGTGAGATTGAGTTGACAACCGACTTGCCTTGCAGACATCCGAGTGCGCGTTCAATGACATCGAAGCGCGAGGAGTCGACGACGACTGGTACACGGGCGATATCTGGTTCTGCAGAGAGCAGACGTAAGAAGGTTGTCATCTCACGGCCAGCATCGAGGAGGCCTTCGTCCATGTTGATATCGATGGCTTGAGCCCCGGCAGCAACCTGTGACCGAGCGATGTCGAGTGCCTCTTCGTAGTTGCCTTCTTTGATGAGGCGCAGGAATTTGCGCGAGCCGAACACATTGGTTCGCTCCCCAATGTTGACGAATGGGATGTCGTCGGTGAGTTCAAATCTCTCAAGTCCAGCGAGTTCAAGATGTTGGGGGCGTTTTGCTGGCGTTCGTGGTGTGTGTGATGCGACTGCAGCAGTAATTTCAGCGATGTGCTCTGGAGTCGTTCCACAACAACCCCCGACGATGTTGACGAGTCCTGACGCTGCGTAGTCGCCGACGATCGTGGCCGTATCTGTCGGCGACTCGTCGTAGCAGCCGAGTGCGTTGGGTAGTCCCGCATTTGGGTAGGCAGAGACAGCGATATCTGCAAGTGCGGAGAGTTCTGCGACGAATGGCCGCATCTCGTGTCCGCCAAACGCGCAGTTAACGCCGATCGACAGGGGATTGCTATGCCGAACAGAGGCCCAGAATGCCCCCATTGTCTGGCCTGAGAGAGTTCGTCCTGATCGATCGCTAACAGTCCCTGAAATCATGACCGGAAGGTCGATACCGCGATCGGCTTCGATCTGTCGAATTGCAACGATGGCGGCTTTTGCGTTCAGGGTGTCGAATACGGTCTCAAGAAGGATGAGGTCGACGCCTCCATCAACGAGGGCAGAAATCTGCTCGCGGTAGGCGCTGACCATCTCTGCAAAATCGAGTGCCCGATAGCCAGGGTCTTCGACGCGGGGTGACATCGAAAGTGTTTGGTTTGTGGGGCCGACAGCACCAGCCACAAACAGGGGGCGTTTGTCGGCGTATTCGTCAACTGCTGAACGCACAAGTCGTGCTGCCTGGGTGTTGAGCTCCGTGACGATGCGTTCGGTGCCGTAATCGGCCTGTGCGATACGGGTTGAGTTGAAGGTGTTCGTGCAGATGATATGAGCCCCGGCCTCGATGTAGCTGCGATGAATATCGCTAATTACGTCGGGACGGGTCAGGGAGAGAATGTCATTGTTGCCGGTCAGATCGATCGAGTGATCATCAAAACGTTCACCATGGAAGTCAACTTTTGAGAGCTCCCTGCGCTGAATTTCTGTGCCCATCGCACCATCGATCACCAGAATGCGGTCGCGTAGTGCTTCGGTAAACGCCTGCCGAATATCAGACATGCTGCTCTCCTCGAATTGCTGCGACGAGGTCGCACAGCAGTTGCGAAGTATTCAGGCTGTAGAGATGGAAGTCGTCGATGCCCTCTGCGTGAAGTTCGTTAATTTGTCGCTGGGTCCAAGAAATGGCCTGCTCGCGTTCGGCTTCTGGGTCGCCCTGTGTTCCAGCAAAGTGCTCGATGAGTGCTGAGGGGACTGATGCTCCACATCGTTGGGCGAATGACAAGGTCCGCTCGAATGAATGGATCGGCATGATTCCAGGAATGAGTGCGACCGGAATCTGTCGAGCAGCGATTCGGTCACGTAAGGCAAGAAATGTCGTGTTGTCGAAAAACATTTGCGTCATCGCGCGTGTTGCGCCTGCCTCGACCTTTGCTGCGAGTACGTCAATGTCGTGTGACGTCGTCGGTGATTGTGGGTGTTTCTCGGGATATGCAGAAACTGCGACGTTGATGGATCGTCCACGAAGGCCAGCTCGGTCGATGACAGCTGCAACGAGGTCTTCTGTGCGCTGAAAGCCGTCGGGATGAGGGTGATACGGGGCGTCTATACCTTCGGGTGGGTCGCCTCGTAAGGCAACGATGTGCGAGATCCCGAGATCAAGGTAGTGATCGATGACGGCGTTGACCTCCTCGGCCGACATTCCGACACAGGTGAGATGGGCTGCAACCGGACATCCTGCATGCTCGTTTGCGAGTTCAACGGACGCAAATGAGCGCTCCCGTTCTCCGCCACCTGCGCCATAGGTCACTGAGATCAGTGTCGGGTCAATTGCTTTGAGGCGATGCATCGACTGTTCGAGCGACTTGTGTCCTTTTGCGGTGCGAGCCGGGAAGATTTCGTAGGAAAATTTCATGTGCGGTGTCCTTTATTTGCGACCCAGATCCCGACCTCAAGTCGGTCGCTGTGTTCTTCGCGGGCGATGAGATGATCGATGATGTTGAGACCGGCAGAAAGACACCAGTTCGACATCTGCGTCGCATCAAAGCCAAGTCGCCGATGCGCATGTTCGGTTCGAAGGGTCTCATTCGTATGCGTCATGAGGTCGACAATGACGACAGAACCTCCTGGTGATGCGAGGCGCGAGATCGCGTGGATTGCGCGGTCGGGGTCATCGAGGTAGTGGAGGACTTGGTGAACGATGACCAGTTCGAACTGCTCAGGTTCGACTGGTGGCGAAAACAGGTCGGTGTGGCGAAGTTCGGCCTGGTGGATGCCTGCTGAGTCGAGGGTTGCCCGAGCGACTCGCAACATGGCTGGGTTCGTATCAAGTCCGACGATTCTTGTGCTGCGATCAGCCAGCAATTCGATCATTCGCCCCGTTCCGGTACCAATGTCGATGATGTCGCCAACATTCCCTGTGCCAAGTGAGCGGTCGAGGGCAGAGGTGAGCGCGTGTTCTACAACGTGTTGGGAAACGTGATGGGCGCTCTCGCGGTCCCATTCATCTGCCACGGATGCGAAGTGCTGGTGAGCGGCAGCGGCTCGCCGCTGTCTCACATCATGTAGCCGTTCACGGTCGGCTGCGATCTGTGGGTCGGATGAGTCCAACGAGCGGAGGATTCCCTGTGTGAGCGCTGCGTACTGTTCATCATCGGTCGTGCGACGTTTGAGGCCAAAGAACACGAAGGTGCCTTCACGGTGGCGGGTGCAGACGCCAGCATCGACGAGCAGGCGTAGGTGACGAGAGATGCGTGGTTGGGATTGTCCGAGGATCTCGCAGAGGTCCGACACGGAGCATTCGCCGTGACGGAGCACCGCAATGATGCGGAGTCGGCTTGGCTCTCCGATCGCTTTGAGCGCCTCGACTGCCGGGTCAAGCGCAAGCTGGCGCTGCGGTTGCTTATCCCCCCAGTTCGACATAGACATAAAGATATAAAGAAATATGCATGTTTGTCAAGCCTGCAAAGTTACTGGATTCATTTGAATGCTTCGCCAATGACAGAATGTCGAAATGGAACTGCTTGAAGGCCTTATTCGTCGTGCTGGTGAAACTGGCGGCCAAGCACTTGTGACCGTTGGTGACGACCGTCTGTCGGCAGAGGATCTTCTGGCCAAGGCTGACGCCACAGCGGAACGAATACGAGGGGCTCGTTGTGTGGCTGTGTGCGCTACCCCAACGATGTCGACAGTGGTTGGCATTGTCTCTGCGCTCCGCGCCGGTGTCGCAGTGGTGCCAATTGCCCACGATTCTGGCGCTTCCGAGCGACATCACATCCTGAACGACTCAGGGGCGGTGGCGATGCTCGGTGACCACCCATGGGACGACGTGTCATTGCCAGGCGTACAAATTGGAGGTTCCGGAGGATCGCTGACCGCTGGTCCAAGTGCTGATCTGAACAATGCTGCACTCATCATGTACACCTCGGGGACGACTGGGGCTCCGAAAGGTGTACTCATGCCGGCAGGCCCAATTGCGGCCTGTCTTGATGGGCTTGCTGATGCGTGGCAGTGGACAGAAGATGATCACCTCGTTCACGGACTCCCGCTCTTTCACGTGCATGGGCTGGTCCTCGGAATGCTCGGCTCGTTGCGGCGGGGCAGTCGTGTGTCTCACACCGTTCGGCCAAACCCAGAGGCCTATTCGGCAAAAATGTTGGACGGGGCAACCATGTTTTTTGGGGTTCCAACCGTTTGGTCTCGGATGGTTGCTGATCCAACGTCAGCTCGAGCATTGAACGGGGCACGAGCGATTGTTTCTGGAAGTGCTGCTTTGCCTGTCGCAGTCTTTGATGAGCTGCGCGAACTCACTGGGGTAGTGCCTCTTGAGCGATACGGAATGACCGAGACCATGATCACGTTGTCGACTCGAATTGACGGAGAACGTCGACCAGGACATGTTGGACTTCCTCTCAACGGCGTCGAAACACGTCTTCGCGGTGATGACGGCGACATTCTTGCTAATGATGGTGAGTCGATTGGAACACTTGAGGTTCGCGGTGCAACGATCGGCGCTGGTTACCTCAATCGGCCTGAAGCCACTGCTGAAGCGACCACTTCCGACGGTTGGTTTGTAACGGGTGATTCGGCTGTGATTGGCGAGGACGGCATGCATCGAATCGTTGGTCGGACGTCGGTTGACATCATCAAGTCGGGTGGATACAAGGTTGGAGCCGGAGAAGTTGAGGCATCGGTTGCCGAATTAGCGGCCGTTGCCGAAGTTGCCGTCGTTGGAGTCGCTGACGGTGACCTGGGGCAACGCATCGAGGCGGTAATCGTTCCTGTTGAGGGAATGTCGGTCAGCGCTGATGAGGTGATTGCCCATGTCGCTGGTCAACTGTCGATACACAAACGACCAAGAAATGTTCACATCGTCGAGAGTCTTCCTCGTAATGCTCTCGGCAAAGTTCAAAAAGCCCAAATACGGGCTTCCCTTGAGGAGTCAGCATGAACGCACCTAAACCAGCAACTTCGCACACCCAACGCGCCAACGCACCGCGCGACCTGGGGATGGACGACCAGGACTTTGATCGCGCCCGGCGCGGTCGAATTGCTCAACACTCAACCGGTGTCATTGAAGGCCCGCTTGGTGTCGCCTGGGACTCGAGCCGCCACCAATATGTGCTCGACAGCGAGCAACCGGACACTGTTCATCCGAGCCTGTGGCGTCAAGCCCAACTCAATGCGGAACACGGACTGTTTAGTGTTGCCGACAGAGTGTGGCAGGTCCGTGGATATGACATTTCGAATATCACGTTTATTGAAGGTGAGACCGGTTGGATTGTGATTGACCCGCTGACGGTTGAGCCAGCGGCTCGGGCTGCTCTCGACATGGCGAATGAGCACCTCGGTGAGCGGCCGGTTGTCGCTGTGATCTACACCCATTCTCATACCGATCACTTCGGCGGAATTTTGGGTGTCACAAGTCAGGCAGAAGTTGATGCGGGCCGTTGTCGAATTATTGCCCCTGAAGGGTTCTTGCACGAAGCGATTTCAGAAAATGTGATTGCTGGTTTCGCAATGGGTCGACGTGCGGCATATCAGTTCGGTCCGCTCTTGCCACCTGGCCCACGAGGTCACGTCGACTGTGGGCTCGGGAAAGGGCTCGCGATAGCGGCCCCAAGTTTGATTGCTCCAACCGAGGACATCACGTTCACTGGCGAGGAACTCAACATCGATGGGGTTCGGGTTGTCTTTCAGCTGACACCAGAGGCTGAAGCACCAGCAGAGATGAACTTCTTCTTCCCAGACTTCGGCTGGCTCTGTATGGCTGAGAATTGCACGCATACCATGCACAATCTTGTTCCAATTCGAGGGGCGTTGGTGCGCGATTCGCTTGCGTGGTCGAAGTACATCGACGAGGCGATCAGCTTGTTTGCAGATAAGACCGAAGTGTTCTTCGCGTCCCATCACTGGCCACGCTGGGGTAACGCAGACATCACGGACTATTTGCGTCGGCAACGAGACATGTATCGCTGGATCCATGACCAAACCATGCGACTTGCAAATCATGGGTACACCGCATTGGAGATCGCTGAGGAACTTGAGTTACCTGCGGAGTTTGCCGCCGAGGGTCACACCACCGGCTATTACGGGCATCTCATCCACAATGTCAAGGCGGTCTACCAGAGGTATTTGTCGTGGTACGACGGAAATCCCTCGAACCTTTGGCGGCTTCCACCGTCAGAAGTGGGATCTCGCTATGTCGCCCTTGCCGGGGGAGCCGATGCAATGGTTGCTGCGGCACAGAAGTCATTCGATGAGGGTGATTATCGCTGGGTGGTCGAACTGCTTAATCACCTCGTGTTTGCCCAACCTGATCATGAGGCCGGTCGGGCATTACAAGCCGATGCACTTGAACAACTTGGGTACCAAAGCGAATCTGCAACATTCAGAAACGCATTTCTCACGGGAGCCCAAGAACTTCGAAATGGGGCTCCACCGCGCCGTGAGGCGATGCGCAGAGGTTTCCTCGATGCGATGACAATCGGTCAGTTACTCGACACGTTGGCCGTGCGACTCCCATCAGACAAGGTTGGAGCCCGTCACGTCGTGGTGCATCTTGAGGTCAGCGATCGCCCAGAACAATCCGACTGGACGGTCGAAATTTCGAATCGCGCCATGTCATCGATCGGTGGTCATCGAGGAACACCTGACTGCTCGATCGCAATGACATTTGAGCAACTTGTTGGGCTTGCCGCCAATGAATTGACGGTCACAGATGTCATTCAGGGGGCAAATTGTGAGGGCGATACCACAGCATTTGAGTTTGCATTCGGCGGTCTCGAAACATTCTTCTCGGGATTTGCGATTGTTGAACCCTGAATGATCAGGTCGCCGTCATGATCGCCGTTGGGTCTGCAACGCAATGAAACGCGCGAGTACACCAACCACCATCACTGCGACGCCTGTCACCACAACCCTCCACTGCAGGGAGAAAGCAAGAAGAATGCATCCAACGAGTCCAACCCACGCGACCCCTCTCGGCCACCGACGCTCGTGTGGGGCAAGTTGCAGAGCAGCGGCATTCGTAATTGCGTAGTACGTCAGTACTGCGACGCCAGATAGCGAAATGGCAGATGTCAGCGACACCGTGTTGACGATGGCAAGAACAACGATGACAACGGTGAGCTCTGCCCGCAAAGGCAGCGATCGCTGTGGCGACACAAACGCGAACCAAGAGGGAAGTTCGTGGCGCCTTCCAAGTGCAAGGACGGTTCGTGCGACTCCCGGAATGAGATTAAGAAGCACGCCAAGACATGCAATACCGGCGCCGATGGCGACGACCGGTGACAACCCGGAAAGCGAACTTGAGGCGACAATGTGGTCAAGCGGAGCAGTCGTCTGAGCAATCTGGGCGGGGGAGTCTGCGCTCAGCACGACAAACCCAACGATGAGATAGAGGGCGAGAACCGCACCGAGGGCACGCGGAATTGCCCACGGAATCGTGCGTTCTGGATTGATGACCTCTTCGCCGAATGTTGCGATCCTGGCGTATCCGGCGAATGCGAAAAACATGAGACCGCCGGCTTGCAGTACGTCATATGTGTCGACAGTGATGATGGCTGCAAGGGTTACCTGCTCTGTAGGGGTTTGAAGGAATGAGCTCGCAATAACGACGAGTAGTGCTAACCCAGCAAATGCAAGCAGTAGGCGCGTGACCGTAGCGGTCCGTGAAAGCCCTCCAAGGTTGACGATGGCGATCAGCAGTACCGAGCCTGTCGCAACAATGTGAGAGCGGTCCGGCCAGATGTAGTTTCCTGCAGTGAGCGCCATTGCGGCGCAGCTTGCGGTTTTGCCGACCACAAAGCCCCAACCGGCAACGTGTCCCCAAAAAGGGGAGAGCCGTTCCCTTGCGTAGACATATGTTCCGCCACTTTCTGGGTGCTGAGCTGCGAGTTGTGCCGATGAGGTGGCGTTGCAGAGTGCAATGATCCCTGCGATCACCAAACTGAGGATCATCCACGATCCGGCGACGGCAGCAGCAGGTGCCCAGACTGCGAAGACTCCGGCACCAACCATCGAGCCAATGCCAACGACGAGGGCGTCAGCCGGTGTGAGCTGCCGGCGAAGTGAAGAATCTGTCATTCGAACATTCGCGTGCAGTATTCACCGATGTGGTCGTGGATGCTGACCGCTCGTGACATTGTGTGCCAACGACCGATAAATCCATGGACCACACCCGGCACAGCGAGGTATTCGGCATCTGTACCGTCCGCTGCGAGGCGAGCCGCATAGTCGGCTCCTTCATCGCGTAGCGGGTCAAACTCGGCGGTGATGGTGAGACTTGGCGCAACTCCGGCGAGCGATTCTGCCCGCGCTGGTACCGCATAGGGGTTTTCTTGCCCGCCATTGGCGAGGTAGTGACCCCAGAACCAATGCATGTCTCGCGCTGTCAGGAAATATCCAGTCGCGTTCTCGGTCATCGATGGATATCTGTCCTGCTCGGTATCGACACACGGGTAGCAGAGCACCTGAGCCCGTAACTGAAGACCTTCGTCGCGGGCTCGCAATGCGACCCCGGCAGCCAGGTTTGCGCCTGCCGAGTCGCCGAGGACGATGATTCTTGTGGTATCTCCACCGATGGTCGACCCGTGTCGACTCATCCACTCGGTGACTGCCCAGCAATCATCATGAGGTTGAGGGAAGGGGTGCTCTGGTGCAAGCCGGTAATCGACTGACACCACAAGCGCATTCGAAATTGTCGCAACACGTCGTGCAACATGATCGTGGCCATCAACGCTCGAAAGTACCCAACCGCCGCCGTGAAACATGACGATGACCGGCATGTCTGCGGGCTTAGGCGTCGATGAGTAGATGCGAATCGGGATCGGACCATGAGGTCCTTCAATGATTGAGTCCTCGATGTGCGCTACTTCATCAAGATCGGGAGTCGGGGCGCTGAAGTAGTTTGCGCGAGCGACGTCGACTGTTCCGTCGGAAAGGGCTGGTGCTTGCGAGTCAGCGAGGGCCTGAACCAGCTCAGCGACATCGGCGTCAAGCGGCATTTCAGGCGACCTGTGAGCCGTCGAGAACCCGTTGAACTTCCTTGACGATGTCTTCCGCGGTTGTCCCCGGCGTGAGAACTGCGGCAACACCTTTCTCACGGAGTTCATCGAGGTCGTGGTCGGGAACTGTTCCGCCAAGAATGACTGGGATGTCCGCTCCGCGAGCGCGCACTGCTTCGACGACTAGTGGGGCGAGGGTCATGTGGGCCCCTGACAGCATCGAAAGCCCGATGGCATCAGCGTCTTCATCGACAGCGGCCGCAGCGACTGTCTCTGGAGTTTGGAAAAGGCCGGTGTAGATGACCTCGTAACCCGCGTCTCGAAGAATACGGGCGACAACCTTCACGCCGCGATCATGTCCATCGAGTCCGACTTTGGCAACAAGAATTCGTTCTCCTGACATTGCGCTACCTCTCAGATACTCGGAACTTCGACGTGACGACCAAACACTCCGGCCATCGTGCTCATCATTTCCCCAACAGTGGCATAGGCGTGTGATGCCTCAATCAGGGTCGGCATGAGGTTTACCTCTGGATCCTCTGCCTCGGTACGAAGCTTGTCGAGAGCAGCGGTGACTGCATCTTGGTTGCGATCGGAACGAACGCTGTCAAGGCGCTTGCGTTGGCGCTGTTCGTCTTCGTTGGTGATGCGCAGCAGTTGCATTTGATCTTCTTCGTTGCCGTCCTTGAAGCCGTTGACCCCGACGGTGATGCGTTGACCTGAGTTCATACGACGCTCTAAGTCGTATGCGGAGTCTGAGATTCGACCTTGGAACCAGTTCTCCTCGATGCCGGTGATGACACCTTCAAGCAGTGACCCGTTGCCGAGCGATTCGAGATAGGTGAAGATTTCTTCAGCCTGCCGTTCAACTTCGTCGGTCAATGACTCGACGTAATACGAGCCGCCAAGTGGGTCGGCGACGTGAGCGACATTTGTTTCGTGAGCGATCACCTGCTGAGTTCGCAGAGCGATGCGGGCCGCCTTTTCGGTAGGCAATGCAAGTGCTTCGTCCATCGAGTTGGTGTGGAGGCTTTGAGTGCCGCCAAGTACACCTGCGAGTGCTTCGATGGCTGTACGAGCGATGTTCACCTCGGGTTGTTGAGCGGTGAGTGATACACCAGCGGTTTGGGTGTGGAACCGGCATTGCATCGAGCGAGGATCTTTCGCCCCATAACGATCTTTCATCCAGCGGGCCCAGATGCGACGGGCTGCTCGATATTTCGCAATCTCTTCGAAAAAGTCGATGTGAGCGTTGAAAAAGAAGCTCAACCGAGGGGCGAAGGCATCAACATCAAGCCCGGCAGCAAGTGCGAGCTCAACGTAGGCAAATCCGTTTGCGAGAGTGAATGCGAGTTCTTCAACCGCAGTCGATCCTGCTTCGCGGATGTGATAGCCGGAGATCGAGACTGAGTGCCAACGCGGCATTTCGGCGGCGGTGAAATCGATGGTGTCACGAACGAGTCGCATTGACTGGCGTGGAGGGAAGACAAATTCTTTCTGCGCCTGGTACTCCTTCAAAATGTCGTTCTGAAGGGTTCCACCGAGCCGGGCACGTTGGACACCGGCTTTTTCCGCCTGGGCGATGAACATTGAAAAGATGACCGCTGCAGGGGAGTTGATGGTCATTGAGGTAGTCACTTCACCGAGATCGATTCCGGCGTACAGGTCTTCCATGTCTGAAAGGCTGTCGACAGCAACACCGCAGCGGCCAACCTCACCAAGTGACATTGGATCGTCGGAGTCGAGGCCAAGAAGTGTCGGCATGTCGAAGGCAGTTGAGAGGCCTGTACCTCCTGCCTTGATGATTTCTTTAAACCGCCAGTTGGTGTCCTCGGCGGTGCCAAAGCCGGCAAACATGCGCATCGTCCATAGGCGGGAGCGGTACATCGATGCGTATGGTCCGCGGGTGTAGGGATACTGGCCGGGGAAGTCTCCGTCTTCGGGACCATAGACAGGATCAATCGGAATCCCTGAGAGGGTCGTAAATTCTGCTTCTCGAGTGGGGGAGGCGTTGAACGCCGCTTCCCATTGAGCGCGAGGTGATGACGTGTCTCCAGACATGAAAGCAAGGATACTTTGACGTCCAAATATTCGTCTAGCCCGAGTTACTCTGCTGTTGTGGCAATCCGAAGTGAGCGAAGCGACCCTATTCAGGTTGCGGTGACCAATTGGGAACGACATGGTTGGCTCGAGGCCGCAACTCCAATGGGAATGGTCACCTCGGTGATGCGCGTTCAGCAAATTCTTGCTGCTGATATCGACCGAGTGTTGAAACCGTTTGAGCTGAGTTTTGCTCGATTCGAATTACTGCGTTTACTTGCCTTCAGTAGTCGGGGCACGCTTCCGATGGGGGTCGTTGGAGAGAGGCTTCAAGTTCATCCCGCAAGCGTGACGAATGCTGCAGATCGGTTGGAGCGCCATGGTCTTGTCAGCCGTTCGAGAGATACAACCGACAGACGAAAAGTGATTGTTGGCATCACCGATGCCGGTCGTGAGCTCGTTGAATCAGCGACGATCCGGCTGAATGACTATTTCAACTCGATTCCGTTGTCGCACGAACAACACAGCCGGCTCTTCGCCGAGTTGCGCCTGTTGCGATCGGCGCACGGCGACTTTGAGTCATCGCCGACAGTGTGTGTTGATGATGTCTGACCTGCGCGCTCACGCTGACGGTCGAGATCGCTGCAGTTGGTGCGGAGATGACCCTCTGTATGTTGACTATCACGACAATGAGTGGGGTGTAGGCGCAAGCAACGACAACGAATGGTTCGAAAAGGTCTGTCTTGAGGGGTTTCAGTCGGGATTGAGCTGGATCACCATTCTGAAGCGGCGTGAGGGGTTCCGCCAGGCGTTCGCAGACTTCGATCCGGTCGTCGTCGCAGAATTCACATCGGCAGATGTTGAACGTTTGGTGGTCGATGCACGAATTATTCGTCACCGTGGAAAAATCACGTCGACGATCAACAACGCCTCACGTGCGCTTGAACTCCGTGACGAGTTCGGAAGCCTTCAGGCGTTCTTCTCGCGATTCGCCGAGCCACAGGAACACCGCCCAACGTCGCTTGCCGAGGTCCCTGCTCAAAGCGATACGTCTCGGCTGATGGCAAAGGAGTTGCGCTCCCGTGGTTGGACCTTTGTCGGACCGACCACGATGTATGCGATGGCTCAATCAATGGGGTTGGTGAATGACCACTTGGTTGGCTGTTGGCGTCGCGAGCATTGCTGAGGCTCGCAGCGCTCGAAATAATGCAACCGCTCTGGTTACGAGAGAGTTTCGCGGATGAAGGCGTGAACCTCTGGCCACAGCCGGTTCGCAAGTTCGTTGTCTTGGGTGCCGAGAGCGTTGTGCGAAGCCATGAACGCGTGCCCCGTTCCAGGATGAACGGTGAGCGTCGCGTCGATACCAGCATCCTGAAGGCGCTGTTCGAGATCTGCTGCTGCCTCAGGTGGAAAGAAGCCATCTACTTCAGCCATATGCCCGCGAATTTTCGCTGTGATTGCTGAGTAGTCGGGCTGATCATCGCCAGACGGGAATCCATAGAAGGGGACTGCAGCAGCAATGACATCTGGGCGATGGGCAGCGAGAACAAACGTGAGCATTCCACCCATGCAGAAGCCCATGACGGCAAGCTGGGAACCGGTGGTTGCAGAGTGGGTTGAGAGGTAGTCGACTGCTCCACTCATGTCGCGAGCTGCACGATCCATTGGGAGCGATGACATCAGCTCGCCGGCCTTGTCCATCTCGGTGTGTCCAGCGAGTTCGCCGTGGTAGAGGTCGGGCGCGAGTGCGACAAATCCGTTGCGAGCGAGATCATCGCACACATCAATAATTCCAGAGTCGAGGCCCCACCACTCCTGAACGACGATCACGCCCGGCCCAGAGCCGCTGTCTGGGGTTGCGAGGTAACCGGTTGCATCTCCGCTTGGTGTTGAAAACGTGACGTTTGTGCCCATAGGGCAACAGTAGCGAAGTGCAGATCTCCGGCGAGACGGGAGCGCGATGCCATCGACCGTTGCGAATTCAGAAAGAATGTTCCCGTGACTTCATCTCGCCCACAAATTCTTTGGGAGCCCACACCAGGCGCACCCTCAAATCTGTCAGCGTTCATTGAGCACTGCGCCTCGGTAACAGGGTTGAGATTTGACGATTACGACCGGTTCTGGGAGTGGTCAATTAGCGAAGGACTCGAGAAGTTCTGGGAGTTGTTGTGGGAGTGGTGCGAGGTCGATTCATCTGAGCCGTACTCCGAGGTTCTGACCACTCGAACGATGCCGGGTGCCAGATGGTTCGTTGGCTCGAAAATGAATTATGCACATCACGCGCTGCGTCGCCTCAGCGATGACCGAGAAGCGATTGTTGGAATCTCGCAGAGTCGTGGTCGTCAATCGTTGACCGGAGCCGAACTCCGTGCCGAGATTCGTCGGGTTCGCAACGGGTTGATGTCCCTAGGTGTTGAGAAGGGGGATCGTGTTGCGGGGTATCTGCCAAATATCGGTGAGGCGATCGTGGCGTTCCTCGCAACTGCGAGTATCGGTGCGATATGGACCTCGTGCGCCCCTGAATTCGGTGTGGGAGCGGTGCTTGATCGCTTTGGTCAGGTCGAGCCAAAGGTTTTGTTCGTCGTCGATGGCTACCGATACGGGCGTCATGATGTTGATCGTTCTGACGAAATTCGGCGGCTGCGCGAGGGTCTCCCGACCGTCTCGTCAGCGATCATCGTGCGGCACCTCGACGCACAACGTTCTCACGATGCCGATCTCATTGAATGGGATGAATTTGGTGCTGGG
>Ga0181604_10000764_pt1 | contig 29200 bp, 29 predicted proteins | sample 041ome_12_FD_148663 | JGI IMG/M metagenome (GOLD analysis project Ga0181604, IMG submission 148663) | Coastal salt marsh microbial communities from the Groves Creek Marsh, Skidaway Island, Georgia - 041410US metaG (spades assembly) | ecosystem: Environmental > Aquatic > Marine > Intertidal zone...
ACTGCAGTCATTATTTCCCTTTCACTGCCCGCTTCGAACATTGCCGTGTCACTAACATTAATCTCTGTGCGTATTTCAGCTAGTTGTTCATTACCATTAGCAGAATTAACGGACGCCTGGCTATCATCACTTATTGCCAACCACCAGCTCACTCCAATGACGACAATAATGATCAGGGCTGCACATATCATCCAGCGCAGATTCTGGTCATAGGCCCTTCTGGCGCGAATTACATTAGCTTCGCTTATCTCTGTTTCTTCCAGCTTTGCCATGTACTGGTCATAGCAGGTGGTAATGTGTTCTATATCTGCGCCAAGCAGTTTCGCATAGGCCTTGAAATAACCTTTGACAAAAGTTTTTCCAGGCAATTTATCAAACTGGTTGGATTCAAGGGCGTTCACATAATGTGCAGTCATATGCAGAGCCTGAGCTACTCTGGCATGACTTAAGCCCTTTTCCTCTCGCATAGTTTTCAGTATCTGGCCTGGCGATGGCAAGTCCGATAAATCCATTGTAGACTCATCGTCAGCGACTGATTCTATATCCTGGTTTTCTTCACTCATTCAATAACCTGTTGAAATAAGGCATATTCCCGACTTTCAGGAAAGTTGGTTTCAAGTAACTCACCATATGCCAGCGCACTGGCTTCATTCTTAAGTGCCATTTCAAGCCGGGCACCCAACAATAAACTGCGGGCGCTATGAGGCACCCGGTAAAACTGTATTAATGTAAGGTAATTTCGCCAGTAAGCCCTTGCCTGAAGCACATCTCCTCTTTCAAGATTGAGACTGGCCAACTCAAGTGCTGATCGTAACTGATTGGGATTAAGCTGAATGGCCCTCATAAAAGCCTGCTCGCCTTCCTCAATACGATTAAGGCGTATTGCCGCTATTCCCATATTTTCGAATGCCTGGGGACGTTGATCATAGGCCGTATCCCTGACTACTCTAGCCAACTGATCATAGGCATCTTCTACGCGTCCTTCGGCAAACAGGAAGGCCGCAAAATTATTACGCATCTGGGAGTTATCCGGGTTAATGCGCAGGGCACGATCGAAGTTTTCCTCTGCAAGCTCAGGTTCCCCCTCCCGTGCATAAATCAAGCCCCAGATACCGAACATTTCACTGTTATTGGAATCAATATCAGCGGCATTCTGCAGATGGCGTTTGGCATTGGGCAGGTTGCCCTGCTCAAGATAGCCAATGCTCAGCCGTAAGTAGTTATCAAGCGCGTCTTCATCAGATTTTTCCACATTGAAGAGCGGATTCGTTGTTTCCGTCACACAGGCACTGAGCAGAAACAAACACAAAACTGTCATTGTTGCTGACTTGATGAATCTCATCCCTTTATTCCTGTTTAATCCCGAGCACTGAGAAAATCCTGATTTTACCCTAACGGGTTAATTTTATTGAACCTTTAGACGCTGTTCAGGGTTAGATTGTTCCCGTAACGCCCGATAGCGGGCACTTCTGCGGGTATTATCATCAACCATCCCTACCAACTGACCACAGGCAGCCCCTATGTCATCCCCCCGGGTTGTTCTTATAGTCACCGTATAGCCGGCTTCCTGAAGGATTTTCCTGAAATTGGAAATAGCTGAATTACTTGAGCGATTATAGTCAGACCCCTCAAACGGATTGAACGGGATCAGGTTTATTTTGCAGGGGGTAGATCTGAGCAATTCAGCCAGTTCCCTGGCATGCTGCCGGTGATCATTAACGCCGTTAATCAGAATATACTCAATGGTAGCAACCCGACTGTCAGGTAGTGAGTCCAGATAAGCATTGGTACTGCGCAGCAATTCACTGATTGGGTACTTTTTATTTATCGGGACAATCTGGCTGCGCAATTCATCATTTGGTGCATGCAGTGAAATTGCCAGAGAGGCATCAGTGTAATCCTTTAAGCGATCAAGGGCGGGTACAACTCCGGAAGTACTGATAGTAACCCGGCGTTTTGACAAGCCGTAACAATTATCTTCCATCATCAGGCTGATCGCATTAATAACATTGTCAAAATTCAGTAACGGCTCTCCCATTCCCATCATAACCACATTGGTAACCTGACGCGGTTTTTTGGTTCCGAAAGTATCCAGTTCCCGATTTGCGAGCCAGAGCTGTCCAATAATCTCTGCTGTGGTCAGATCACTGTTAAAACCCTGTTTCCCAGTGGCACAGAAAGAGCAGTCCAGACTGCAACCAGCCTGGGATGAAATACACAAGGTACCGCGGCCTGCTTCAGGAATAAAAACGGTCTCAACGCTACTACCGCTTTCCACTTCCACTATCCACTTGTAGCAGCCATCACTTGCATCCAGACGTTCCTTGACCCGTGGCGGGCGAACCTCCGCACATTCCTTCAATTGGGCGCGCAAGGATTTACTGATATTGGTCATTTCATCAAAATCAGTCACGCCGAATTGATGAATCCATTTCAGCAACTGTATAGCGCGAAAAGGCTTTTCTCCCTTTGTGAGGAGAAAAGCCTCCATTTGCTGCCTGCTCAGACCAAGTAAATTGATCTTACTTTCCGGCATACCCGGCATACTTAGTATCCTTTGGGATGAACAAGGAGTTTAGAACTTCCTTGAACAGAGTTCCTCAGACTTAAAGAAATAAGCGATCTCTCTTTCAGCTGAAGCCGGTGAGTCTGAACCGTGTACTGCATTGGCATCAATAGATACCGCGAAGTCAGCTCGAATTGTGCCGGCATCTGCTTCAGCAGGATTGGTTGCACCCATCAGTTCACGATTCCTGGCGATTGCATTTTCACCTTCAAGCACCTGCACGATTACAGGACCGGACGTCATGAATTCTATTAGATCAGCAAAGAAGCCCCTTTCCTTGTGTTCCGCATAAAAACCACCAGCAGATTCATCATCCAACTGCAGCATTTTCATGGCAACAACCCGCAAACCACCTTTTTCAAAACGGCTGACGATTTCACCAATCACATTCTTACCAACAGCATCAGGTTTAATAATTGATAACGTACGTTCAACTGACATGCAAATTACTCCGCTTATAGAAAAAATTTAAAACTTACTGAATTTAACCCCAGCCATAGCGGGGTCAAGAAATCGGCGTATTGTACGCGCCTTTAGGGGGTTTTTGTACCGAAAATAAGGCTATTTTTGTCTGAAACCTGCTTGAAATCAGGCTTTTACGCTATCTTGAGGCAGCCAGCGAAATTTGGCTAAAGCGGGTTATTTTGGCAACGTGAATAAGTGGGGGTTTTTACTATTTTCCTGCAATCTTCGTAATGTCAGATTCTGAAAAATCCAGCCTCAATAGCCGTCATCATGGCTATAAACCTAGCTATTACAATTCCTCTATCCAAGCCATTTGTATTGCTTCCAGGATCTTTTCGCCGCTTCGCCCCGGCTCATCATCAAATCCTTCCAGTTCACAGACCCAGCGATGAAGATCAACAAAGTTGATGGTTTTGGGGTCTATATCCGGATGAGCCTCAAGTAACTCGATGGCAATATCCAGGGAATCTGTCCATTTCATAAATTTACTCCTCTAGTGGTTTTCAGAGACCATGTTGATGGTGTATTTGGGAATCTCTATCACCAGATCATCATTCTCTACCTTTGCCTGACAACCAAGTCGTGATTCAGGCTCCAGTCCCCATGCCTTATCAAGCATATCGTCCTCATCTTCGGTAGATTCAGCTAATGAATCAAAACCCTCGCGGACAACTACATGACAGGTGGTACAGGCACATGATTTCTCACAGGCGTGTTCCAGATGAATGTGATTGCGCAGAGCGACATCAAGAATGGTTTCGCCGACTTCGGCTTCCACCTGTTTACCTTCAGGGCAAACCTCTGGGTTTGGTAAGAACTTAATGATTGGCATTGGCGGAATAATTCCTCGCTTTAATCTATTTCTTCAATGGAATGACCGGCAAGTGCGGTCTTGATTTGTGTGTTCATACGTCTGCCGGCAAACTCAAGGGTCGCTTCATTGAGCGCTTCTGAAGCCTCGTGAATGGCATCGCTGTCACCGCTCTCTATGGTCTTTTGTAATTGCAGTATTCCTTCTTCAAGGCGAGCATATTCGGCCTGGCTAAGCAGCGATTGACCATCAACAACAAGCGCACTCACCAATGCTTCAATAATTCTTTCTGCTTCAACCCTGCTTTCCTGAAGCGCACGAGCTTCCTTGTCACTGGCCGCTGAAGAGTAGGAATCCATAATCATTTTTTCTATATCCTTGTCTTCAAGACCATAGGAAGGTTTGATCACCACACTACTGACAGTACCAGTACTTAATTCCTTTGCCTGAACTTCCATCAAGCCATCGGCATCAACCTGAAAAGTAACTTCAATGACTGCAGCACCGGCCACCATTGGAGGGATGCCTTTGAGTTCAAACATGGCCAGTGAGCGGCAATCGCTTACCAGTTCTCGCTCCCCCTGCAGGACATGCAGGGACATTGCTGTCTGACCATCCTTGTAAGTGGTAAATTGCTGAGCCCGGGCAACGGGGATCGTGGTATTGCGTGGAATAATTTTCTCCATTAATCCGCCCATGGTTTCAATGCCCAGGGAAAGGGGAATAACGTCCAGCAGCAGAATATCATCGCCATATTTATTACCCGCAAGCACATCGGCCTGCAAGGCAGCACCAACGGCAACTACTTTGTCAGGATCGATTTCAGTGTGCACTTCGGCCCCGAAAAATTCTGAAACCCGCTCACGTACCCTTGGAGTTCGTGTGGAGCCACCCACCATCACGACGTCAGAGATTTCATCTACTGTAACTTTTGCATCGCGCAAAACACGTCGACAGGCTTTAATGGTTTGTTCAACCAGCACATCAATCAGAGTGTTGAACTGTTCTCGAGTCAAGGTGCCTGACCATTGCTCAAAAGTGACTTGAGTCTGTTCTGATTGAGTGAGTTCATGCTTGGCGTGGCGAGCGATACTGGCAAGAGAGTTTAATTGGGCATAGGAAAGTTCGTCAGTGATACCCGCCTCATTAAGCACCCAACGAATAATGGTGCGATCCAGATCGTCACCACCCAGAGCCGCATCACCGCCAGTTGCCAGAACTTTAAACACACCCTGCTCCAGGCGCATGAGGCTGACATCAAAGGTGCCACCACCCAGGTCATATATCATGACCGTTTCTTCCTGTTTCCGATCAAGACCGTAGGCTATTGCCGCCGCCGTAGGCTCACCAAGAAGTCGTAATACTTTAATACCAGCCAGTTGTGCAGCATCTTTGGTAGCCTGTCTCTGGGATTCATCGAAGTAGGCCGGCACAGTAATCACCGCCCCTTCCAGTTCTCCACCAAGTTCTTCTTCTCCCCGCCTGACCAGGGTTTTCAGTATTTCAGCAGAAACTTCAACCGGGCTTTTATTGCCTGCTGCTGTCTTAATAAGCGGCATGCCACCATTGTCGGCAGATACAATTTCATAGGGGAGATCGTAATGAATATCTTCCTTGCCACGGCCCATAAGGCGTTTAACTGAAGATATTGTGTTGCGTGAATCTTTGGCGCCCTTCAACCAGGCTTCATAACCTACAGTGACTTTGCCATCCTCAGCATAGTGGACAACGGAAGGTACCAGGCAGAGACCATCATGATCACATAGAGCATGAGCACGACCTTCGCTGGCTATAGCAACCAGTGAATTGGTTGTACCAAGGTCTATTCCTATAGCCCTTTTCTTGACTACCTTGTTGTCGGCAGCATGGGCTTGGGGTTTTCCTTGTCCAGGTTCTGAAATACTGAGTAATGCCAAAAGTAAATTCCGTCAGAGTGTTTAATTGCGTCAATAGTCCAGCAGTTTTTCTTCTGCCTTATCAATTTCATCAAGCAATTTATAGATAAATTGCAATTGGTTATAGATGGACTTTGCCTCTACAAAGTGACTGGCTGTAAATTGCGCTTCAAAGCTTGCCAGTCTGGCTGTCTTTTCTTTATCAATGGAATCTTTCATGGCATCCAGGCCTTCAAGATCCTCATCTCCAATCAGACTTGCCAGCGTCTCACGCATTTCCATTTGCTGTATCAGGAAAGCTTCATCCAGATGTAACTGGTTATGCTCTTCTGCATCAATGCCTGCAAGCTTAAGTAAGTACGCTGCCCTTTTCAGGGGTGATTTGAGGGTAGCATAGGCATCGTTAATCATGCTGGCTTGCTGCAATGCCTGGACCCTGGTTCGGTCGTCAGCATTCACCACTCTATCGGGATGAAACTCTGACTGTAATTTCTTGTACGCAACTTCAAGCTGGGTATTTTCCAGCTGAAATGAAACCGGTAAGGAAAACAGTTCGAAATAATTGGCTGGTTGTAGAGACACGATTAGACAGGACAGGACTCAGATAACGGGTTTAAACACTGAAGCTTTCGCCACAACCGCATTCACCCTTTACATTGGGATTTCTGAACTCAAAGCCTTCATTCACACCCACTTTAACAAAGTCCATTTCAGTGCCATCTATGTAAACAAGACTTTTAGGGTCAACCACAATTTTGACGCCATGATCTTCAAACACTTCATCGGCCGGATCCAGTTCATCAACAAACTCCAGAACATAAGCCATGCCAGAGCAACCTGTTGTCGTAATAGCAACACGTATACCGAGGCCCTTACCCCTGTTTTCCAGTTGACTGGCTACATGTTTAGCCGCTGTTTCTGTAATGGTTAATGCCATTGCTGTTGCGCTCTCCCGAGACTATTAAAACTTTATAATTATTCTGTTTATTGCCTGCTACTTACTGAAAATGATTACTGAGCCGTTTCTGAGCTTTCACCACGCTTCTTTTTAATATCAGTGATTGCTGCCTTGATTGCATCTTCTGCGAGCACAGAACAATGAATTTTCACTGGCGGCAAACCAAGCTCTTCAGCAATTTCGGTATTTCTGATTTTGGCCGCATCATCAATTGTGCGTCCTTTGACCCATTCGGTTAACAAAGAGCTTGATGCAATGGCTGAACCACAGCCATAGGTCTTGAATTTTGCATCTTCGATTACACCTTCCTTGTTCACCTTGATTTGCAGACGCATCACATCGCCACAGGCAGGCGCACCTACCATGCCGGTGCCAACATCCTGATCGTCATCGTCCATACGTCCAACATTGCGAGGGTTTTCATAATGATCGAGAACTTTATCTGTGTAAGCCATGTTGCTACCTCTTGTGTACCGAATATTTAAATTCTTGTTAAATTATTTCTGTCTTTATTAATGAGCTGCCCACTGAGCTCTTTATCGTGGGAACAGACTCATTTTCAATGAGCTGCCCACTGAACCTGGCTGATATCGACGCCATCCTTGAACATATCCCACAAAGGAGAAAGTTCTCTGAGTTTGCCAACCGCTTCTTTGACTTTGGCAATAGCTATATCAACATCTTCCTCGGTAGTGAAACGTCCGATACTGAATCGCAGTGAACTGTGCGCGAGCTCATCATTCATACCAAGGGCACGCAGTACGTAGGAAGGCTCCAGACTGGCGGAAGTACAGGCCGAGCCTGAAGATACCGCGAGATCTTTAAGTGCCATGATCAGGGATTCCCCTTCAACAAAATTGAAGCTGATGTTCAAATTATGAGGAATACGATGCTCCAGGTCACCGTTGATATAGACTTCTTCCATACCTTCGAAACCTTTCAAAAATCTGTCGCGTAAAGCTATAACGCGTTTCGTTTCTTCATGCATTTCTTCCTTCGCAATTCGAAACGCCTCACCCATGCCAACAATCTGATGAGTAGCAAGAGTACCTGAACGCATCCCGCGCTCATGACCGCCACCATGCATCTGGGCTTCCAGCCTTATCCTGGGCTTACGGCGTACATACAAGGCACCAATGCCTTTTGGTCCATAAGTCTTGTGCGCAGAAAAAGCCATTAAATCGACCTTCATATCCTCCAGGTCAATATCTATCTTGCCTGTGCTTTGTGCCGCATCCACATGAAAAATAACTTTCTTTTCACGGCAAATTTCGCCGATTGCCTTAATGTCGTTGATAACACCAATTTCATTATTTACATGCATCAACGACACCAGAATGGTGTCTTCACGAATGGCCTTTTCAACAACCTCTGGAGCTATCATGCCCTTGTTATCAGGATCAAGATAGGTCACTTCAAAGCCTTCACGCTCCAGTTGGCGACAGCTGTCCAAAACAGCTTTATGTTCAATTTTCGAGGTAATAATGTGCTTGCCCCTGGACTTATAAAAATGGGCAGCCCCTTTCAGTGCAAGGTTGTCAGCTTCTGTGGCGCCCGAAGTCCAGACGATTTCACGGGGATCGCAATTGACCAGGTTGGCAACATGCTGCCTGGCTTCTTCCACGGCTTCTTCTGCTTTCCAGCCAAATACATGGGAGCGTGAAGCCGGGTTGCCAAAATTACCTTCCAGTGTCAGACACTCGACCATTTTTTCCACAACCCTGGGATCTACCGGGGTAGTAGCTGAGTAGTCAAAATAAATCGGTAACATTAATTTCTCCAATACTGCTAAAAAGTACTTTTATACGTGCTTTTACGTAAATTCGGTTTGACTCAGAATAGTGCTTATCGAGAGCTGGCTGCTATCAGTTCAAGATTGCTTATAGTAGCTCTGTTTTCGTCCTGCATTTCTGTTTGGGCTGGCTGTTGACGGCCTGATTGATCAGACGCCTGCATTTGGGTAATGCGGTCATTCTGGTTACGGGCTATCTCTTCTATTTCACGTTTTGAAACCAGGTCTGCCAGAGTAATGTTACTGAGAAAGCCATGAATCTGTTTGCTGAGGTCCTCCCACAGATGGTGTGTCAGACAGATCTCGCCACCACGACAGTCGCCTTTGCCCTGGCACTTGGTGGAATCAAGGGATTCGCTAACCGCATCAATAATCTCTGCCACATCAATATCAGAACCTTCCCTTCCCAGCATATAGCCGCCACCCGGGCCACGAACACTGCTCACCAACTCACGCTTACGGAGCTTGGAAAATAGCTGCTCCAGATAAGACAGGGAAATATCCTGGCGATTGGAAATATCACTTAGCGTGACGGGTCCCTTTATGGCATTAATGCTGAGATCCAGCATTGCAGTTACTGCATAGCGGCCTTTGGTTGTAAGTCTCATGGTATTTTTACCTTTATTGCCGTAATAGCCTTAGTAAATTACGCGGACTTGAACATTATTTCTTGGCCTGAATAATGTCTTTCGTATGCCTACGTTGAGCTGCTTTTTCAGCTGTGGCGTACTTGTCCAAGCGCGGCCATTATGCAAAAACCAACCAAATTAGTCAAGTATATAGCAGAGTAAATTAGTCGGATAAATCGTCACTTAACTTTCTGACCTGTTTTTCTTGTCGAGCTGGTACTCTGTGGAGGCCAATACACCACGTAAGATATTGATTTCCATAGTATCAGGGCGAATTCTGGAATACAGGCGGCGCAGCCTGGACATCAACTGCCTGGGGTTTTCCGGGTCATGAAACTCCAGTCTGACAAGAACCTTTTCCAGGTGTTTCAGGTAACCTTCAAGGTCAGCCACCGTCGCCAGAGGCTGATCCCAGATTTCATAGATTGGATCATCTATGCCCTGTGTTTTACCTGCTGCCTGCTTGAGCGAATCGGTATTTTCTGCCTTATCCTCACCTGGTGCCCTGAGTACGGCTTTCCGTATCTCGTAGCAAAGCAGCATCACAGCCGCGGCAATATTAAGAGAGGGATATTCTTCATTGGCAGGAATCTGAACATGAAAATGGCATAACTGCAGTTCGTCGTTACTCAGTCCCCGGTCTTCACGCCCAAATACCAGCGCCACATCATTCTGATTACTGGCGACAACGAGTTTTTCAGCGCAACCTTCAGGATCTACCATCGGCCATGGGATACTGCGGGAACGTGCACTGGTGCCAATGACAAGACCACAATCGGCAATAGCCGTATCAAGACTGTCCACTACCTGGGCATTATCAAGAATATCCAGAGCAGAAGCGGCTCTGCCCAGCGCCACACCGGAGGGAAAGTCTCTCGGGTTAACCAGAACAAGCTGTGTCAGGCCCATGTTTTTCATGGCTCTGGCGGCAGCGCCAATATTTCCGGGATGTGTCGTTTGAACGAGTACGATTCGTATGCGGGATAAATCCACCACTGCTTCCTTCAATTATTAAAATGCTGTCTAAACCCAGTGCCCAGCGGCGCGATATAATAGCAGAAAGCTCCTCTACTTATTTCACTTCTTTTGCTATCATGCGCTCCAATTTCTGCCGCCGGGTCCTGGCCCTCTCACTATCATGAATGCCACCATTAACATCGGGCTAAAAGCCGCACGCGAAGCATCGGATTTAATTATCCAAACTTGGGATCGACCTGATCGTCTTGAGATTTCAGAAAAAGGTCGAAATGACTTTGTCACTGATATTGATGTCAAAGTTGAAGAAATCATTATCGAACAGCTGCGCAAGGTTTATCCCGACCACGGTTTTATCGGTGAAGAATCCGGCGAAATTGAAGGCAAGGATAAAGACACCATCTGGGTCATAGACCCCATCGATGGCACACGTAACTTTATTAACGGATTCCCCCATTTCTGTATCTCAATGGCCTGCATCAAACAGGGCAAGATTGAGCATGCCATCATTGTTGATCCTATCAAGAATGAAGAGTTCACGGCTTCCAGAGGCAGCGGAGCCCGTCTCAATGGTCAGCGTATCCGGGTCACGAAAAGGCAAGCCTTTGAAGGCGCAACGGTGAGTTTGAGTTGTGCCGGTCTCAAAAATTATGAAACGCTTTTACAAATCCAGACAGCAATGCAGGGTGTCGTAGGGGCAATACGCATGAGTGGCTCGGCAGCCCTGGATCTGGCCTATCTGGCTGCCGGACGCACGGATGCTGGCTGGATGTCAGGAATGCATTTATGGGATGTCGCAGCGGGCATTCTGATTGTGCGGGAAGCTGGCGGTCTCATCAGTGATGCCAAGGGTAACCCTGACTGCACGGAAAGTGAGAATCTGGTATTCAGCAACAATCGCTGCTTTAAAGACTGGCTAAAACTCATCTCAAAAGCGTCATAAAAAACGCTTCGGACAATTTTACTTCAATTTTTTTATGCTTTTGAAAAACGTCTTCGAACCATTAACTAGGGTAAGGCGTCGACTTCCTCACCTTCCTTGACTGGCGGCATCAAATCTTCTTTGGTAATGTGCATATAAAGCAGTACTTCCGCAGCAACATAGACCGATGAATAGGTACCAATTAATACACCAACGATCAGTGCCGTGGCAAAACCATGGATCATGTCCCCGCCAAAAATAAACAAGGCAAGCAATACCAGCAAGGTTGTCAACGAAGTAATAATGGTTCTGCTGAAGGTCTGGGTAATGGAGATATTGATCAGTTCCTCCGGTTCTGTTTTTCGCAACAGGCGGAAATTTTCCCTGATACGGTCGGAGACAACAATCGTGTCATTGAGAGAATAACCAATTACCGCTAGCACGGCCGCCATCACAGTAAGATCAAAATCTATTTGAAACAGGGAAAAGAAACCCAGAGTAATAATCACATCATGGGCCAGAGCCGCAACAGCCCCAACCGAGAATTTGAACTGGAAGCGAATAGCGATATAAATCATGATCATGATTAACGCGACCAACATGCCAAGCCCGCCCTGCTCGCGCAGCTCTTCCCCTACTTGTGAACCAATAAAGCCGGTACCCAGCACTTCAATTTCAGCAGAGGTATTGGCACGCAATGCTTCCAGCACAATGTCTGTTGCCTGGGCAGCTTCTCTCTGGTCAATATCTGCGGAACCGGTTTCCTGAATTCGAATCTGCACATCCTGGTCCGTTCTGAAATTAACCACTTCGAAATTCTGAAAACCAATATTACGGACAATGCCGCGAACTTCTTCCAGGTCCTGAGGCTCTGAATAAGATACCTGTATCTGGGTGCCGCCGGTAAAATCCATACCAAACTGCATGCCGTTTATAACCAGGGAACCGATCGAAACCAGTATCAGAATCACAGAGAATATCGTAGTGGGTGTTCTCCACTTCATGAAATCAATGACTTTCATTTCACTCATATCAATTCAACTCTTGCATGCATTACTCGACCCTGTAATCAGTCAGGTCAAAGGATCAGGATTTGGAGCAGGCGTAATTGCCGTGCCAATTGAAATACTTTTAATGTTACGTCCACCATAGATTAAATTGATCATGGCTCGGGTTACCATAATTGCAGTAAACATGGACGTGATAATGCCGATAGACAGGGTTACGGCAAAGCCTCGCACCGGCCCGGTGCCGATTGAATAAAGAATAATCGCCACCAGAAAGGTTGTAATATTGGCATCAAAAATAGTGATGAAAGCCCTGCCGAAACCCGCATCAATAGCTTTTTGAACCGGCATACCACTTTTCAGCTCTTCGCGTATCCTGGCAAAAATCAACACATTGGCGTCAACCGCCATACCCACTGTTAATACGATACCGGCAATACCCGGAAGCGTTAAGGTTCCGCCGATGATTGACATCACCGCCACCAGTAAGGTCAGGTTAACCCCCAGCGCAATATTGGCAGCCAGGCCACAGACACGGTAGTAGACCAGCATAAACAGTAAAACAAGACCCAGACCAATTTGCACCGACAGTAAGCCACGTGCGATATTTTCCTGCCCCAGACTTGGCCCGATGGCGTACTCCTCAAGGAAATACATGGGTGCCGCCAGGGCACCCGACCTGATTAACAATGCCAGATCATTGGCTTCATTGCCTTCCAGGCCAGTAATTCGAATCTGTCTGCCCAATGCCGACTGCATAACCGGCGCACTGATTACCCGTTCTTCCACATAAGGTTCTGAATGGGATTCCAGCTCACCGTCTGCATTGCGTTCTGTGACTGTACGGGTTTTGGTTTCTATCAATAAAATGGCAAGGCGCCGACCAATATTTGCGCGACTGGCTTCATTAATTTGTCTTGCCCCCACCGCATCAAAAGAAAGATTCACCTGGGGCAGAGAGGTTTGCGGATCAAAGGCAGATTGCGCATTGGTAATATTCTCACCAGAAAGCACAATATCCCGCTCTATAGTAAGTGGCAGTCCATCGGGATCGACATATTCCAGCGTCGTGCCTGCTGTAGCACTGGGTTCAGCGACCAGATGCAGTTGCAAGGTCGCTACTGCACTGATCAGGGACTTGGCACGCGTTGTATCCTGGATACCCGGCAGCTCGATAATAATGCGGTTGTTCCCCATGGGCTGAACCTTAGGTTCCTTAACACCCAACTCATCCACCCTGGAGCGCAGGGTTGTCAGATTTTGCTGCAAGGCATATTCCTGCAGTTGCAGCATGGACAGATCACTCATGGAATAGTAAAGCAGGTAATTGCCACCGGTTTCTGCGGTTCTAAAAAGAAAGTCGGGGAACTCATCGCGCATTAAATCAATGGCGGCGCTGCGGATTTCCGGTGTAGTAAAGCGAATGACAATCCTGTTGCTGTCATCTACTTCAAGCGGTGGCCGATAGCGCAGGCCCTCTTCCCGGAACAAAGTACGCATAGTGGCAAGGGAATCCGTCAACTGCTTGTTAACTGCAGCATCAAGATCCACCTCCATCAAAAAGTGAACACCACCGCGCAAGTCAAGACCATAGGTCATTGGACCTGCGCCAAGTGATTCCAGCCAGGACGGTGTATTGGGCGCCATGTTCAGCGCCACAATATATTCATCCGGTAAGGCCAGATTCACTAACTGCTGGGCACGACTTTGTAAATCAGGATCACGTAAACGAATGATGGCATTGCCGTCTTCAATCACCTCATCAAAAAATTCAATGCCATCGGCTCCAAGAGCAAATGTTGCGCTGTCCAGAGCACTCTGGTCGACGATGCCACTATCATGGGATATCTGAATTGCCGGATCCGGCGCATAGAAATTCGGCGCTGCATATATAGCACCCAACATGATAATGAAAATAATGAGCAGGTTTTTCCAGAGCGGATATTTATTCAGCATAAGAATATTCCTGCACTATTCATAGTCATGTTGTAGGTTGCTATAAAGTTTTCGATTTGAATTCTGAAAACTGGCTTTAGTGATCTACAATCCATCAGATCAAATAGACTTCAGTGTGCCTTTGGGCAGCACTGCGGCGACGGATGCTTTCTGCATCTTCACTTCTACATTTTCAGCGATTTCGACGACAACATAGTTATCATCCACTTTGCCAAGTTTGCCGAGCAAGCCGCCATTGGTCATCACTTCATCACCCTTGTTCAGACTGGATAAAAGCTCTCTTTGCTCTTTGGCTCTTTTTGACTGTGGGCGCCAGATAAGAAAATAGAAGATCAGGGCAAAGCCACCAAAAAAGATAAGGTTGAAAATGCCAGAGGGCTGACCACCTGCATCTGCCTGTGCGTAAGCTGAACTGATAAAGAAATCCATAAAATTCCCCGGGTTGAATGCCGGGCTATCACACCCGGTGTTAATTGTTAAAACAGCAATTTGCTGTTCTATATTTAGTTGTCTGGATAAGGAGCTAACTTAACGTATAAATTTTTAGCGCTTATCAGGGACCTGTCATCTATTCACTTTGCCCCGATCACACTGACTATCTGCACAAGGCTGGACCCCTGTATTTTTGACCTTTCGGCCACCATTGCAATTTTTATCCGCTTAGTCTGGCAAACCAGTATCTTGCCATAACTCACTGTATTTATAGTTAAATTTATTGCTTTTCTGCTTCCAGAATCTGCTGGTTCTGCTGGAAGGATTTTGCAAAGTCGGCCAATGTACCCTGTTCTATTGCACTGCGCAAATCACGCATGAGTTTCTGATAATAATGCAGGTTATGAATGGTATTTAACTGGGCACCAAGCATCTCCTTGCATTTGTCCATATGATGAAGATAAGACCGACTGAAGGTTTTACAAGTGTAACAGTCGCAATTTTCATCAATCGGGTTCAAATCATCCCGATAACGGCTGTTTCTCAACTTCAACAAACCTTTTGAAGTGAACAAATAGGCATTGCGGGCATTACGGGTAGGCATCACACAGTCAAACATATCAACCCCGTATTGCACTGCCTGCACCAGGTCAGCGGGCGTACCAACCCCCATCAAATAGCGCGGTTTATCTGCAGGCATTTGCGGTAGCAGGACGTCCAGTACTTCCCACATTTCTTCCTTGGGCTCGCCTACAGACATGCCGCCAATAGCATAACCATCAAAGCCGATATCGGTCAGAGCCTGCAGCGATTCCAGCCTTAACGCCGGGTACATGCCACCCTGCACAATACCAAAGAGCGCTCCCGGCTTGTCTTGATGCGCATCCTTGCAGCGTTTTGCCCAACGCATGGATAACTCCATGGATTCGCGAGCCTCAAGCTCAGTTGCCGGATACGGGGTACATTCATCAAATACCATGATGATGTCAGAACCCAGCGCGTGCTGAACTTCAATGGCTTTTTCAGGACTTAAAAAAACTTTGGCGCCATCAAGTGGGGATCTGAATTCAACACCCTGTTCCGAGATTTTGCGCAGATCACCCAGACTGAATACCTGGAAGCCACCTGAATCCGTAAGGATCGGCTTATCCCAGGCCATGAAATCATGGAGATCGCCATGAGCATTGATGATATCGGTGCCCGGGCGCAACATCAGATGGAAGGTGTTTCCCAACAGGATCTGGGCACCACTGTCCGCCACCTGCTCTGGCAACAGGCCTTTTACCGAGCCATAGGTCCCCACCGGCATAAAAGCTGGCGTATCAACAGAGCCCCGATCAAAGGTGAGTCGACCACGACGTGACAGGGCCTCAGTGTTCAGAAGTTCATATTTCATGGTTTGGAAGGCCCGAAGTCGTCACGGCATCAAGTCACAAGTGTCAGCACTAAACAGGCTGAATACTCCCCTTGTGACTTGTAACTTGAGACTTTGTTAAGGAAGAAGGGCCGCTACAGCATCCCGCTCTTCTGAAAGCTCAGCAGCCGATTTATCCATCAGGTCGCGACTGAAATCACTGACCTCAAGCCCCTGCACGATACTGTACTTGCCATCGGCACAAGTGACCGGAAAGGAATAAACCAGACCTTCTGCAATGCCATAACTGCCATCGGAAGGAATCGCCATGCTGACAATCTTGCCGTCAGTGCCCAGAGCCCAATCGCGCATATGCTCGATGGCGGCATTGGCGGCAGACGCGGCACTGGATAAGCCGCGCGCCTTGATAATGGCGGCGCCACGCTGTTGCACAGTAGGAATAAAGTCACTAACCATCCAGTCCTGATCCACCAGTGAACTGGCATCTGCACCGGCAACCTGGCAGTGATGAATGTCCGGATACTGGGTAGAGGAATGATTGCCCCAGATAATCATGCTTTCAACATCTGTGGTGTGTTTGCCGGTTTTACCTGCAAGCTGCGCCATGGCGCGATTATGGTCAAGACGAGTCATTGCGGTGAACTGACCCGCATCCAGATCCGGGGCATTGCGATAGGCAATAAGAGCATTGGTATTGGCCGGGTTGCCGACCACGATAACTTTCACGTCACGGCTGGCATGATCATTTATAGCCTTGCCCTGCACGGAGAAAATGGCGGCATTGGCTTCCAGCAAATCTTTACGCTCCATGCCTGGACCACGAGGTCGGGCACCGACCAGCAGACAGTAATCGGCATCCTTGAATGCCACATTGGGGTCATCAGTCTGCACAATGCCGTGCACCAGAGGGAAAGCACAGTCTTCAATTTCCATGGAAACGCCCTTTAACGCTTCCAGGGCCGGGGTGATTTCAAGTAACTGAAGGATAACTGGCTGATCCTTGCCCAGCATTTCACCCGCAGCAATTCTGAACAGAAGCGAGTAACTGATTTGACCTGCTGCACCGGTGACAGCAACTCTGACGGGTGATTTCATGATGTATATTCCTGTAAAAATGGTAATGGAGTGGTTTGAAGATTTTAAGGCGCGGGATTATAACAAGAAAATTCAATCTCACGCAGGCTAAAATCGGGAAAAGTAATGGAGATAAAAGATAAAGGAAAAAGGTGAGAATCAGTGAAAACCGGAACTTTTGGTTTTTACCAGGACAGTGATTCTTGGCAAAACATATCAGGTTCGATATCAGCTGAACATAACTTGTCACCTTTTTCCTTTATCCTTTTTCTTTTTTCCTATTGTTTGTCTCCCGCGTCCAATTTCCCCCAAATTGAATACGACTCCCGTCCCTATAATGCTATTATTGCCGTCGATTTAATTTCAGGAATTTCCATGCGTAAAACCAAGATTATTTGCACCCTGGGGCCCGCCACCAGCAATTATGAAAAACTTCAGGAGATGTATGATGCCGGCATGAATATTATTCGGCTTAATATGTCCCATGCGACTCATAAGTGGGTTGACCGAATGATTGAGCACATTGTCGAGCTCAACAAACACACCAGCTACCCGGTTGGTATCCTTCTTGATACTCAAGGGCCTGAAATACGCACCAGCGTGCTGGAAAATGACCTGAACCTGAAACAGGGGGATGTAATATCCATCTCTGTGCGTGATGGCGTCGATGTGGAAGAATCCTCTTTTCGAATCAATTATGACGAGCTTATTGACGCGGTTAATGTGGGTGACAAAATCACCGTGGATAACGGTCTGATCAATCTCGAGGTACTGGCCAAAAATCCACCTATTATGCGCTGCAAGGTTATTGATGGTGGCGTCCTGGGCAGCAAGAAGCACGTAAACCTGCCCGGCATTCGAGTAAACCTGCCTTCCATGACCGCAAAGGACAAGGAAGATATCCTTTTTGCTATGGAGCGGGAAGTGGACTTCATCGCATTGTCATTTGTGCGCGAAGCCAAGGACATCCTTGAACTCAGAGCTTTAATGGAAAAGGCCAACCCTGAAAGGGCCGCTTCCATGAAAGTCATTGCCAAAATTGAAGACCAGCAAGGCGTTAAAAACCTGGAAGAAATTATCCAGGTATCGGACGGCATCATGGTAGCCAGGGGTGATCTGGGTGTGGAAATCGATCTCGCGGAACTGCCTAATGTGCAACGTCGTATTGTGCGCCTGTGCGCCGAACATGGTCGCCGGGTCATTGTCGCCACCCATTTACTCGAATCCATGATTGAAAATCCCATCCCGACCAGGGCGGAAGTGACTGACGTGGCCAATGCTGTGTTTGAAGAAGCCGATGCCATCATGCTGTCCGGTGAAACCACCATCGGCAAGCACCCGGTTCGCTGTGTGAAGTACATGAACGATATCGCTCTGGCGGCTGAACGCAAGCGCGGCCTGCGTTTTACCGACCAACTTATCAAGCAAAGCGACAAGGAACATCTGGCCGCCAATGCTGCTGAACTGGCCGATGACATGCGCGTCAAGGGCATCGTGGTCGTTACTCGCCATGGCACCATGGCCAATTATGTTACCAATGCCCATCCGGGTACGCCCATATATGCCTTTACCAATGTCGGCGTGACCCGCCGTATGATGACACTGAATCGCAACCTGTTTCCGTTCAAGATCGAGTTCAGCAAGCTGCCGGAAGAAACATTAAGTCGGGCTTTTGCCGAGCTGAAAGAAAATGCAGGCTTTGAAAGTGGTGACACCGTAGTGGTTATATCGGATCTGTTAATCGATGAGGACAGTGTTGGTATTCAGGTACGCTATATTCCCTGAACATCAATCAGGGATTTAGTGTCAGGCAATAAACATTGCATCGCCATAACTGAAGAAACGGTATTTCTCACTGACCGCTTCCTTGTAAGCCGCAAGAATCTCTTCAGTCCCGGCTAATGCTGAGACCAGCATAATGAGTGTGGATTCTGGCAGATGAAAATTGGTAACCAATGCATCTACCGCATTAAACGTGTATCCAGGATAGATAAAAATCCGTGTGTCACCGGTGTAGGGTGCAATATTGCCGGCTTGAGCCGCTGTTTCGAGGCAGCGCACTGAAGTAGTCCCAACAGCGATGACGCGCCCTCCTCTTTCTTTACACTGCCGGACCTGCCCACAGACTTCCTCACTGACTTCAAGATATTCTGCATGCATCTGATGCTCTTCAATAGTGTCTGATCTGACCGGCTGAAACGTTCCCGCCCCCACATGCAAGGTCACCATGGCGGTATGCACGCCCTTGTTCCTGATGGCTTGCAATAAACCTTCATCGAAATGCAGACCCGCAGTAGGCGCAGCAACGGCGCCTTTTTTCTCTCCATAGACCGTCTGATAACGTTCCCGATCAGCTAATTCGTCGTCTCTCTTGATATAGGGCGGCAAGGGCATATGGCCGGCTTTTTCGGAAAGCGACATTACAGATTCTGAAAAACGCAGATTGAAGAATCCTTCGTCACGATCAACAACAAGTGCTGTGACTTCTCCATCATCAGTCTCAAAAATGATTTTGCTCCCTGGCTTCGGGGATTTGCTGGCTTTAATCTGGGCTACAGCCGTATGGTCATCGGTAACCCTTTCCAAAAGAATCTCTACTCGGCCACCGCTTTCCTTTTTACCGAACAAACGCGCAGGAATAACCCGGGTATTATTAAATACCATCAGGTCTTCCGGGTTAATGAGATCAAGAAGGTCAGGAAACTGCCGATGGGCAAGCTCACCATTTGCCTTGTTCAGGCATAACAGACGGCTGTCTGTCCGCTTCGCAGGAGGATAAAGGGCGATTAATTCTTCGGGGAGGTCGAAATGAAAATCACTGAGTTTCATGTAGAGAAATGGTCTGGTGCAAAAGGCCGCAAGGATAATGCAAAAACTCGATAAATCATAGGCATCGCTGGCCAGAGGTTGCTATAATGCGCGCCTGTCTGCAGCATGCAAACAAGCCCTCTTAAACGTGCCGGAGTGGTGAAATTGGTAGACACGCCGGATTCAAAATCCGGTGCCTTTAAAAGCGTGCCGGTTCAAGTCCGGCCTCCGGTACCAAACACTCGATAAAAAGAACACAAAACCATTCGGTTATCTCGTGTTCTTATGCAAGCCTTGAAACAAAATATCTGAAATTGAAAAACACGCCGGATTCAGCTTTCCATAAAGGCGCGGTGCGGTAAAAAGCGTGACGGGTTCACGTCCGGCCTCAGAACTCAAGCCTTCAGCCGGTGATTTCTGATAGATCAATCCATGTCCAGCTTAAACAACTCTATCGCATTCTTGCGACCAATCTGCAGACGCTCTTCGTCAGTGATGACATCGGTGTTGTCAAACCAGTTGGCAGCATCCTGCATACGTTCAAAAGGATAATCTGCAGAAAAACAGATCCTGTCTTTACCCAGCTCTTCCAGAGCACAACGGAAGGTTGAGTCATGGAAGTTACCTGAGGTCGTGACATGAAAATGTTCACGGAAATAATCACCCAGCGGACGCTTGCCACGATATCCCCGTGGTGAGAATTCCATACGGGCGTCCATACGCCAGAGGTTGTAGGGAATAAACTCGCCCAGATGACCAATGATAACTTTCAGATGCTTCACATCCTCAAACAAGCCTGAGCCACACAGCCGAAGCGCATGGGTACCGGTCTCCATGGTGAAACCCCAGGGCGATGACCTCAGCCAGGGCTGGTCCATCAGATTTTTGGACTGGGACGGCAGCCCCATTCTGGGATGCAGGTAAAAGGGAACATCCAGATCGGATACTGTCTGCCAGAATTCGCGATATTCAGGAATATCATAATATATCGCTGAGTCTTCCACGTCTTTCTGGGTAAAGCCGTTCACCAGAGCTCCCTTGAAGCCTAATTCTTTTACACAGCGCTCCAGTTCTGCTGATGCCGCAGCTGGATCCTGCATTGGTAGTGCTGCAAATGCACGGTAGCGCGCCGGATGACGTTCTATCGCAGCGGCCATCGCCTCATTGCCCTTTCGTGCCGTTTCTATTGCCTCATCAGTATCAAGAATAGACTGCACACCAGGCGCATTCAGGGAAAGAATCGCCAGTTCTATACCGGTTTCATCCATATGCTTCAGGCGCATGTCATCAAGATCGAGAATCTCACGGGTAAACAGATTGAAATCCGCTGATTCTCCGGCGAAATCTTTTACTTCATCGGTGGTTTCCGGAATAGACATATGTTCTTCAAATGCTATTTTTCCTTTCATAGATTATTTCCCCTACTGCTATTTCATTAATATATTGTCAAATTTGATCTGTTAATTCTGGCGTGATTTCTACTTCTTCATTAATACAACCAACTCACGATAATTACCCTGCATTTCCCAGGCACCGGTAAAGCCAATGGGTAATACCAGGGAGTCTCCCGGTAAAAATTCATGGGCCACACCATCAGGTTCAGTCAGTATCAATTTTCCACTTAGCACCGTCACAAATTCATCAACATCGGTGGGACGGGTGCGATGATCTGTTTTGGCAGGCGTTGATTCAAAGATGGAAACCCGCAATTCAGTACCATCAAACAAGGTAGCCACATTCATGTTGAGCTCGCCAGCAACAAGAATATCAATATAGGCATCCGATGGCACAGAGGTAAGACCAAGGCCAGCCATGTTATCCGGATCAAGCCTGACAGGCGCCGGGCTGTCCGCCGCATTCGATGAAGCAAAAACCAAACAGGATGACAAAAACAGCATGCCCTGGAAAAAATTTAAATACCCGTTCGTCTGCATATATATTCCCCTTCGTCCCATGATCAAAACCAGACTTATACCATATTATCGACGAGGGATTTAACTGCGGCACTGGTAGCATCATCAATTATCCTAAAGGCCAGACCAACTTCAGTAGCTTCGCCTTTTTGCTGTACATAGAGTGCTTTTGCATAGATATCTAGCGGCTCTGTCATTAATGGCGAAAGATTGACCTTCATTTTAACATCAGAAAATTGATTCATCAGTATAGGCGTATTGATCATCATGCCGCCGTAACTGATATCAACCACATGCCCTTCATAAACATCTGGTAACACCGACTTGCCATCCAGAAGCTGGTAAGAAACCGGAAGGCTGATTTTTATACGAAGCGCTCTTCGATTATCGCGCACAGGAAATGAGAAGGTCGTAGCTTTTCTAAAAACTCTCTCGGGCGACCTGCCACGCATTGTATTACCTATCCTGCCTCCTTCCGGGCCTGACACGCCTGCTCCCCAACCTTTCCAGTAATAATTTTATACGGCGTTCATAGATAGGGACGCCGCTTGATCCCTTTGCTATCATATTTCATGATTTCAACACGAGGGAAAAGTGTATGTCTGTTGAAGAAAAACAAGAAAAAACTGTCATGGAAGTGTTTAGTGATTATGTCTGCCCCTGGTGCTACCTGGCCAGTGCCGTAATTGAAAAAATCGAACAGAGTCACGACATAGAAATTCGCTGGTCACCCTTTCCTCTTCATCCTGATACACCACAAGAAGGACTTTTACTGTCTTCATTCCTTGGCCCCAATCTGGATGATGTGCATGAGCGCCTCTATGGCATCATGGATGAACTGGGACTGCCTCACCACTCTGATAGAACCATGACCTATAACAGCCGTCTCGCCCAGGAACTGGGCATGTGGGCAGACACACAGCCCGGCGGCAAAGCCTTGCATAAGCAGCTTTTTAATACTTACTTTGTCGAAGACCAGAATCTGGCCAAAAAAGAGGTACTGCTTCAGGCTGTTGAAAAAGCCGGTCTTGAAGTCGTGAAAGCCGAACAGGTAATCGACGAAAGAAGTTTTAGCGACCAGGTAGATGAAGCATGGAAGCGTGCCAGACAATTTCAGGTCACCGGCGTGCCCAGTTTTATATCAGGCAGCTACGCCACCACTGGCTATCATCCCTACCAGGAACTGGCCAAGTTTATTGAATATGTTGAGATGCAGAAAGCCCGGGGGGCTTGAAGATCGGATAAAAGAAAAAAGATAAAGGATAAAGGTGTTCAGCGTGTAGTAGATCTCAGGAATGGTTTTTTATTTGGGAAGCGACGCTGCGGTCATGTCGGATGACGGTCCTGCGGACCTTATCCGACCTACAATGCTTGAATATCTAACCAGCATCCCAGCCTTCAATGGTCGCCTTTTTCCTTTATCTTTTTTCCTTTATCTATTGAGTACTGGCGCCAATCACGTTTGCGTGCATCTGTTCGTCACTCCACAACTGACCCTCGGGAAAACGTAAACCCGTACTGACATCCACATAGCTGTTTGCCGGCAGGGAACTGACAATCTGGCTTTGTTGACCCAACCTGTTTCCGAGTACCGCCGAAAACTCTATCCTGGTATTGGCAACGTCAATATTACTGTTATTGAACACACGACCCAATATGCGACCATCAGCATTAGCAAACATTCGCACGCTGATATAGTTTTCCGGGTTATCCTCCAGATCAAGTCGCGTAAAACTCAAGCTTGCTTCCTGCCCTACTCTACCCTGGGCCTGCGCTGCCTGATTAAAATATTGCTTGGCCAGGATCCTGTCATTATCTACCAGCGATAGCTTACCTAGTTCATTCATCGCAATGGCCGTTGGCAGAAGACGCGCACTGGATTCAAGGTCAGCCCTGGCCTGAGTGCGCTCGCCCAATCTGGCATAAGCGACTCCGCGTCCCAGGTAATAGTCGTAGTAATTGTCATCATTGTTGATGGCTGCATCATAGGTATTGATGGCAGTACGGTACTCCCTCTGATTTAGCAGAATATCCGCTTTCAGCCCTTTAAAACGCGCTTCCCGGGGTACCATATTGATTGCCGCATTCAGATTGAGCAGGGCTATATCCAGTTCACCATCGGCAATGGCGAGCTGGGCTTCATCAAAAAGATCGTAGGCTTCCGAATTTTTTTCCAGAAAGGCCATTGCCTGCTGGTAGCGCACCTCTCCAGTTTCCAGATCAATACCCTGCAACTGTGGCATCAGTTCATCAACCAGCGCCTGATTATTGATAACCCGTTCCTGTGAAGGGGGATGGCTGGCAAAAAGGCCATCAATCCACCCGGGATTATTGCCTTCTGACAATCTGACAAAGGTCTGTTGCAAACTCACCGCAGCACGGGGATCGTAGCCGGCTGCAACCATATACTGAATGCCGTAATAATCTGACTCTCTTTCAGCTTCTCGACCATAGCGCGTGGTAATTAATTGCGCACCCAATTGAGAGGCTCCAACTATGTAATCACCATAGTCATTATCCTGAAGCGCAATGGCACCTACTGCCAACACGCCTTGTAACAAAGTTCCTCGGGTCATGGCCTGGGCGCCATGCCCGGCGGCGGCATGAACTACTTCATGGCCCAGCACAGCGGCCAGTTCTGCCTCACTTTTCAGTTCAGTCAGCAAACCTCTGTTAACGGCAATTTTGCCTCCAGGCAAGGCCCAGGCATTGGGAACAGAATTATTCAGAACCACAAATTCATAATCCAGTGGACGATCACTGACTGCTGCAATACGCTGTCCCACTGTATTCACGTAATCACTAAGTGTCTGATCAACCGTAAACTCACCACCCTGGCTTTGCTGGGAAGGTCCATACTGCTGCTCGCCAATGGCTCGTTCCTGAGCCTCTGAAACCAGCGAGATTTCATTGCGCCCGGTGACCGGATTGACAGCACAGGATGTAATCACTGCACTTAACAACAGTATGAAAAATGGAGAATAGAATTTTAATTGCATCAAAAGAGTCCTCCGATAATTACCTGCAAAGTCTGGCAACCAATAGCCAGTGAATAGGCTCTGTTTTTAATCAAGTAAGTTTATCAGCAGTGCCCAGCCTGTCACGACTTCCAGACTACCCTCTGACCCTTGCTTTCATCCGGTAAAATAACGTACCACCAGCCAGAATCCCGCCAGAGCAGTTAATGAAAGCACGATACGGTTAAACCATTGCTGGGATATCCATTCGAGGAACTTCTTTCCCCCAAGCGCCCCCAGCAGTACCAGTGGCGCGGTCAGCGCCACAGAACCCAGGTACTGCATATGAAATATACCCTGCCCCAGAAAAATAGGAATTTTCGCTACATTAACGAACAGAAAAAATATTGAGCCTGTCCCCACGAAAGCTTTCTTGTCCAGTTTCAGCAATAGAAAGTACAGCGACAATATCGGGCCGGCAGCATTGCCAATGGTGGTAGCAATACCGGCAAGCAAGCCGGAACCGGATCTTACACTGCCAGGGTGTTCAAGTGCCCATTGGGTCAAACGGGGACGCAAAGGCTCCAGTGATACCAGAACAAGGACAACCACGCCCAGAGTCAGACCGAGATTTTCGTTATTCAAAAAGGCCAGCAATATCCCCCCCAGAATCACACCCGCCAGCACTGGCAGCATCATTTTTTTCAGTTCCTGCCAATGGGCAAGCCGCCAGTACAGAGTAACGGCAACCATATCACCTACCAACAGGTACATCAGGGTAATACCAAGGGCATCACGGGGAGGGAACATCAGGGCAACAGAGGCAGTAAGCAAGGTCCCAAGTGAGGGCATTCCTGCTTTGATAAATCCGGTAAAAAGAGCCACCAGGCAAAGCAGGAGAAGCGATTCAATGGGGAGTAAGGGCAAGTGGATCCCGTTTATTTCAGTTGTTCAGGAATACAACCGAAGGGCTGGATATCCAGAGTTGAGGGTCGGTACTCCCTGGTGTAGTTGGGGAAATCACGGCTGAAAAAGGCATCATCATAGTGATCCATGGACATCACCAGTCGATTGCGTTCCTGATCCAGAGAAAGTCTTTCCACTGTCCTGAGTTGGTCGGAATGCAGGAGGCCACGCATGGGTTGTCCTTCAGCAGTAACAAACTGGTTTAACACCCCTTGAGTAAATCGACCTGTTTCAATCACCAGCGTGTCATCTTCAAAGTGGCCGATGGAATATCCCAGTATGCTGGGTTCCGCATCCAGCGGGACGGCATCCTGATTCATATGAATTATGCGTTTTGCATCCATCCATTCATAGCTGATCACCACATCATCACCCTGGCGCGTAATGGCCAAAGGGGTGCCGGGTGCGCCCCAGACACGACGGATTGCTACCGGCTCACAACGATAAGTTGGGTCGTCTGTGAACGGGTTATATTGTGCTACTGCAGCTTTGCCTTCAGGCGTTAAAAAATCCATCATGAACTGCGGGCCACTGGTAGCAAACCCGCCTGGTAAAAGCATCCAGGTGCCAAAGATCGAATCACGCTGCTCTTCCTGACTGGAGACTTGCCCCCGGGGACCATTAACACTGAGTTCGCGCCCATCTTCCAGGTAGACCACGTCGAAAAAACACATATTCGGATCGCGGCGATGCTGCGATCCGGAGATCCCAATTCGTGTTCCCGGAGCCAGCATTTCCGGTGTTATGCCATTTCGCGCAAGTTGGGTAAAACCATGGGATTCACAGCGCCAGTCTGTGACGCGACCACTGGCATCTTCTGCCCGAATATTCAGATAGGCATGGGGATTACGCCGCTCATATTCAATGATGGTACCCGAAATGGATACCGGTTTGTCTGCATCAAAATGTGGCGCAAAACTGTGGTGAGCCGAGGTCAGTAATGGCAATAAAGTAGTGATAACAAAAAGGATGAATTTTTTCATTGTTTACCCCGTCAATGAAAAGCTGATAAATAATGCTGAAATATAGGCTTTCCTGAATTCTCAGACAAGGCCGGACAAGAAAAAGGCGCTATGATGCTTATCAGAGCGCCTGTTCCTGATTCAAAAACGCTTTTTTTATTCTGGTTGGGCGTTAGCGTAGCGGCCCACATAAGCGGCCTTGGCTACTACCTTGCCTTCCATTGCCGCCATCAATTCACCGCGGCTGGCACCTTCGGCAAGATCAAGATCTTCATTCAGGGCATAAAATTCAAAGACATAGTGATGGAAGCGATCCCTTAAAGGCGCCCCGGAGCCCATATATGAAGCCTGCCCCCGGATATTACTTCCCTGTACACTGCCTGCAGGCAGAGAGCCTTCAGGGATATCACGGGAATAGATATTCCATGCCAGCCAATGCGTCACATCGCCTGTGCTACCGCCAATTGCTACTTCGATATCATGAAAAACAATGGCAAAACCCACAGTTGTTTCCGGTGCTCCAGTGATAGAAAAATTTGGCTGAACATTATCACCATGAGAAGTGTATTTGATTGGAATAATACCGCCATCTTCAAAGGCATTACTGGTTACCTGCATGTTGGGTAGCTGAAAACCCTGTGCCGAGGCCTGTCCAATACCGAATGTTGCAATAGCAAAAACGGATAAAATTAAGTGAATAAATTTGGTGCGCATAATTAACTCCTTGAAAAAACCATAAGCCCTGAATTTGTATGAAAAGCTTTCCAATAAAGCTTTTCATTAAAATCAGGGACAGGGATGGTACAACGTAAAGGGAATAAATAATACAGCATCTTCGTGCCGTAAAATTTATTCGCAGCTCCCTGTCTGACTCCATATCCCTTGAATAGTTCCGGCGCCCTGAACTCATAAAATCAGGTTTGTGGTTTCCCTACAGCCCTTTATGATTTAATCAAATATCTGATGATTCCAGTAATAAGCCCGGAGTGATTTTAATAATGACCGTACATCGGATTTTCCTGTTGTTTTGTGTACTGGGACCCTTGGCAGTAATTGCCCTTGGCAGTTTTTCGCCACTGTTTAATCTACTCTGGTTACTGGTCATTCCGATTATTGCGACCGGCGTCTATGACATCGTTCAGACCAAACGCACAGTTCTGCGCATTTACCCCGTGATTGGTCACATCCGTTATCTTTTTGAATTTATTCGACCGGAAATCCAGCAGTATTTTGTTGAATCAGACCTCAACGGCACCCCCATGCCGCGTGAATGGCGCAGCCTCGTGTACCAGCGTGCAAAAAAACAAAACGACACCCGCCCCTTCGGCACTATTCTGGATACCTACAAAAATGGCTATGAATGGATTAATCACGCCATGACCCCTGTTCATGTCCCACCCGACACTTTACGCGAGGGATTTGGCGAGGTGAATTGCAGCAAACCTTACTCGGCTTCCACCCTGAATATTTCTGCCATGAGCTATGGTTCCCTGAGTAAAAATGCCGTAATGGCGCTCAACCGTGGCGCCAAAATGGGCAGCTTTTTCCAGAATACCGGTGAAGGTGGCCTGACAGACCATCACCGTAAATATGGCGGCGATATTGTCTGGCAAATCGGTACCGGTTATTTTGGTTGCCGGGATGACCTGGGTCATTTTGAGCCTGAATTATTTCAAGAGAAAGCGCGCGAAGAGCAGGTAAAGATGATCGAGATCAAAATATCCCAGGGCGCCAAACCCGGCCATGGCGGTATCTTGCCGGCAGCTAAAGTGACCGAAGAAATTGCCAGCATCCGTCATGTTAAGATCGGTGAAGATGTAATTTCTCCCCCCCATCACACAGTCTTTTCGAATCCCGAAGGATTGCTGAAGTTTGTCAAGCAGCTCAGGGAAATGTCCGGTGGGAAACCGGTAGGCTTTAAATTATGCCTTGGCCGTAAGCATGAATTCCTCGGTATTTGTAAAGCCATGCTGGATACCGGCATAACCCCGGATTTCATTACTGTGGATGGTGGCGAAGGCGGCACCGGTGCTGCGCCTATCGAGATGACCAATGCCGTTGGCGCACCTGTACGTGAGGGACTTCATTTTATCAGCAATGCCATTCGTGGTATTGGTCTGCAGGAGCAGATAAAAATTATCGCCGCGGGAAAGATGTTATCGGCCTATCACATGGTAAGGCTTGGGGCTCTTGGGGCAGACACAGTGAATTCCGCCCGCGGCATGATGTTTGCGCTCGGCTGCATTCAAGCCCGCCATTGTAATAATGATTCCTGTCCTACCGGTGTCGCCACGCAAAACCCGGCGCGCTATAAAATGCTCGATGTGACGGATAAAGGCGTGCGAGTATTTAATTATCATCAGGCCATGATAGCCGCGCTCGCCGAACTGCTTGGGCAACTGGGCGTAAATTCGCTAGCAGACGTAAAACCCTTTCACATTAATCGCCGCGTCAATCAACACACGGTAGAAACCTACGAAGCGTTTTACCCGGAAATGGAACCCGGCTTTTTGCTCAATGATGCCAAGATCCCCCAGAGCTGGGAGAAGGATTGGGACAGATGCGCCAGCGGACGCTGGTAAAAAAAGTCGCAAGTCTCAAATAATGATGTTTCGTAAGGTACAGCCGTCAAGCTTTCCCTGAAACTTTTCTTGAGACTTGTAACTTGTCTCTGCTCGCAGGGCTTATTCGGCTACCTTCAGTGCAACAAGCTCCCCCGGATGCCCGGTGTCACCCA
>Ga0181604_10000765_pt1 | contig 29174 bp, 27 predicted proteins | sample 041ome_12_FD_148663 | JGI IMG/M metagenome (GOLD analysis project Ga0181604, IMG submission 148663) | Coastal salt marsh microbial communities from the Groves Creek Marsh, Skidaway Island, Georgia - 041410US metaG (spades assembly) | ecosystem: Environmental > Aquatic > Marine > Intertidal zone...
GGGCAGATCAGTTTTCCTGGCGGGACCGTGGAAGAAGGCGACAGCGACCCGGTTCATACCGCTTTGCGGGAAGCACGTGAAGAAATTGATTTGCAGGAACATGAGGTAGAAGTGCTGGGGATCATGGAAACGACTACCCTGCCCTCAGGTTTTGCTATTGCTCCGGTGCTTGGCGTGATGGAAAGCCTGCCTCGGCTAACAGCAAACCCGGGCGAGGTGGAGGAAATATTTTCCATTCCTCTGTCGCTGGCGAATGATCTTTCCCGCTACCAAATGGACTTCCTCGAAAAAGACGGTTTGCGTCGTGACTTTTATTATCTGCAGCACGACAGTTATTACATCTGGGGGGCAACCGCGAAGATGCTGCGTGAGCTTGCCTTACATCTTAATCCCGGTTCAAAGCTCTAGCTCTCGTTCACTGGCCTTGATAAATTCCTTTTTCAGGTCGGTGTAGGTAAACACCGCAGGGAACTGGGGAAACTCAGCCACCACATTGTCTGGCGCCATGAACAGGATGCCCTGATCGGCTTCTGCAAGCATAGTGGTGTCGTTGTAGGAATCACCGGCAGCGATCACGCGATAGTTAAGTCCATGGAAAGCCTTGACGGACTGACGCTTGGGATCTTTCTGTCGAATTTTATAGTCCTCTACACTTCCGTCAGCCCCAATTTCCAGTCGGTGACAAAGCAGTGTCGGAAAGCCCAGGTGGCGCATAAGGGGCTGGGAAAATTCGTAGAAGGTATCTGACAGGATAACTACCTGAAAGCGTTCCTTGAGCCAGTTAATGAACTCAACAGCGCCTTCAAGAGGCTCCAGGGTGGTAATGACTTCCTGAATTTCCTGATAGCCCAGCTCATGCTCGGCAAGCAAGCGCAGGCGCTGTTGCATTAATTGGTCGTAATCGGGAATATCCCGGGTAGTGGCACGAAGCGCCTCGATGCCGGTTTTTTCAGCAAATGCAATCCAGATTTCAGGAATCAGGACCCCTTCCAGATCCAGGCAGGCTATTTCCAATGAAAACTCCTTATTTTACTTGGTCAATTGCGAATAAATTGAGGTGGGTGAAAATGAAAAATGCCATTCTCTCTGTTTCGCCGAATGCATGCAATCGGCAAAGCCGGCCTTTTTACCGATAAATACCACATCTAGTGGTACCGCCAGCAAATGGCACTATATTTTGCGGTAGACTCTTATTTTTGAGTTCTAAGTTATTAATTTTTAAGGGGTTTTTCACGTGGAACCATGCTTAAGAAGGTTTTAAGGTTTGTTGGCTAAGTGATTGTAAAATTTGCGATTTCAAGTAATATCGCCACATTGTACAATAGCTGTCTTTTCCAGCTGGCATGGTGAATAGCAAAAATGGCTTTTCCAAGTAACAAAATTAACGAACTCGCTTCACAGTACGCTAACAAAGAACCCAGAGAAATTATCAATTTCGCATTAGAGCAATTTAATGATATCGGGATATCCTTTAGTGGCGCTGAAGATGTTGTGCTCATTGATATGGCCACCAAGGTAGCTAAAAAACTGGGCAAAACAGTACAGGTTTTTACCCTGGATACCGGCCGCTTACACCCTGAAACCTATCAGTTTATTGATAAAGTCCGCAAACACTACAACATCAATATTGAGTTCATGTTTCCAGATAAAGAAAAACTGGAAGCTTTCGTTTCAAGCAAGGGGCTGTTCAGCTTCTATGACACGGATCATCACGAGTGTTGCGGTATAAGAAAGATTGAACCGTTGCGACGCAAACTGCTTGGCCTTGATGCCTGGATAACCGGACAGCGCCGGGATCAGAGCCCTGACACGCGAAATAAGGTTCCCGTGCTGGAGCTGGATAGTGCTTTTTCTACTGAGGATAAAGCGCTAGGCAAGTTCAATCCTCTGGCCAACTGGACTTCAGAGCAGGTCTGGCAATATATCCAAATGTTTGATGTCCCCTATAATGCCCTTCATGATCGTGGCTATATCAGCATAGGTTGTGAGCCTTGTACCAGAGCCGTCAAACCTAACCAGCATGAGCGTGAAGGTCGCTGGTGGTGGGAAGAGGCAACAGCGAAGGAATGCGGCTTGCACCAGAGCAATTTGATTGCCAAAGCCTCTGACTGAGAGATGTTGTCCTGATCTGCTAGATTATCGGAATATCGACATCGGCAAACAGTTTTTCTGCCGCGGGCTTGCCCTGTAAACGGATCGCCTCTGCCACTTTCTCCGGACTCAGGTGTGGCGAAAACATTTCAATAAAGTCATACATATAGCTTCGCATATAGGTTTCACGCCGAAACCCGATACTGGTGGTGCTGTACTCAAACAGATGGCTGGCATCAAGAGCCACCAGATCGTCATCACGCTCCTCAATAGCCATACTGGCAACAATACCGATCCCCAGCCCGAGCCGAACATAGGTCTTGATAACGTCCGCATCAACCGCGGTAAAGACGACTTTGGGTTCCAGATTTTGCTTGCGAAAGGCCTCATCCAGCTTGGATCTTCCAGTAAATCCATAGACATAAGTCACAATAGGAAACGCCGCAACCTGTTTCAGGCTTAAGCGGCTTTCCTGGCACAGGGGATGGTTTTTAGGCACCAGTATGCAACGATTCCACTTGAAACAGGGCATCATCACCAGGTTGCTAAATAGCTCAAGAGCTTCCGTGGCGATGGCAAAATCTGCGGTGCCATCAGCCGCAAGTTGTGAAATCTGCATGGGGGAGCCCTGGTGCATATGCAGGCTGACTTCGGGATAGCGAGTAATGAAGCCTTTAATAACCTCTGGAAGAATATAGCGTGACTGCGTATGGGTGGTGGCGATTTCCAGACTACCTTTGTCCTGTGCGGTATATTCCTGGGCCACGGACTGAATAGCCTGGACCTTTTGCAGCACCTCCCCTGCCATTTCAATAATTTTGTGGCCTGCCGGTGTCAGGTTGCTCAGGTGCTTGCCGTTTCTGACAAAAATATCGGTGCCAAGCTCCAGCTCAAGTGCGCGAATCTGTTTACTGATGCCCGGCTGGGAGGTGTAAAGGCTTTGAGCCGCACGACTTATATTGCAATCGGCACGGGCGACTTCCAGGGCATAGCGTAGTTGCTGAATTTTCATAAGGCTTGGCGATATCAATAGATATAATTAAAAGTTATAGAAATATAGCAAAATATTATTATTATGAATATGCATTATCCACTACAGTGTTCTTTTTTTGCTGATACAGGCGTTCTGCACAGACCATGACAGACTTGCTTATCCTTATATTTTCCGGCGCCCTCGTGGGGTTCGCCATAGGTCTGACTGGTGTGGGTGGTGGGTCTCTGATGACGCCTATTTTGCTTTTACTGGGTTATCCAGCGCCTGTAGCGATTGGCACAGATCTGCTCTATGCCGCGGTGACCAAAACTAGCGGCGTATTTTTCCACCATCGCAAGCAGAACGTCAACTGGAAAGCCATGACGATGCTCGCTGCAGGCAGTATTCCGGTCTCGGTGGGATTGACCCTGCTGGTGAGAAAATATGGTCTTGCCGAAAGCGAGAATTATGAGGAAGTTCTGACCACTTTTCTGGGCATCATGCTGGTGCTGACCTCTTTGGTTATTGCCTTTCAAAAACATATTCAGCGGCGCCTAGGGCCAGGAACGGTGCCCCCTGACCATCATGGCATCGAGCCTCCCTTTTATGGTTATCCGCAAAAGCATACGACCATCATCACGTTCATACTGGGTATGGTGCTGGGTGTCTGTGTCACTATGGCGTCTGTGGGCGCTGGAGCGATAGGTGCAGCCATCCTGTTTCTGCTTTATCCGCGCTGGAATGCCACCACTGTAGTGGGTACCGGAATTGCTCATGCGGTTCCGCTTACGCTTGTGGCTGGTCTGGGTTATTTGGCCAATGGCCTGGTTGATATGAGCTTGTTGCTGAGTTTGCTGGTGGGTTCGCTGCCTGGTATTTACCTGGGAACACACGTGGGATCGTTGTTTCCGGATAAGGTCATGCGCACAATACTGATTGTCGCCCTGCTACTGTTGGGGCTTTACTTTACGCTGGTGTATTAGCGGCTATTACTGATTGCTTTGGTCAGGATTTATCCACGACCAGGTTGGCAATCCCATGGGGGACATGACCTGTTGCGACATGTTCGCGTGCTGACTCACAATGCCCCTGCTGGTCATCAAAGAACACATCCGCATCATAGGCCTGCAAAAACGATCCCTTATCCTGCCCTCCCAGAAACAGGGATTCATCGATATTGATATTCCATTGGCGCAGGGTTCTGACCACTCTTTCATGAGCAGGCGCTGCCCTAGCGGTTACCAGGCAAGTACGGATTGGCGAATCATCAACACCAAATTCCTGTTGCAACATATGCAATGCAGAGAGGAATTTCTTGAATGGTCCGCCACTTAAAGGCTCTTTTGCTGCCGCTCTTTCACTGCGGGCAAACTCTTCCAGGCCCTGGGTTTTATAGACTTTTTCAGCTTCATCAGAGAACAATACGGCATCACCGTCAAAAGCAAAACGCAGCTTATAGTCATCCATATTGGCCTGCTTGGAATGTAGAATGGTGGCTGCGGCGATGCCATTTTCCAGCGCCTTTCTAACATCCTGGCCATCAGTGGATAGAAACAGGTGAGAGTTAAAAGCGGTGATATAGCGATAAGGACTGGAGCCACCGCAAAAGGCTGCTTTTTGAATATCCAGTTTGTGCTGCTCGATGGAGTTGAAGATACGTAAACCGGTATCGGCGGAGTTTCTCGACAACAGAATGACTTCCACCCGTGATTTACCTATAAGGGTATTCAGGTTCAGCAGTTTTTTAACCAGGCTGAAGGCATCGCCCGGCTCAAGCACTTCATCCTCGCGATCAATCTGATACTGACGGTATGCTTCCACGCCCTCTGTAACATAGATTTCATGGCTGTCATCCAGGTTGAACAGAGCCCTGGATGAAATGGCGACAACAAGTTTTTCTGCTAAGGCATTGGTCATAGGGGCATTTTATCTTAAAAGTATTGCTAGATGTTGATCTCTTATTTCAGGCACAGCTGATACCGGTGCCGGCAAGACCACAATAGCCCTGGGGATTTTTTGCCAGATATTGCTGATGATATTCCTCGGCATAGTAAAACTCATCAAGGGCTTTGATTTCTGTGGTGACTGGTCCGAATCCAGCTTCTTTCAGGGCTGTTTGATAATTGTCCCTGCTCGCCAGCACAGTGTTTAATTGTGACTCATCAAAGGTATACACACAGGAACGATACTGCGAGCCCCGATCATTGCCCTGACGCATTCCCTGGGTAGGGTCATGAGACTCCCAGAAAGTACTCAGCAGCGCCGCTAAACTGATTTGTGCGGGATCAAACACCACCAGCACTACCTCGCTGTGACCAGTCTGACCACTGCACACTTCCTGGTAGATGGGGTTATCTGTGTAGCCGCCGGCATAGCCAACAGCGGTTGAATACACTCCTGCAAGCTCCCAGAAGCGTCGCTCCGCGCCCCAGAAGCAGCCCATTCCCAACACAATGCGTGACAGGTGTGGTGGAAACGGCTCCTGCAAGGGATTACCAGTCACTACATGGGCTGCCGGCACCGCTACTTTCTGTTGTCGTCCCGGCAACGCTTGCTCGCGTGTAACCATTTCTGATTTATCCAGAAAAGACATAACTATCTCCCATACTTTCACCTATAATCTTACCTGTATTTTTTTTCTACTAACTGCCGTAATATGTTGAATAACAGGAAATTTTCCTATTGTGAGCCGAATGCGCAACCAGCATAGTGTTTGCATCTTAATCTTGAACTTGTTCTGGAAGATTAATCAATCTCGCGATTCGGTAGTATCAGCTAAATATTCAATCCAGTGACGCACCTTCCTTTCTGTAGCAGCAGCCAAATGGCACTGACAGCCAATATTGGCGGTTGCTATGGCATCAGTGCTTATTTCCTCCAGACTATCCAGCTTGTTGCGACGCAATTTGGCGGCCATTGTCGGTTGAAATAGCGAGTAGGTTCCCGCTGACCCGCAGCACAGGTGCGCATTGTTGATAGTTGGCACGTTGTACCCCAGCTGCTGCAATATTTTTTCTGGCAAGCCTGCCAGTTTCTGTCCATGCTGCAAAGTGCAGGGGCTATGGAAGGCAAGCGTCTGGCCGGTAGCTGGTTGCAGTGCGCCGAGATCTTCAGCGTCAAGAAATTCACTGATGTCCCTGGTGGCATCTGCAATTCGAGTCGCCTTTTCCTTGTATTCCTTATCTTCCAGGAATAAGCCTGGATAATCTTTAATAAAATTACCGCAGCCACTGGCAGTAGAAATTATTGCCTCAGCGCCAGCCTCCAGCGCCAAAATCAACGAATCTATCAGTCGTTTCGCCTGGACTAATCCTTTTGCCTGGCTGTTGCTATGGTAGAGCATTGCCCCGCAACAATTTTCCTTGCGCATAGTGATGGCGCCTATAGCGAGTTTTCCAAAAATTTTGGCGGCGGCGAGATTGGTGTTTGGGGACAGACTGCTCTGTACGCATCCGTCAAGTAAGATTACGCGACGTTGAAATGTGTCTGGGTTTACATGCTCGGCAGTAAGTTTAGTTTTAGCCGGTAATTGTCGCGCCAATGACTTTGGCAGGGCAAAGCGAAAAAGGCGGCCCAGTTTGAGCAGCAAACTGAATACGCTTTTCGAACCCAGCACTCCCAGTATTAACGATCTTTTTATTTTAACGAACCATGATTCATTGGTTGCCGTTTGCAACGCCGCACGTCCAATATTGAGCAATTGGTGGTATTCAACATTAGAGGGACAAGTGGTTTCACATGCCTGACAACTCAGGCAACGATCAAGATGTGTACGAGTAATACCGCTTGCCTTGCCTGATTCGAGCAGTTCCTTTACCAGATAGATGCGCCCTCTTGGACTGTCCAGCTCATTCCCTGTTTCCAGATAGGTAGGACAGGTTGCTGTACAGAAGCCGCAATGCACACAGGAGCGTAATATTCTGTCAGCTTCTTTACCAACAGGAGTGCTCAACAGACTTTTTGGGAGATTTGTTTGCATAGGCCTTATTCAGTCTTGCACATACATTTTGCCGGGATTAAGAATGCTCAATGGGTCAAGAGCTGCTTTCAGGTTTTTGTGCCACTGCGCAAGGGGTGGCGCTAATGGCTGAAAAATATTGTCAGGCGTCTCTGTTTGCAGGTACCGGAACAAGGTAGCTTGCCCGTTATTGTCAGCAGCATGTTTGAAAATGTCAGTGGCGGGTTTTGTAGTTTTCAACCAGTGCAGACATCCACCCCACTCTGTCAGCACATTTTCAGGATTATCGACGAGGCCATAGACGTCAACATCAGCGGGAAGCGATAAACGCCAGAGTGTTCTAGCCTGATCAAAAAAAGGAAGTTTGTGTTCCCGTAGATTTTTCCAGAATGAATGGTCATCGGCTTTAAACCATTCAATAAAGCTATAATGTTCGGTCAGCCTGTTCTCCAGTCCGGCTATCTCCTTGATGCCTGCGGAAAATCTCACCATAAGCTGATCAGACAACTGGCAGCTTGCGCTAAGCGGTAGCCCGCGTTTGCGCAGATCATTGATAAAGGCAAGGCTCCTGTCAGGCTCAATGGTAAAAACAATGCTTTTTTCAGCTTTGGTTGACGGAATAACTTTCAGAGTGACATCAAGAATAATGCCCAGGCAGCCCATAGAGCCGGCCATTAAACGGGATACGTCATAACCGGCAACATTCTTCATAACCTTACCGCCAAAGCGAAGGATCTGCGCCTGGCCATTGAGAACGGTGCAGCCAAGCACAGTATCCTGAATGCCTGCCCGATAGGGTCTGGAGGGACCAGACAGCCCTGCTGCTACAGCCCCGCCCAGAGTTGCCGTGGGTGAAAAATATGGCGGTTCGCAGGCAAGCATTTGCTGGTGTTGTTTTAATAACGCTTCTATTTCGCTCAGAGGGGTTCCGGCTCTTGCCCGCAAAACCAGTTCGGTAGGTTCGTATTCTATGACCCCGCGATGAGCAGAGGTGCTCAGAACGTCCCCCTGCACGGCAAAGCCATAGAAGGCCTTGCTGTTGCCACCTTGAATGGAAAGCGGCTGCTGCTCGGTGATAGCTTGCTGCACCTGATCCTGCAATATGTGAGCACTGTCCTGCATTTTATTGGCGACTTGCTCCCTGCTTATGTTGTTGATTCGTGCTGAATGAGTAATTGATTGGGCTGTAGATTTTTAGCCAGTGCCCGGTATTCCTGACAATGCTTGAGTAAGGGAATATTTTTTCCCGGATTCAAAAGGTTATCAGGGTCCAGGGCGGCTTTAATGTCATGAAACTGGCTGATTTCGTCATCGTTGAACTGTAGCGGCATCTGGCGGATTTTTTCCAGACCAACGCCATGCTCACCAGTGATGGTGCCGCCCACCTCAATGCATTTTTCCAATATTTTAGCGCCCATGGCCTCAACGTTTTCCAGTTGTCCTGTCTGGTTGGCATCAAACAGAATCAAGGGGTGCAGGTTTCCATCACCGGCATGGAAAACATTGGCTACCGGAAAACCATATTCTTCAGATAAAGCATGAATATAGCCAAGCACCTCGGCCAATGATTTGCGAGGGATAGTGCCATCCATACAGTAATAATCTGGAGACAGACGGCCAACGGCAGGAAAAGCACTTTTCCGGCCTTTCCAGAACAGAGCTTTTTCAGCGTCTGTTTTGGCGATCCTGACTGAACTTACCCCTGAATCCTGGAGCACTTTGCGTGTACTTTGCAGTTGTTCGCTGACATTGACAGGGCTGCCATCGATTTCAATTAATAAAATAGCGGCGGCATCTCTTGGGTAACCTGCGTGAGCATAATCCTCGGCCGCACGAATGGCATTGTTATCCATCATTTCCAGGCCACCGGGAATCACCCCCTGCGCGATAATATTACTGACCGCCTGTCCTGCTTTTTCAATGCTGTCGAATGCGGCCAGGATAACTTCGACCTGACTGGGCAGTGGCAACAGTTTCACCGTAATTTCTGTTACCACCATCAGCATGCCTTCAGAGCCGATTATCAGGGGAAGTAAATTCAGCCCGGCATTATCGAGACCGCCATTGCCGATGGTTATGGGATCTCCAGTCATGGTGAAACCTGAGACCTGGAGTACATTATGCACGGTAAGGCCGTACTTGAGGCAGTGCACCCCACCGGCATTTTCTGCAATATTGCCGCCTATGGAGCAGGCAATCTGGGATGACGGGTCCGGGGCATAGAACAAGCCGTGTTGTTTTACGGCTTCGGAAATAGCCAGATTTCTGACGCCGGGCTGCAGTCGGGCTGTTTGCGTTGCGCTATTGATATCGAGGATGTTACTCAGGCGCGTCATCACCAGAAGCAAGCCTTCCGGGTCTGGTTTCGCGCCTGCCGAGAGCCCGGTTCCTGCTCCCCGGGTTACCAGCGGGACTTTCAATTGATGACACAGACGGATAACCTCTTGCACTTCCGTCACTGACCCGGGCAATACTGCCACCATAGGCAATGCTTTATAAACCGAGAGACCGTCACATTCGAATGGCTTTAATTGCTCCTGCGTGGAAAGAATGAACGGAGCATCCAGAATTTTCTTTAACGCTGAAAGTAATGCCTCACGAATAATTGGGTCAGCCACGGCAGATATCCAGGTAGCGTTGCACCGTATCGCTCATGCCATGCTCAATACATTCCACGGTAAGTGCATGCCCTATAGAAACTTCAAGAATGTTGGGGATGGAGAGAAAATCAGGCAAATTATTAAGGTCAAGATCATGTCCTGCATTGACCCCCAGACCAAGTTCGCTGGCTAGCTGTGATACTTGCCTGTAGCCCTCAAGCACCAGTGTTTGGCTGTCTTTGCCCCAGGCCTGAGCATAGGACTCGGTATAGAGCTCTATTCGTTTAGTGCCAGAGCGCGCAGCCAGCTCCAGTTGTTCAGTATCCGGATCAAGGAAAGCGGCAGAACGCACACCCCAATCATTGATTTGCGCGATGACAGGCGTAACGAACTCAGCTTGTTGATGAAAATCCCAGCCATGGTCAGAAGTTAGCTGGTTAACGGCATCGGGTACCAGCGTACATTGATGAGGTCGAACTTCTTCAATTAATGCCAGAAACACCTCGTCAGGGAAACCTTCAATATTCAGTTCAATCTGGGGATGGTCTGCCAGAAATGCTTTCAGATCTCTGGCGTCAGCATATTTAATATGGCGCTCATCGGGGCGTGGATGAATAGTAATTCCCTGCACGCCAAGCGCAATAAATTTGCCTGCAAAATCGATAACAGAAGGATAATTCCTGCCGCGTGAATTTCTTAACAGGGCGATCTTGTTCAGGTTGACACTTAAATCAGTCATAACACCATAAGACTAAACGATAGAAGGTTGTGGGTTTCGGCGCTTGATTCGCTATTACCAGGCTAGAGTGTGGGGTACGGAACAATTCAGAATACGGATTATATCTGGATTGGCGGCCTGTTACCTTTCTTTCGTAACCAATTGACGGAATGCAGTATGGATTTGTGCTGAACAAACCAGCGCTGTAGTTTGTACTTGCCTGGAAAATCGATGAGGACAATTCCCAGCAGCATGGTTAGCAGTCCCTGCCCGGGTAGTACCAGCAAGGCAATTCCCAGCAGTAGAAAAAAGGCGCCAGCAAGGTTTTTTAATATCAACAAAATAATTTTCACAACAGGATGATGCATTTCATTCAAAAGAGGATGACGTTTTTCTTCAGTAAAATAGTCTTCGGGAATTTGCAGAATAAGCCATGGAATGACGGTAAGGGTAATAATAAAAAATAGCACAGAGATGATACCAAGGACCAATAGCAGTGATTCATTGGCCGGCACGGATTGTATAAGATCTATCATGGCGAAATTGTAGTCTTTTGCGCCTGACAGTGCCAAAGTGTTTGTTTATGCCAGCGCACGTAATTGCCCGCCTTCTTTCTTGTGTATTTGTCCGCTATTAACAATATATGTACATACTGATACCCTGCGCTTAAACAATGGATAACTTTATAAGATGAATATTCTGAAAACCAGATTCAATCCTGAAACGTTTGCCCAGTATATTCATCAGAGATTATCAGTCTTTTTGAAGTTCAGCCTGTCAGTTGGAGCCTTGCTAATGTTTTTTCAGGGTCGTTATCAGGCGATGGCTGAAATTCTGATTATTCTTTTCATTACTTTCCTGCCGATAATTCTTGGTAAAAGATTCGATGTCCGTATTCCCCATGGTTTTGAAACCCTGGCGGTTATTTTTCTTTATATGTCTCTATTTCTTGGAGAAACCCAAAGCTATTACACCCGTTTCTGGTGGTGGGATCTGGTGCTACATAGTGGTTCGGCATTCCTGCTTGGGATTCTAGGGTTCTTGATGGTCTATGTGCTGAACGAAAGAAAAGAGGTTGATCTGGATATGAAGCCCAAGTTCATAGCTCTGTTTGCCTTCATGTTTGCAGTCAGTATTGGAGCCCTGTGGGAAATATTTGAATACGGCATGGATCAGGTATTTGGTCTGAATATGCAGAAAAGTGGTTTGCAGGACACCATGTGGGATCTGATCGTAGATGTGGCCGGAGCAGCGTTTATCTCAATATTGGGATGGGGCTATATCAATAACAGGGAGGAAGATTCTTTTCTTGAACGCTGGATTCGTGATTTTGTTGAGAAAAATCCACGACTGTTTGAGCAAGAGTATCCGAAAAACTAAGGTTATGTTTTTTTTGTGGGGCTACATCACCTTGCTGGAACTTTTTAGTTGCAAGTTACAAGCTACAAGTCTCAAGGAAAGTTGGGTAGTTCGTAAAAGTGATTTATCCAGGGAATAGTAGTAAAAGGAAAGCCGCAAATAGCCTGATAAAACAGATCAAATATTATTGACTGTTAGCATGACGGCATTAATGAGAATCATCACTACAAAAACTCCCATCAGCAAAGGGTAAAGACTGGAACGCTTCCTGGCCCGACCTGAAACCAGCTCTTTACGCTTTTCCATGTATTCGTCTTTTTTATATTCCAAAACCATAACCGCTTTTTGCGTTGTTGTTAATCATTTATCACTATAATTGCGCGGGGAAGCACATTGCTTCTGTGAAAATGCCGTTGGCTTGTCATTGACCGTTCTGGTGAAAATATAGCGATTGAGTAGAGGAAAGAAAAATATATAAATTATAGAGGGGCTTATCAGGGCGAATCGAAGCGTCCATGCTTCACCTGTGAACGGCATAATCCTTGAGATGGATCTTTATATGGAAATGCATGATGCCGGTAATTCTGGAACTGAATATTTTATATGGTGCCCGGGGCCGGACTTGAACCGGCACGAGGTTTCCCTCGAGGGATTTTAAGTCCCTTGCGTCTACCAATTTCGCCACCCGGGCAAAAATGGGTGACATGAAAGTGCTGAGTTCCATCAACCTAAAACGACCAATACCAATCTGATACCAGTAAGACCTGTAACGCTTGAGCGGTTTTACTTGAGAGAACAATCTGGAAGTTGAAGCCCCGGGGAATTGGAGGCTGGAGTCGGAATCGAACCGGCGTACACGGAGTTGCAGTCCGCTGCATAACCACTCTGCCATCCAGCCTTTAAAGGACTTAAACATCCGGCAATTTGGAGCGGGAAACGAGACTCGAACTCGCGACCCCGACCTTGGCAAGGTCGTGCTCTACCAACTGAGCTATTCCCGCTTTATTTATTCACCTTCTGTATCTGTGAATAAAAGTATTGCCAAATTGTCTCTTTGCTCAGGCTTTTTGGCCTTAAACAACACCTTTTTTCCAATAAATGCTGTTAAAAAAAAGGTCTTGCTGTCGTTACCTGATTCAATATTCAATCAGGGCTTTCAAAGAGGTGGCTATTCTAATCTGCCAGCCGCGTAAGTCAAGAGGAATCAGGGGCTTACTTGAGTTCTGATGACAGTATTGGCCAGGCACTTCTCAAGTACAAAATCATCGACCAGAGAGTTAGAATCGCCGCTGCATAGATCAGAACATAACCCAGTCCCCAGAACCAGACTGAACCATTTGGATCACTGGCCAAAAGAACAATAATCGCTATCATCTGGACAGTAGTCTTGACCTTGCCCAGATAGCCTACAGCAACCACATTGCGCTGATTATTCTCTGCCATCCACTCCCGTAGAGCCGAGATCAGTATTTCTCTTGCCACCATGATGGCTGCCGGAATCACGAACCAGGGACTGGCAAAATTGGCGGCCAACATCACCAGGGCGACGGTAACAAGAATTTTATCCGCCACCGGGTCGAGGAAGGCCCCGAAAGGTGTGCATTGATCCAGCTTGCGAGCAAGGTAGCCATCGAGCCAGTCTGTGACACAGGCAAGAATGAAAATGAGGGAAGATACAAGGTAGTGACCCTGAAAATCAGCGTAATAGACTGCGATAAATACCGGAATGGCAAGTATGCGCAGCAAGGTCATAAAGTTGGCCAGATTCATATTTCCCATTGTACCGGAGAATGCCGGATTCGGGCATATAAATGGCATAGACAATCGAACACGTCAGCGCTCTGCCCTGGTATATATGCGTGTGTCTTAACCCGGATAGTGCCGGGTTCAGGAGGCGTGAATATAGTCATAAATATCCCTGGCCAGAGATTTACTGATGCCATTCACTTTTTGTAACTGTTGCACGCTGGCGCGCTTGATTTCCTGCTGCCCGCCAAAATAGTGAATTAAATCCCGCCGCTTGGATGGACCTATTCCAGGTATTTCATCAAGAAATGAAGTGGTGCGTTTCTTTCCACGGCGCTGGCGATGGGCGGTAATGGCAAAACGGTGGGATTCATCACGAATATGTTGCAGTAAATGCAGGGCTGCAGACTCAGGCGGTAAAACGATTTCCTTGTGGCTACCCCCCAGAATAAGGGTTTCCTGCCCGGCTTTACGACTAATGCCCTTGGCAATAGCCAGTAACTGCACACCCTGGACATCCAGCGATTCAAGTACCTTTTCCGCCTGTCCCAATTGACCCAGTCCGCCATCAATCACCAGGATATCCGGTAGTCGCGCCTCCCCTTTTTTCAGTCTGATGTAACGGCGTTTAAGTGCCTGCTCCATGGCGGCGTAATCATCGCCGGGTGTAATATTTTCGATATTAAAACGCCGGTAATCAGACTTTAGCGGTCCGTTCTGGTCAAAGACAACGCATGACGCTACCGTTGCCTCACCGGAACTGTGGCTGATATCAAAACATTCCAGGCGCAATGGCGGCGAGTCCAGAGACAGCGCTGTTTGTAATGCGCTCATGCGTTCCTGCATGCTGCGTTTACTGTTCAGCTTGCTCAACAAACCATGACTGGCATTGATGCTGGCCAGATTAAGCCACTGTGATCTGTGTCCCCTGACCTTGTGCTTGATACTGATGGTTTTTTCGGCAAGATAGGATAGTGCCTCAGCCAGCTCTACTGATTCCCGCGGCAGATGATTGCACAGTATTTCCCGGGGAATACTTTGTCCCTGCCGTTCCCTGAGATAATACTGGGCAATGAAGGCCTGCATGATCTCGGCGGGTTCCTTTTCCAGGACAAAGCGCGGGTAGAAGTTTTTGTTCCCCAGCACCCGCCCAGCCCTGACAAAAATCACATGGATACAAACAACGCCTGATTCCTGAGCCATGGCAATGACATCCACATCGCCTTTTTCACCGGACACAAACTGGCTTTCCTGAATTATCCTCAGGTCTTTTATTTGATCCCTGATAACAGAGGCTTCTTCAAATTTTAGTTCACTGGACAGCGAATCCATCTTTGCGGTCAATTCATCCCGAATCTGATCGTTCTTACCCTCGAGAAACATCACCGAATGACGCACATCATCGGCGTAGGATTCGGGAGAGGTCAGGTTTACACAGGGACCTGAACAGCGTTTGATCTGATATTGCAAACAGGGACGCGTACGGTTTTTGAAATAGCTGTCCTGGCACTGGCGCACATGAAATATTTTTTGTAACAGGGCAAGACTTTCGCGAACTGCCCCGGCGCTGGGGAAAGGGCCAAAATAACGACCTTTCTTTTTTTTGCTGCCGCGATGAAAATCCAGCCTTGGATAGCTGTCTTCGGAGGAAAGGTAAATATAGGGATAGGATTTGTCATCCCGTAACAGAATATTATAGGGAGGTCTCTTTTCCTTGATGAGATTCTGTTCAAGTAACAGCGCTTCGATTTCACTGCCAGTAATAGTAATTTCAATGTCGGCAATTTTGCTCACCAGAGCAATAGTTTTATTATCAAGGCCGCTGCCGCGAAAATAACTGGTGAGTCGTTTTTTAAGGTTTTTTGCCTTGCCAACGTATAGCACCTCTCCGTCTTCATCGAGCATGCGGTAGACGCCGGGGTGTGAGCTGGTATGTTTCAGAAAATTGCTGGAATCAAATAAGGCTGGTGTTGGAAAAGTATCTGTCATGGTGGAATGATACACGAAGCAGGCAACTGCGAAATGTCAGATTATTCGAACCTCTGGAGTCAGTACAATACCAAACTTGTCTTTCACTGACTTCTGGATACGCTCGGAAAGGTCAACAAGTTCGGCACCGGTAGCCTGGCCATAATTAACCAGTACCAGAGCATGATCCTCATGTACCCCGACATCGCCTTCCCGATAGCCTTTCCAGCCGGCCTGATCAATAAGCCAGGCCGCAGCCAGCTTGACGGATTTGTCATTGGCGTAGCCAACAATATCAGGATAGCTTTTTTTCAACGCAGAAAATTCAGCCAGAGGAATTTCAGGATTCCAGAAAAAACTGCCGGCATTACCAAGACGTTTAGGGTTGGGCAACTTACTGCGACGAATTTCACACACTGTTTTGCTGACCAATTGCGGTGTAATTTTATCAGCAGAATATCCCTCAAGTGCTTTGGTAAGAGCAGCGTAGTTCGTATTGAGGTGCGGTACTTTTCTGAGGCCGAAAGTCACGCTATAAATAATGAACTGATCTTTTAATTCCTGTTTGAAAACTGAATTACGATAGGAAAAATGACACTCTTCATTAGTGAAGGTTCTCAGCTCACCGTTGGCTATCTCAAGAGCCTCGAGTGAAACCATGACATCACAAAGCTCGACGCCATAAGCACCAATATTCTGCACGGGGGCAGCCCCGACTGTACCTGGAATAAGCGACAGGTTTTCCATGCCATAATAATCCTGTTCCAGAGACCACTGCACAAAGTTATGCCAGTTTTCACCACAGCGGGCTTTGACATAATAAAAATCCTCATCTTCACTGATCAGTTCCTTGCCGCGGACATTAATTTCAATAATCAGCCCAGGATAGTCTTCCTTGAATAACAGGTTGCTCCCCTGCCCGATCAGCATAAAGGGGATTTGCTTATAGCTGGCAAATGCCAGCGCTTCACGCAGACAATCAAGGCCGGTTGCATTAACAAAATAACAGGCATGGGCCGACACATGGAATGTGTTGAAATGCTTCAGGTTAAAATTTTCGAGTATTTCCATAAATTAAAACGATCTTAAGGTCGGGACCAATGATGGCGAGTGGCGAGGCTTTCCAGCAGGTTTACCGAGGCATCTTCAATCAGGTCAAGCACCAGTTCAAAACCATCCTCGCCGCTATAATAAGGATCGGGCACTTCACCCTGTTCACTGTTGCCATGCTCAAGAAAAAGTGAAATTTTATGCTGATGTTGCGGCGCGCTCATGGCCAGTAGGTCATGCAGGTTTTGTTTGTCCATGGCGAAGATATAATCAAAGTCTTCCATGTCCTGCGGAGTCACCTGGCGTGCGCGTAAGGCAGACATATCATAATTCCTGTGACTAGCTGCCAATGTGGCACGTTTATCGGGGGCGTGCCCAATATGCCAGGAACCTGTGCCGGCAGAATCTACTTCTATATAGCCCTCAAGTTTTTCAAGCTGGGCTTTTTCCTTAAATACCACCTCGGCTGTGGGTGATCGGCAGATATTGCCAAGGCAAACCATAAGTATTTTTACTTTTTCAGTAGTCATTTTTCAAATGGGGTTGTTTTGTTTCTATGATTTCGGATAATTTATTTTTACTGAATCAGGCGCTCATCAAGCGCCTGACCTTTTCAAGATCTTCCGGGGTATCGACTCCGGCAGGGATTTCTGCGCAGGCTTTTTGAATATGTATCCTGACACCGTTCGCCATGGCTCTTAATTGCTCAAGCTGTTCAGTTTTTTCCAGTTCGCTTTGCTGCCAGTTAACAAAATCATGCAGTACTTTAACGCGATAAGCATAAATGCCGATATGTCGTTTGTACTTTAGATGAGGTTTATCATGGGTGAATTCGTTTCGGGGAAAAGGAATGGGCGCTCTGGAAAAATATAAGGCATAGCCTGCATCATTGGCGACAACTTTTACATTATTGGGATTTAACACATCATCATAATCGGTCACCTCTTCAAACAAAGTGCAGATCTGCGCATCTGGATGTTCCGCCAGATCATTGGCAACCTGATTAATGACTTCAGGAGGAATCATCGGTTCATCACCCTGTACATTGACCACGATATCTTCATCTTTGAGATTTAACAGACGAGCCACTTCCTCAATTCGATCGGTACCGGAGTTATGGCCTGCTGAAGTCATAATGACATTGTCCCCCAGCGCCTGGCAGCTATTTCTGATGCGCTCGTCATCCGTGGCAATATAGACCCCATCAGCCTCGCTTGACTGGGCTCGCTCAACCACATGATGCAGCATAGGTTTGCCGGCTATATCGAGTAGCGGCTTTCCAGGTAAGCGTGTTGATTGATAGCGTGCAGGAATAACGACAGTGAAACTCACTTTTTCTTCCTGTTAGCTTTTTCTTCCGGTGTCAGTGGTCTGGCTTCATTTTGAAGCATGATGGGAATCTCATCGCGCACTGGATAGGCAAGACTGTCTGGATAACAGATCAGCTCATTTGCTTCCCTGTCAAAGACCAGCTCTCCTTTGCACAAGGGGCAGGCAAGAATAGTTAAAAGTTTTTTATCCATAGTTAATTTGTCAGTTAGTCATAAATCAAAGGGTAGCAAGTTTTTCTATTAACTTGTCCATGAATTGATCAGGGATTCGAGCCGCCACTTTAAGGAACCAGTGTTTGTCAGTCGCTATATCCTTGCATTTGGTAGCATCTTTTTCCGTCATCACCACATCCAGTTCATCGGCAAAGTTAATGTCCTGTTTGGAAAAAAAATGATGATCCCTGAAAATGTGGGTAATAATATCAAATCCGCTGGCACAAAGAGAGTTGAAGAAGCGCTCGGGATTACCGATGCCGGCAACAGCATGAACTTTCTTGTTCTTGATCATGAGTAAGGCATCATCTGAAATGGCCAATGATTTGTTGTCAATCAGATGAACAAGATGGGTGGCATCAAGATTCATTTCATAACTGTGATGTGGCAATACGTGATGGGAAGGCCCATTACAGACAATGAAATCAACATCATCAAGCCGTTCCGGCTTTTCTCGCAGGGGGCCGGCTGGCAGTAACAGGCCATTGCCAAAGCCCCGCTGCCCATCAACAACAGCTATTTCTATATTTCGATTCAGCCGGTAATGCTGTAGCCCATCATCACTGATAATGATGTCGCAGTCATAACGGGTTTCCAGCATTTTCACTGCTGCACTACGATCCGGATCAATAATCACCGGGCAATGGGTATGGCGCGCTATCATTAGCGGCTCTTCCCCGGCTTCCCGAAAACTGCTTTGTGGCGTCACTGCAAAGGGGTAAGAAACTGCTTTTGAGCCATAGCCGCGACTAACAATACCAGGAGAATAACCGCGCTGACGTAATTGCTGGGCTAGGTATATTACCAGCGGGGTTTTTCCGGTGCCGCCTGCGGTAATATTGCCAACAACAATGACAGGATACTGTGCCTTGTAAGCTTTATCAGAGTTCCTGTAATAGTTTCGCCTCAGGTTGCTAACCAGACCAAAGAGCACGCTCAGGGGACGCAGGCAGCGCACCCATCTTGCGTTTTTGTACCAGGCATTGTTAAGCAGGTTCATGCTTGTAAAACCGATTCATGTCCAGGCATCAGGAAAACTGTAACTGATGTAGTTGTTTGTAGTGACCGCCACTGGCTAATAATTCCTGGTGTGTGCCGCTCTCAACGATCCTTCCTTTATCCAGCACGATAATCATGTCTGCTGATTCGATCGTAGAAAGGCGATGGGCAATAACAAATGTGGTGCGCCCCTGCATTAGTGTTTCCAGTGCCAGCTGGATAGCACTTTCGGATTCAGAGTCCAGCGCCGAAGTAGCCTCATCGAGGATGAGGATTGGCGCATTTTTCAGTAAAGCTCTGGCAATAGCCAGACGTTGACGTTGCCCGCCGGAGAGCAGAAAACCGTCATCACCGATGTGGGTATCCAGACCATCTGTCAGTTCTTCGACAAAGCCAAGAGCATTGGCATTAACCAGTGCTTCACGTATTTTTTCATCACTGACATTGCGTAATTCCCCGTAGGCAATATTTTCACGGACAGAGCCATTGAACAGCACAACCTGTTGACTCACCAGGGCAATCTGGCGGCGTAAGCTGTGTAGAGTAATATCTTTAGAGTTAATGCCGTCCAGCAGGATTTCGCCAGAGCTTTGTTGATAGAAGCGTGGCACAAGATTAACCAGTGTACTCTTGCCGGAACCAGATTTGCCAACAATGGCAATGGTCTTCCCTGCTTCACAACTAAACGATATATTGTTTAAAACATGCCCCTCTGCACCCACATACGCGAAGCATACATCGCGGAATTCAACCCGCCCCTCCAGTGTGTCGATAACTTTGCGGCCCTGATCGGTTTCTGTTTCTTCATCCAGCAAAAGAAAAATCGATTGTGCTGCGGCGAGTCCCTTCTGCACTACAGAATTGATTTTGGATAGCTGACGGATGGGTTTCAGCATGGAGCCTGCAACCACGATGTAAGTCACAAACTCTCCCGGGCTCATGGTTTCCAATACCGCAGGAGACATTGCCAGCCAAAGCAGTACTGACAAGGCTGAAGCCACAAGCACCTGTATAATCGGCGTACTGATTGACTGTACCAGTATCATTTTCAAATTCTGTTTCAGGTTGCGTTCACTGGCTTCGCGAAACTTTTCCCTGACCTGATTTTCAGCGCTGAAGGTTTTGACCACTTTCATGCCCTTCAGTGTTTCAGACAGAATATGTGTCACGTCGCCCATAGATAGTTGAATGCGATGGCTGTGTTTGCGGAATTTTTTAGAGGCATAGACCACGACAACAGAAATGACTGGCATGATAATCACGAACATCAGAGTCAGCTTCCAGTTCAGGTAAAGTAGAAAAGAAAACAGGGCTATGACGAGGATTCCCTCGCGCAGGATGACAGTCAAGGCATCACTGACGGCCGCACTGATCTGGGTGACGTTGAAGGTTACAGTGGAGAGCAGATGAGCGCTTGTGTTGCGATCATAGTAAGAACTGGGCAAATCAACAAAACGATCCATAAGTTCGGTGCGTACCTGATGCACCACATAGTTTGCAATATAGGCCATGTAGTAAGGTCCCAGAAATCCACCTATTCCCCGAAAGCTGACGATAAGGATCAAGGTTAGCGGAATATGCAGGCGTTGTTGTGGGCTGAGTGTTACCCCGGAGTTAATAGTATCCACCAACTCCTGAAGTAAATCGAAAAACCAGATGCTGGCAGCGGAAAAAATAACAAAGCCAAAAATACCCAGCAGAAAAAATACCCTTAAAGGACGAAGATAGCCCAGCAGTCTTTTGTAGAGGGCAAAACTACCCTGGGTTGGCGCTGTATTTGAGGCCATTTCCAGAGGTGAAGATGAGGGAGAAGGCGTCGACATTACTCTGACCCCGGTTCCCGGGTGGCGATATTCAGACTGCTGAAGCCAAGCTGGGCGACAGCATCCATTGCCGTCACAACTGACTGGTGTGAGGTATTGGCGTCAGCGGTAATAATCAGTGGAATTGTACTGTCGCCCCCGCTTACTTCTGTGACAGTTCGCATCAGGGTTTCAATTTGTGTGTTCACCAACTGTCGGCCGTTCACTGAATAGGAACCGTTTTCTGCAACCAGGATTTCTATTTCGATGGCTTCAGATTCACTGGGCTGGCCGCTGGCTTCGGGAAGATTAATTAGCAGGTTGGTATTGCGTGAAAAGGTAGTCGTCACCATGAAAAAAATCAGCAACAGGAAAACCACGTCAATTAATGGCGTCAGGTTAACGTTAACCTCTTCCTTTAAGCTGCGTTGAAATTTCACCCGCTTATTCCCCGTTGTTCAGCTTTCGCCGGCTTCCCTGATTTCAACTCCCCGGGAAGTATGCAAGGCATCCACCAGCTTGATGGATTCTCTTTCCAGATCGATGACAAGACTCTCGACCCGTCGCAAAAACATCCGGTAAAACATCAGGGCCGGAATGCCTACACACAGGCCTGCTGCCGTGGTAATCAAGGCTTCTGAAATACCACCTGCCAGCGCATTGGCGTTTCCGGTTCCCTGCGCCATTATTTCACTGAATACCCTGATCATGCCAAACACCGTACCAAGTAAACCAAGTAAGGGGGTGATGGCAGCAATTGTGCCCAGCGTGCTCAGATAGCGTTCCAGGTCGTGGACCACATGACTGGCAGCCTGTTCAATGCTTTCCGTCATGATGCTTCTACCGGCCTTGGAATTAACCAGGCCGGCAGCAAGAATCTGCCCCAACGGTGAAGATATTCGCAAGTCCCGCAATTCGCTTGCATCAAGCTGGTTTTGTTTGATCTTCCCCCACACTTCAGCAAGAACATTGCGCGGTGCAATACGCGCTGGATTCAAGGTCCAGAAGCGTTCAATGACGATGGCAATGGCAACGATGGAACACAGAATGATTGGCAGCATTAACCAGCCACCGGCTTGTACAATCTCAAACAATTTCTTTGTCCCTTCCTGTCTGCTGTATTTGGCTGTTTTCTCTTGATTCAGTTAAAAATTTACGTATTAACAATACCTTATAAGCCGCACACTTTATCATATTAGCGGGGCTTACCATACTTCAAATATTGCTTTCTGCTTAGTCCAAATGCCATAACCTGCGCCTTGCCTGGCGATGGCTGGTCACAGATTTAATGCCTTGAGCAGCGGATAGGTGAAAACGAAGTGCCCCGCTAGTGGAGGTGTCATAAAGCCTGCTGTCGAGTTCTGTATAACGTTGTCTGACATCGTCATGAGGATGCCCGAAACTATTAAGATAGCCGCTGGAAAAGACCACATGGGCTGGTGCAACACGACGAATAAACGGTGCTATGGAAGATGTCTTGCTGCCATGATGGGGGGCCGTCATGATATCTGCCTGCAAGGCGTTTCTAGCGTTTTTTAGCAGTACTAATTCTGCTTCCTTCTCGATATCACCGGTAAGCAGTGCGCTGTAGCTTCCTGCACTTATTTTTAGTACACAGGAGGCATTATTTCCTGACAGCGAATATTCCCGGGGATAGAGAAATTCAAACTTTACCTGGTCCCACCACCAGTTTATGCCAGCCAGGCATTGATGCATTACAGGCGGATTATCCAGTTTAGCTGGTAACAGCGAAGTTTCGCCTGCATATATTGTGCTAGCGGGGAAATACCTGGCCAGAGCTGCCAAGCCACCGGCATGGTCATTATCACCATGACTCACCACGATAATGTCAGGAGCCTTCAGGTTCTGATGTTGGAAAAAAGGCTGAATAATTCCACTGCCTGCGTTAAAGCGTGGGTTATATGCGGGGCCAGTGTCGTACACAAGTTGATGTGTTTGCGTGGTGACCACGACAGCCAGGCCCTGCCCTACATCAAGAATATCGAGGAGGAATTCATTTTCAAGAGGTCTCCTTGGGGAATAGGCGAGGCAAATTAATAGTATCAGCATGCCCGCTATTTTTATCACCGGGCGGGGATACATAAACTGCAGTATTGTGGCGCACAACAGTATTAGCCATAACCAGACAGGTAATGCCGGAAATTCCATGATGAAGAAATCCGCAGTAGTGAACAGTCTTTCCAGCAATCTTGCTATTTCACTCAAGAGAAAATCGGGGAAGGATAATAGAAAAGCAAATCCTGATTGACTAAACAACCCCGCGAAAAGAGCCAGCAAACATAGCGGTACGATCAGCATGCCAATAAAAGGAATGGCAAGCAGATTAATCAGGGGAGCCAACATGCTGATCTGGCCAAAAAACAGCACCATTATTGGTAGCATGCCGATTAACAAATAGCACTGGCACCACAACAGGGCTTTAATTCTGTAGAGCAAGGCTTGCCTGTTGTCGTTTTTATCGCTTGCCGAAATGGTCGACAGCAGTATCCCTACTGCTACAAAAGATAACCAGAAACCTGCGCTTTGCAGCGCGAGGGGATCAAACAGGCAGATAATGAAAAAAGCCAAAGCAAGGCTGTTCACGGGAGATACTTGCCGGAGCAGAATTTGACCTGACATCAGGCATATAACCATTACCAGTGCGCGCTGCACTGGCAGACTGAATCCGGCTAGACCGGCATAAAGAAAAGCAGCAAGCAATGCTGTCAAGGCAGCCAGTCTGGGTGCAGCGATTATCAGACACAGTGCAGCGATGTTTCTGAATATGAAGTTACTGAAGTTAAACATCAGCCAGGCTACGAGTCCTATATGTAAACCTGAAATCACCATCAGGTGATTGGTCCCTGTTGTGGTTAACAGGCTCCACTGTGCATCCGTTATTTGATAGCGATCCCCGGTAATCAATGCTGAAATATATCCAGGTACCGCTAAAGGCAGTTGGTTTATTTTCTGCTGCAGTTGGTACCTGAAACTATCAAGCCATGGATATAGCAACCAGTGTCTGCGTGAATCAAGCAATACGGAAGAAAAGTCGTTGCGAACATATCCGGTGGCACTGAATTGTTCCTGAAATAGCCAGCGTTCATAGTCAAAACTACCAGGGTTAGCAAAACCATGGGGACGTTTAAGCCTGACTTTTAACAGCCAGTGCTCTCCTGGTAAGTAGTTTTGGTAAGAATAGTCATGTAGAAGTAATTTGTGTTTTTCACTTTGTCGCAAGGAAAGACAGTCGCTGATCTGTGTTTGTTTACAAAGTGAAACAGGTCGAAAAGAAAAGCGCGTACTATTTTCCTGGCGCTGGGGAAAATCGATCACAATACCCCTGACCCAGAGGTCCTGTTGTTCAAGCTCGAGAGGAAGGATAGTTTTATGCTGAGCCCAGCCCCAATAAAAAAGGCAGAACAATCCTAGACAAAATGCTGCCGGTAGTTTTAGTGCACGGTAACGAAGAGACAGTAACGCCGGCAGGAAAAGCAAGAAACTATAATCGTATCCAGGGAGCTGGGGCGTGAAACCGGCGATGAAGACTCCAAGGCCAAATGACAAAATCCATTCACGCATGCGTTCCCTGCACTGCTTTGATTCGTTCTAAGCTTAGTGCAGGTATTCATAATTTGCCGTAAAGAATTGGAATGCTCAAATCCCGGGCGGTAGGATTAAAAAGACCCTGTTTAAGATTCCGGATTATTTATTCATAACGCAGGACTTCTGCCGGGTCTACCCTGGCGGCGGATTGTGCTGGCAGGATTGTCGCCAGCATACTCAATGACAATGAAATACCGCATACCAGCAGAATGTCCAGTATATTTAATTGTGAAGGCAGGTAATTAACCGGGTAGACATCAGCATTGAGAAATTGCATTCCCAACAGGCTTTCAATCCAGCTAACGATATCACTGACGGTAAGTGAAAAGATTATCCCCAGCACCAGGCCCAGCAGAGTGCCTATCAGACCAATACTCAGTCCCTGAACCAGAAAAATATTACGGATACTGTGCAAGGATGTTCCCATGGTTCTGAGAATGGCTATATCCCCCTGCTTCTCCTTGACTACCATAATCAGGCTGACCACCACGTTAAAGGCCGCTACAGCGACAAGTAATGATAACAACAGGCCTACCAAAGATTTTGACAGGCGGATATTTTCATAAATATTGCCATACTCCCAGGTCCAGTTGGACAATAAATGTGAGTCAGTGACCTCTGCGCGAATTTGCTGACTTATGCCATCGACATTGAATAAATCATTGACCTGAATGCGGAGTCCATCAATGCTGTCGCCGAGGCGGTAAACTCTTTGCACATCGCTCAAATGGGCTACCGCCAAGCCGTTATCCAGTTGTGAGCCGACACGGAATATGCCGCCAATGGTAAATTTTTTATAGCGGGTAAATTCTCCCAGAGGGGTAATGGGTACCACGGTTGAAACAACGGTAACTGTATCGCCCAACGCTACACTGAGATTTCTCGCCACCTCTTCACCGATCAGTATCTTGTAACTTTTGTTCGAGAGCGCCTCCAGGCTGCCTGCAACCAGAAATGATTCAATGCTGGATACCTGCCTCTCCTGTTGGGTATCCACACCATTCAGAAGAATGCCTTTACTACGGCCATTGGCCAGCAACATTCCCTCAACCTGCAGAAATGGGGCAGTGCCTGTTATGCCGTCAATATTATCAAGTGCAGGTTGATAATCTGTCCACTGGGCACTGCTCATGGGAGGTTCGCTTCTGCCATTATATATTGTGATATGAGGCACCATGGCCAGGATTCGATTTTGCAGTTCACGGTCAAAGCCATTCATTACTGACAGTACAGTGATCAGCACTGCAACGCCAAGGCTCAGACCAATTATCGAGAGCAGTGAAATGAAACCAATCAGTAAATTGCGAGAGCGAATGGAGGTATAGCGTTTGCCGATAAAGAGTGCGAATGGTGTTTGCATACTTATTGCTCACCCGGGGAGGTATCTTCTGTAAGCACACCATTGTTCAGCAGATAAGAGCGGTCCATCTGAGCTGCAAATAGTGGGTCATGGGTGACAACAATAAAACTGGTTGTGCTTTCCGCTTTCAGGGACTGCATCAGTGCCTGAATCCCCTGTGCGGTGTGGCCATCAAGATTGCCGGTAGGTTCATCCATCAAAACACAGGCCGGATTGTTGATTAGAGCCCTGGCTATGGCAACACGCTGGCGTTCCCCCCCTGAAAGCTGTGCGGGTTTGTGTGAAAGGCGTTCCTGTAAACCCACTCGCTTGAGAATCAGTGCGGCTTTTTCCATACATTCCTTATAGGGTCGTCGGGCAATGATGAGAGGCATAGCGGCATTTTCCTGTGCAGAAAACTCTCCCAGCAAGTGATGAAACTGGTAAACAAAGCCCAGCGTCTGATTGCGCAATTTATCCAGCTGCGAACCTGCAAGAGTTGATAGATTCTGGCCAACAATGGTGACCAGGCCGGATGTTGGCTTGTCAATTCCTCCCAGCAGATTGAGCAATGTAGTCTTTCCTGAACCGGAGGTGCCCTTGATAGCGACACTTTGTCCTGCTGAAACTGACAAATTTACATCTTTCAGCACTTCAAGAGTGTTACCGCCTTCCTGATAGGAGCGGGAAAGATGCTGGCAATAAAGGACTGGTTCACTCATAACGTAAAACTTCTGCAGGAAGAATCTGGGATGCCTTGAAGGCAGGATAAAGTGTTGCCAGGAAACTGATGATAAGGGCCGCGCAACAGGTTACCCAGACATCAAAGCTTTCCAGCCTTGTTGGAAGTGCACTGATAACATAAAGATCTACCGGGGCCAGCACCTGTTCCAGGGCACTGGAGAATGAGGAAAAGTTATTGGCAATAAATACCCCTGCCAAAGCGCCAGCGATGGTACCGAGTACGCCAACAACCGTGCCCTGTACAACAAAAATGGCCATTATGGTTTTATCACTTGCTCCCATAGTCCGCAGGATTGCGATATCCGCTTTTTTCTCCGAGACCACCATCACCAGGGTAGAAACAATATTGAAAGCGCCAATTGCGACAATCATCATCAGCATAAACCAGGTCAACAACTTTTCCATTTTCAGGGCGCTGAAAAGACTGGCTTCAGTAATGCTCCAGTCCCTGCCGGTGAATTGTTGATCAGCAAACTCGGATTCCAGTAACGCCACACTGTTGGCAATAATAGTTGCGGCCTGATCGGGATCGCTCACGCGCAGGCGTAACTGGGTACTTTCACCAAGATCATTCAACCCCAGCAATGCGGCACTGTCCTGAATATGAATGAGTGCCAACTCCGAGCCAATAGTGAACTGGGGATCAAAAACACCTGATACGGTAAAACGGTGCATATTCAGTTTCAGGGAGCTATTGTCCGCTATCACCGGCACGATAAGGTTTACAGCGTCACCTGTGTTCAAGCGCAGATTTGAGGCAAGGATTCTACCCAGTATGATGCGATTGTCACCGGGAACCAGCGAGTCAAAACTTCCCTGCACCATGTTCTCGGCAATGGTAGAAACAGTGTTTTCGTCATCGGGTGAAATGGCCTTTATTTCCGTTACCTGGTGATACCCCTGACGACTGAGTAAAGCTTCCAGTGCTATATAGGGTGCAATACCCTCGATCTGTGGGTTCTGCCTAAGTAATGTGGTGGCTTCTTGCCAGAAAGCAAAGTTGCTGTCAGCACTAATATTGCCGTGAGGTACGGTGATCAGCGTGCGATCACGCATAATGCCCTGAGAGCCATTAAACACCGAGAGCACGACAATAATAGCAAGCACGCCAAGCGTGAGACCTGCCATGGAGATCAGTGAAGTAAAGGAAATAACCCGGTTATTTTTCCTCGCCAGAAGATAGCGCAGGCCTATGAGAAATGGAGTGGACTTTAACATGACGGCATTATGCAGGGATTAAGCCCCACTGGCTACGCAACTATTTTCTGCGGTTTACTCTACCAGACCTGAAGATATAACCAGACACCAGAAGATCGAAATAACCGGGTGCTAATCCAAACAGGCTTCAGTTTTCCTGCCTGGCTGTAATTTCCGAATCATGGCGCTTGATCAGGCGCTGTACCGTTTTAAAACTGACCGGCATTATCGGTGTACTGACTTCAGCTGAAATTGCCCTGAGAGACTTGCCCTGCTTTTTCATTTCCAGAATTTTTTTCAAAACCCGCTGTTCCATGGGATTTTCGATAAGCCTGCCATTGGAATGAATCATGTATCCGAATGGACGACTGCCCCCCAGAAACCGGCCTTGTTTACGCTGGCTCTGCTTCACGGTTTTAATGCGTTCGGTAGAACGACGACGTTCCAGGCTGTGAAAGATTTTCAGTACCTCGGTAAACTTTGGTGCCAGCTCGAGATCGGTAACATCACCGTTCAAATCAACAACGATTAATCTGATTTTTCGCTTTCTCAATTCGTGTAATGTGTTAACCATGTCATCACAATTACTGAAGATTCGCTCCAGTGTGCAGACCAGAATAATGTCCCCTGCTTCCGCCCGGTTCATCATGGTGGCTGCCTGTGGGCGTTTCATAAAGCTGACATTCCATTTCTGATTATAATCAAGAAAGCGTTCACCGACTTTCATCCCCTCACCCAAGGCATAGGTTTGCAGGCGTAAATCTTCCTTTTCAAGGATGGTTTCAAGGTCCTGGGAAGTTTCCAGGGATTCAATTTGAGATGTTCGGGTATAGCTGTAAACCGACATAACGGGACTCCGGGTCTGCCTGCTGGTATTCAGATGCTAGTCAAAAAATACTCAGGCCTGTTACTGGTTGCTACTAACTGTTTCCAGAATAATGTTGAAACTTCTTTCAATTCGGGCTGTAACTACTTTATATATATGCTAATTGTGTCTCTGTTCGCACATATATCCAACCGGGGTAGGGATTGTAATCACTATGGATTTAGCAATGCAAGCAAACTGCTAAAAATAAGACTGATTTCATAGAGTTATCTGCAATCCTGGCTAAAAAATAACCAAAAAAGCGATGTTGAGACCAATAATGGAGGTTTTTGGTGCTGAGTTGCTCGCGCAGCGTCACGTATTTTGAGCACTGCGAAGCCAGACACTGGTTAATGCCTGAATTATATTAAAACGTACTCGCCAGGCTTTGCAGGGTATCTATCATCGGTGCCGGATAAACGCCCAGATAGATAATGGCTGCAGTCATTGCTGCCATCACGGCGTGTACACCCAGCGGCAGAGAAACGGCGGCCGGATCATTGGCGTCGTCCTCAGCAGGCTGCAACATGATGTAGATAAGACGCAGGTAATAATAAAGGCCGATGGCACTGCCGATGATAAGCATCGTGAGCAAAAACCATAATTCGCTTTCCA